>Ga0247834_1003720_pt1 | contig 20285 bp, 18 predicted proteins | sample LaCruzMarch2015__8_FD_187118 | JGI IMG/M metagenome (GOLD analysis project Ga0247834, IMG submission 187118) | Freshwater microbial communities from meromictic Lake La Cruz, Castile-La Mancha, Spain - LaCruzMarch2015_12m | ecosystem: Environmental > Aquatic > Freshwater > Lake | place: Spain...
TGTTTTGTCGTCCGCTACGCTTGCACCTAACGTTTTGCGGGCTTGCGAAGGTGGCGATTTTACCACAAAATTTCATGCTAAGAACAGCACTTCAATTATACGAAAAATTGTCATACGAAGCACTAAACCGCCACTTTTGCAAGCCCGCTGTTACCGGATGCCCTTCTGTCTGTCGAATGGTGTGTCATGCCGGATTAGCACTAAACTGTCGAGGAAGAACACTGGAATGGAAAGGGAAATTGTCGGGTTAAGTGGCGGGTGGGGTATTTTTACTTTTTTAGAAGCGGGGAAGAAAAAAATTGAAGTTTTTGTTTGGGTAGGAAAGGGGCAAGCTCTTTTGCAAGTTTTGGTCTGTGGGTTGGCTTTTGCGGGACTTGCAAATGTGCTTGACCCTGTGCGGTTGCTGTTACCTGTTTTAACTCTTATTGGTCAAAAGTATTTTATCAATCCTTGCTCCGTCCATGTCTAAAATTTCAATTTCAAAATTCAGCCAACGAAGCGTGTCGCCTGTAGATGGTATTCGTCTTAGTTGGTGCAGTATTAGGCCGCTGATGGTGTTGAAAGGGTAGTCGTCTGTCAAGTCGGCTAAGTCAAGTTTGCGTAAAAACTCAGTCAAAGGATATTGTCCGTCAATTAGCCAACTGCCGTCTGCACGTTGACTAAAGGCAAATTCGTTGCTGTAAAATTCAGAAACATCGCCTACCAATGCTTCCAATAAATCGTTCATTGTAACCAAACCCTGCATTAGCCCAAACTCATCAGTTACAATTGCCTGATGAGTATTCCCTGTCTTAAACAGTGTCAAAACCTCATAAGCCGAAAGATTTTCAGAAACATATTGCGGTTGTTTGATATGGTCTGAAATTTTAAAAGTCGGTTCATTGATATGTCTGAAAAGGTCTTTCAGTAAAATAATTCCTACTTCATCCATTTTACTATTAACTACAGGATATACAGAGTGCATTGCACTATTCACTGTTTTGCGGACTTGTTCTGCATCAAATTCGGTTTTTAAAATTATGGTGTCGTTGCGGTGTGTCATTAGAGAAGAAATTTTTCTGTCGCCCAAACTGAACACCCGTTCAACAATGTCTTGCTCAATTTCCTGAATAGCTCCTCCTTCCATTCCTTCCTGAATAATGGCTTTTATTTCTTCTTCTGTTATCTTGCTTTCGGTTGTTGGTTTTATGCGAAAAAGTTTTATAATCATGTCGCTGGTAAAAGTGAGCAACCAAATAAATGGTGCGGCAATAATTGAAATCCAATACATCGGGAAAGACAAAATTTTTGAAATCTTTTCAGGCATTGTAAGTCCGATGCGTTTGGGAACAAGTTCTCCTAACACTAATGAGAAAAAGGTAAGTGTAACAACAATTACAGATGTTGCAATCGGCTCGCTGTAAAGTCTAAGCAGTTCAAACTTGTTTAGGTAGTTAATCAAATCGTCCTGAATTTTTTCACCGCTGTAAATACCTGTCAGAATACCAATAAGAGTAATTCCAATTTGCACCGTAGAAAGGAACTTGCCCGGATTTTTGGAAAGTTCCAATGCTTTTTTTGCGGCTTTGTCGCCTCGTTTTGCTGCGGTTTCTAAACGTGATTTACGCGAAGAAACCATTGCAATTTCAGACATCGCAAAAATGCCGTTAAGCAAAATCAGAAAAAATATAATTAGAATTTCCATTTTTCAAAGGTAGATTAAATCAAATGTAAGCTGTTACCTCCATCCACCCCCCAATGCTTTGTAAATATTTACGGTTGCAATGCGTTGGCGTTTGTTTACATCTACCAAATCAATATTGGTTTGCAGCGAATTTTGCTGTGCCAATAATACTTCCAGATAATTTGCTTTGGCAGCTATGTATAGTTCGTTTGCCGTTTCAACAGATTGTGTCAGCACATCGCTTTGTTGTTTTTTCAACAAATTTATTTGCTGCAAATTCTGAATGTTTGAAAGCTCATTCACCACCTCAACATAGCCGTTCAAAATTGTTTTTTGATAATTATGCAGGGCTGTAAGTTGGTTTGCTTTGGCAGTATTGAATTGTGCTTGTAAAGCGTTGCGATTTATTAAAGGTGCAACTAAACTACCCAAAACCGAATAAGCCAATGATGCGGGTGTGGTAAATAAAAATTCGGGGTTGAATGCCTGAAAACCCAAACCTGCGGTGAGGTTCAGGTTAGGAAAAAAAGCTGCCTTTGCCGATTTTAAATCAAACTTGGTTGCCTGCACCTGAAATTCGGCTTCACGAATATCGGGTCGGTTTTGCAACAACTGCGAAGGAATACCTGCTGCAAATTGTTGTGAAATTTCCTGAAATAAAATTTCTTTGCTTCGCTGAACAGCTTGCGGATAGCGACCCAATAAGAAGTTTATGAGGTTTTCCTGTTCCAAAATTTTCTGTTTGGTTTCAAACTCTAAGGTTTGTGAATTGAGCAGTGTTGCCTGAAATTGTTGCACCGCCAATTCGTTTGCCCGCCCTGCTTCTTTTTGAGATTTTATAACTTCCAATGCCTCCTGCTGTTTCTGAATTGTCTGTTGAATAATAGCTAACTCATTGTCTAACGCAAGCAATTCATAATAAGCAATGGCAACATCAGCCACCAAATTTGAAATGACAAAATTTGTTCCTTCAATGCTTGACAGGTATTGTGAAATGGCTGCTTTGCGTTGGTTTCGCAGTTTGCCCCAAATATCAATTTCCCAACCCGCGACTAAACCCACATACATATCAGGCAAATTGATAGGAACAAGTTGTCCGGGTGTAATTTCTGTGGTGATGTTTCCCGCACCGTCCATTGTGTAAAGCCCGAATTTGCGAACTCCGCCCCCAATGCTTAAACCCACTTGCGGAAGCAAAGCACCATTTGCCATTTTTACACTTGAGCGTGCAATTTCAATTCGCTGTAATGCCATTTGCAAATCAATGTTTCCGGTAAGTGCTGTGTCAATTAACTTTACTAAAAGTGTATCGGCAAAATATTGTTGCCAGTTTATATCTGCTATTGTAGTTGTATCGGTTTGTGATGAATTAAAACTTGTCGGAATTTTCTTTTCAGAAATTGTCAAGTTTGTATTGAGTGTTTTGCAGCCACTAAAAATCAGCAGAGCTAAAGCAATGTATATGATTTGAATTTTTCTCTTTTTCATTTTTAAAGAATTTCTGTTACAGGATTTTCATTGTTTCTGTTCTTGCTGAATTTTTCGGAAATGGTGGCAAATGCCACATACAAGCCGGGAATGATAATTACCCCGAATACGGTTCCGAACAACATACCACCTGCTGCTGCCGTGCCAATGGTTCGGTTACCGATTGCACCTGCACCCGTTGCAATCATCAAAGGCAATAAACCCGCAATGAATGCAAATGATGTCATCAGGATTGGGCGTAAACGGATTTTTGCTCCTTCAATAGCGGCATGTATAGGTGTCATTCCCTCACTGTGTTTTAGTGCGGCAAACTCCACAATCAGGATAGCATTTTTGCCCAACAGACCAATGAGCATGAGCATGGCAATTTGTGCATAGATGTTGTTTTCTAATCCTAATACCGTGAGTAAAAGAAATGCACCGAAAATTCCTGTTGGAAGCGAAAGAATTACGGGCAAAGGCAGAAGAAAGCTTTCATATTGTCCTGATAAAACAAGGTAGATAAACAAAAGGCAAATCAGGAAAATAATAATGCCTTCGTTACCTGCGTTCGCTTCATCGCGTGAAATACCTGCCCAGTCAATATCATAACCTCGTGGCAATTTTTCTTTGGCTGTTTCCTGCACAGCTTTCAACACCGTTCCGCTACTCACGCCTTTTTTTCCTTCCCCGTTCAATTCAGCAGAAGGAAACATGTTGTAGCGTGTCAACTGGTCAACTCCGTAGGTTTTCTCTACTGTCATAAATGCGGAAAGTGAAACCATTTCATCTTTGTCATTCTTTACAAACAGTTTCAGTAAATCTTCGGGCAAGGCACGGTATTCGGGCGAAGCCTGAACCATTACTTTATACATCTGTCCGAAACGGATAAAGTTGGTAGCGTATTCGCTGCCCAACAATGTTTGCAACGAACCCATAGCATTGCTGATGGTAACGCCTTTTTGTGCTGCTTTGTCAATGTCAATATGCAAAGTGTATTGCGGAAAACTTGCATCGAAAATGGTAAAGGCACTTGCAATTTCGGGTCGGGCTTTCAGGTCGGAAATAAATTGCCTAACCACTTCCTCCATTTTTTTGAAATCACCACTTCCTGTTTTGTCCAACAAACGCAATTCAAAACCACTTGCATTTCCGTAACCCGGCACAGCCGGTGGCGGAAAAAATTCAATCTGTGCATCTTTGAGGTGATTTGTTTTTTCTTCCAAAGAAGCAATCACATCATCAACCGAAACGGTGCGGTCTTTCCACGGCTTTAAATTAATTAGAGCCGTTCCGTAAGTTGCACCTGTTCCGTCTGAAAGAATGTTTGTTCCGGCAAGCGTTGAAACACTTTCAATTCCTTCCAGATTTTCTGCTTCCCGTTGAATAGCATTTACTACTTCTTTTGTGCGTTCAAGTGTTGCACCCGAAGGTGTGGTAACACTTGCATAAAAAGTTCCCTGGTCTTCGTTGGGAATAAATCCGGTTGGCAGAATTTTACTTAATAAGCCTGTGCCAATGCAGAAAGCAAGTAAAACGCCAAATGTTACTACCCTACGGTTTACAATTTTTGAAAGCAGTTTTTTGTATTTGTTTTCTAATCCTGCATACCAATTATTGAAACCACTAAAGAATTTTGAGATGCGGGTTTTCTTCTTTTCTTCTCCGTAATGATTTTTTAAAAGCAATGCACATAAAGCAGGGGTTAGCGTTAGTGCAACCACACCTGACAGAACAATGGAAATAGCCATTGTAAGAGAAAATTGCCGGTAAAAAATTCCCGAAGGACCGCCCATGAAAGCAACGGGAATAAATACAGCTGACATCACCAATGTAATGGCGATGATTGCACCGCTGATTTCTTTCATAGCTTCTTCGGTGGCTTTTTTTGCAATGATGTTTGATTGCTGCATTTTTGCGTGAACTGCTTCCACCACCACAATAGCGTTGTCCACCACAATGCCAATTGCCAGCACTAAAGCAAAAAGTGTGATGAGGTTTAATGAGAAACCTAAAAACTGCATAAAGAAAAATGTTCCGACCAGTGAAACAGGAACAGCCAATGCTGGAATTAAAGTGGAACGCCAATCCTGCAAAAAGATAAACACTACCAAAGCAACAAGTATTAATGCTTCAATAAATGTTTTTACTACTTCGTTCACTGAAGCATCCATAAAACGTGAAATGTCGTAACTCACTTCATAGTCCATGCCTTTGAGGAACATGGTTTCTTTGAGTTCTGACACCCTCTTTTTTACATCGGCAATTACTTCACGGGCATTAGAGCCGGGCAACTGTTTGAGCATGATTGCCGCACAGGGATTGCCGTTTAATTTCGCCTCCACATCAAAATACGAAGTGCCAAACTCAACATCCGCCACATCTTTAATCCGTAAAATTTTTCCTGAACTTTCGGATTTAATCGGAATGTTCTCGTATTGCTCTTTGGTATTGAACTTGCCTGTGTATTTAATGGTATATTGAAGTGCCTGTGCTTTTTTGTCGCTGCTCTCACCAATTTTTCCCGGTGCCGCTTCTATGTTTTGTTCTTCCAATGTATTTAATACATCATCGGTTGAAACATTGTAGGCAAGCATCTTGTCGGGCTTCAACCAAATACGCATGGCGTATTCTTTTGCTCCAACAATATCAGCAAAGCCAACGCCTTTAATGCGTTTGAGTTCTGCAAGTAAGTTTATGTCGGCAAAATTGTAAAGGAACTTTTCGTCAAGGGTTGTATCGGTTGAGTAGATGTTCAGATACATGAGCGTTGCGTTTTCTTCTTTGGCAATTTTTACTCCATTCTTGATTACTTCGGCAGGCAATTCACCCATCACAGCACTTACCCTGTTTTGAACATTCACTCCCGCAGCGTTTGGGTCGGTGCCTGTTTCAAAAAGAATTTGAACTACACCCACGCCATCGTTTCCGGCATCGCTGCTCATGTATTTCATTCCGGGAACTCCGTTAATTGCCCGTTCAAGGGGAACAATAGCAGCTTTAGTAACTGTTTCGGCATTTGCTCCCGTGTATTCAACGGTTACGTTTACTTCGGGCGGTGCAATGCTTGGGAAAAGTGTCATTGGCAATTGGAACAATGACAGTATTCCGAGAAAAAGAATAATCAACGATATAACTATCGCAAGTATGGGGCGATTAATAATTTGTGCTATCATTTTCTTTTAGTTTTTAGAGTTAGTGATTTCAGAAAATGATATTGTTTCAGGAATTATTGTATCGCCATCCTTTACTCTTTGTATGCCTTCGTAAATAATTTTTTCATTGGCAGTAAGTGTCTGCACAATGGCATATAAGTGTGGCAATCGGGCTATCGGAACTACTTTGTGTTGTTGCACTTTATTGTTGGCGGTTACTACAAACACATAAATGTTCTCCTGAATTTCAAAAGTGGATTTTTGCGGAATAAGCATGGCGTTTTTCAATTCTGTTTTCACCAATACTTTTCCGCTTGCACCGTGTTTTAATAGTTGCTCGGGGTTTGGAAATTTTGCTCTGAATGCAATGTTTCCCGTGCTTTTGTCAAACTCACTTTCGGTGGTTTCAATTTGCCCTGTGTGCTTATACAAAGTGCCGTTTGCCAAAATGAGAGAAACTTCTTTTGATTTCCCTTCCTGTTTTGAAATGGCATAATCCAAATAATCTTTCTCCGAAACATTGAAATAGGCAAAGACTTCTTTATTGTTTGAAATGCTTGTCAGCAAAGTTCCTTCCTCTACCAAACTTCCCGTTTTGTTGGGTATTCGGTTAATGATGCCGTCAAACGGTGCTTTTATTTCAGCAAACGAAAGATTGAGGTTTGCCTGTGCTTCATCACTTTCGGCTTCTGCAACTTTAGCTTTCAGTGCATCCACTTTAGCTTTTTGCATTTCTAATTCTGTTCGTGCAACTATTTTTTTGTCCAATAGTTTTTGAATGTTTTCCAATTCAATTTTTGCTGATTTTAAATCAGCAGTTGCACTTGATAAGGCTGCTTTTGCTTTCAGCAAATCCTGTTGATATTCTTTGCTGCTGATGCTAAACAGCGTTTGTCCTTTGTGAACGGTTTGTCCTTCGTCCACAAAAACAGTTTCTATAAAACCGCTAATTCTTGCTCTTATTTCTACATTTTGCAAAGCGTTTATCTCTGCAACGTATTCGTTGGTGGAAACGGTATCAGTAATAAAAGGACTGATAACCTGATATTTTTCTTCTGTTGTTTTTGTCGTATTTGTTGAGCAGGATGCTAATATCATAATTGCACCCATGCTCAAAAGCAATGCGTTATTCTTCATTGATTGAGATTATTAATTGTGAAAATGAAAATTGGCTTGGGCGAAAGCCCAAGCAAGACCGAAACCCATCAGGGTTTTGGTTTGAAAAATGAAGAATTACGCCTTAGGCGGTGGGGGTGTCAGTTCAGGATGGAACTGGTTGTAGTAACTTTCTTTGTAATGCGAGTGCTTACAAACAGTTGTTGAATTATTGCAGAAAAGTATTTTGTTGTTTGATTGATGGTATGAAAAGTCAACGCCTTTTTTGATTTCAAATCCACTTCCTTCACCAGTGTCAGTATCATCATGTTCTGCTATGGCGTTTTCAATGTCAAGAACCTCCTCTAACACTATCTCCACAACGCTTTCCATGTCGTTGTAGCTCAAATCTTCTGGAACATTTTCGGATTGCGGGTCGGGCGTGTCTACACTACAGTTGAAGATAAGCAGAGCCATAGCAAGCCACAAAATCTTAAAGTCAATATGTTCTCTTAGGAATTTCATTTAGCGGTGCAAATATAGGGATTAATTGTCATTGTAGCCTTACCCTTTTTCAAACAACGCATAAATATAATAATTTAATAATTCATTTCATCAACTAAGGTTTGACCTGTGAATAACCAAGGACTCTGACCGTTCAAAGATTTATGAGGATGATTTTTATTGTATTCCACCTGCCACTCGAAGGCTAATGCATTTACCTCTTGAATTGATTTAAATAAATAGGCGTCAAGCACGTCTTCTCTGAACGTTCTATTAAACCGTTCAACATAGGCATTTTGAGCAGGCTTGCCAGGCTGAATATAACAAAGCTCTATTTGTTGTTCTGTGCAGAACTCAACGAACCTTTTGGATAAGAACTCAGGGCCATTATCCGTTCGGATTCTTTTGGGTTTATTACGATATTGAATGAGTTGTTTCAACGAGTTCACCAGTCTTTCAGCCGGAATAGAATAATACGCTTCATTAATCAACGCCTCCCTATTAAAATCATCCATTACGTTCAAAATCCTGAACTTTCTTCCGTTTTCTAATGCATCACTCATAAAATCAATCGACCATGTTTCATTTAAATGATTTGGGACAATCAGTGCTTCTTTTATTCTAGTTGGTATTCTTCTTTTGCGTTTTCTACGCATTTTTAAGTTCATATTTCGATAAATTCTAAGGACTCGTTTCCTATTCCATGTAAGTCCGGCTAATCGTATTTTTCCATAATACGTCTCAAAACCCCGAGTTGGATATCGTTCCGAAAGCTCGTTGAGTTTCTCGATAACCACTTCATCATTCTTTCGGCTCGAGTAATAAAACATACTTCGTGTCAGACAAACAATTTTACAAGCTCTGTTAACGCTAATCTTCTCCTCATAGATGATCTCCTCAGCTAATTCCTTGCGTTCACAGAGCTTTAAAGCTTTTTTTCGATGATATCTTTTAGGATTCTATGATCTAAGCTCAAGTCGGCAAACATACGTTTCAATCGTGCATTTTCATCTTGCAATGCCTTTAGTTCTTTCAATTGTTGAGCATCCATACCACCGTATTTTTGCTTCCAAGAATAAAAGGTGGGCGCCGAGATACCATATTCACGACATAAATCCTTGGTTTGTTTGCCAGCATCGTATTCCTTAAGAATTTTCACGATTTGGACTTCTGAGAATTTTGATTTTTTCATAACTAAAACAATTTAAATTTAATGATTTTAAATTGTCTGAAAAACTGGGAAGTTTACCAAAAGGGTAAGGCTACAAAAAGGGTAAGGCTACAAAAACTGGGAAGTTTACCCTTGTTTTTATGTTTTCTGAAGCTGTGATGAGAAGGACGAAGACCGCTTTTCCTTTAACCAATTAACCAATTGGATCTATAAATATATTTTGTGCCATATTGTATTTTCTGAGACTCATGAACTAAATTATGTTTGAACAAAAGTAATGTGCCTGTTGTAGGAGTAATTTTTTTGTTCAATTTTGTAAAAAATGTTGAGCCTCCAATAAAATCATCGTTCAAATAAACCAATGCTGTAAAATTTGATTCTACACCAGATTTAAAAATAATTGATGAATCTTCATGAGGTAAAATAAAATCACCTTTTTCATATTTATAGAATTCAAAAGGTTCGTGAATTTCTAAGATCTTTTTGAATCGACGTACTCTAAGATTTTTTATTGGCTCTAAAAATATACTCTTTATTTTGGCATCTTCAATAAAAATCTCTTTGTTACAGCGTCCATTTTCATATTGATGGGCTTTACAAAAAGAATAATTATTTAGTAATTCAATCAACTGTTGACATTTTTCCCTACTAAGGAAATTATTAATAACAATAATGTCACTTTGCATTTGGATTGATTGAAAAAGAGATTTTAACCAATTCATTTTATACTTAAATCCTTCTCAATTTTATCAAGAAAAACATCAACCAATAATTTTTTACCGTAAATACAAAATTTAGTCTCGGTTGAATTAAAAGTTCCATTTTCATACAATTTGTTGCTCGGAGCACCTCCACCACAAAAACTGAAATAATCACATGAGTCATTGCATTTTTTTACACCTTCTATAATATCACTATGGACTGATTTAAATTTTTCATTTTTATCAATTGATCTAAATGAATCAGTTAAAACATTACCGAAGTTAAAATCTTTGTAATGATCATTCTTCATTCCAAGTAATTCGGGTGAAAAAGTAGAAAAGTCACCGTTAGTATCGATACTTAAAATGCTCATAGGATGGGTCATAGGGCCATTGTAAAGTTTATCTGATGAAAAATCATTACCCAACAAAGTCTGCGTAAACCCATGAATTTCACGAATACGAATATAATTATCCATATTGAGCTGCAATTCAAATATTTTATTCCAAAACTCCTTGAATTTTAATTCTGTCGATGAATCAAAAGTACTTTTTGTGTAAACACCTTCTTCTTCATCCATATTGAAACCCAATTCTTTAACTCCAATATCTTTAAAAAACTGATAAATTTCTTCTGGATAATTTAAGGAATAATCTGTCAATACAGCAATTACTGTGAATTCGATATTATGTTTTTTTAATAGATTTACACCGTTCATTACTTGGTCAAATGAACCCTTACCATTTCGAGAAATTCTATTACGATCATTAATGTGTTTTGGGCCATCTAAACTAACCCCTACTTGCATTTTTGTATCTATAAAAAACTCACACCATTCATCAGTAAGTAGAGTTGCATTTGTTTGTATGTGAAAATTGACTTTAACACTTTTAGGAATAGTTTCTTCTATTATCTCATTAACTTGTTTGTAAAAGTCAATTGGAACAACTGTCGGCTCTCCAGCATGCCAAACGATGCTCAATTCGTCCCCAATTAAATTTTCTTCAATAAGTTTACTAAATGAAATTTTTATTTTTTCTAAATCAATTCTGTTTTTGGAATTTCGATCAGGTAAATAACAATATTTACAATCAAGATTACAGAAAGAAGTTGACTGAAATATTAATAACTCAACTGGACCAATTAATGAGTTTAACATTGATAAAAATTAATTCTAATTAAGACAGACAAAAGGAAAAATTCTTTTCTTAAAATTTCATCCAATTATTCCAGTTACTTTTCAACCAATTATTCCAATTAGGCAGACTGTTTTTGCTCCAATTATTCCAGGTGCTTTTTAACCAGTTATTCCAGTTATTCCAACCTACACTTGAATTAATAATTTTATCTAAATCATGTTTAGTTTGAAGATAAGTTATTAGTTCCTTAGCTTCCGAATTTTCACTAACCTCAACTTGTTGAATTAAGGCAGCTCTAATCTTAACAACACGATTATTGACTTCCGAAATCTTAGCTTCTGATTTAGAGATAAAAAAAGTTGCAGCGAGAGTTAAAATTGATTTGAATATTCTTTTCATGATAAATTTTTAGGTTTTATAATTTATAAGCAGTATTCACTAACAGACAAATATAGCTTTTTTTTTAAATATGCGTCATTTGAGGGTATTTTAAATACGAAAACAACTCAATTTATTGTAACCGAAGTTTACGCTTAATAAAGTCCAAATTAAAAAGTGAATTACTTTTTTTATAATGAAATTTTCCTCTAAAAGTTAGATTGATATCGGGAAATTTGGAGTACAAACTTGAACCATCATGTATTATAAACTCAGTGGGTGCGATGTAAGCTTCGTAAGGGAAAATTTCTAACCTGTAAATAGGTACATCGGGGAATTTTTCGGCAAATTTTTTATAAATTGAATTAATATCTAAGATTTTCATATTTGACGGTAGTTCTATCATTTGTGCCATTGAAAGAATACTAATATTATAGAATAAAAGAAACCTTGATTCATTTCCTAAATTTATACAAATTCTATTTCTCGAACAATTCCTCATGTTAATATGATCGCCTTCCCAACTATCTAAGTGCATACCTATAAATACACCATCCACTGGGTTAAATGTATTATTCATTAAATTTGGTTGTCCAAAATATAACCTGTGAGTTATTATTTCTTGATTGTCCAAATTAAATTTACGTAAAAAGTTCAAAATGTTTTCGGATGTTTCTATCCATTTAGGTGAATTTTGAATATAATTAATATCGAGATTGTTAATACAGTTTTTTATTTTAAGCTTATCTATTTCTTTAATCAAATATTTTGGTAGTTTGATTAAACTGATATCGTGAAAATTGTGGTTTCTATTACAAATAATTTTTGCATGGTCATTCTCATTTAAGAGCATCCAAGGTTCTCTTGGAACAAATGTACCTTCATGACATAATAAGCCATTAATTATGCTTACCTCTTTACAACCACTGGATTTTCTTAGACGATCAATAGAACCCGTAAATAACCTTACTTTTATTTCATTATCTATTTTCATCTTAAACTTAAAAATATGGGATTTTGCAAAATTATAAAATTAATCTTTAGACCTTTTTGACTTGATATTTGTTTGAAAGTTATTCATCTGTAATTTAACTGTTTTCAATGCTACTAACTCAAATCGCATTAAGTCTAATTTTCAATTCTTTATTGTTTAGGTAAAATTGTTTCTTGTTCTACATCATACCTGTAATGGATTATCTCCTCAGTAATAATCATTTCTATTGCTTGGTCAATGATGTGTAATGGAACTATAAACCATTCTTGTGGCATCTTACGACGGAGTTTTTCATCCCATATATCAATGTTTAAACAAGATGCTCCGAAGAAGTTATGGAGCAGTTGTTCAAATTTCTGGGTGTTCATGTTGAAGGTTTTGTATTCTGCTTCAATGTGAACTGGTGCCATTAAATAAGTTGGTTCTTTTTCTGCATTTTTTATACGTGATTCAACAGGTGTTGTTGAGTAGCCAATCTTGAATAAATTTTTAATGTCTGTGATTTTTGGATCAGTAGATTTTGAACTCAACACATAGATATATCCTGCTTCTTTATCTTCATCAGTAATATCAGTAAAACGCTCATAAAACTCTTCAGAGACACTATCCGCATTTTCTGTAACAACTTTCCCATTGGCATATAATATCTTCTCAACTGAACGCATGAGCATATTTGATTCTGTTCCGTTTTCAAAAATGCAACGTGTGCGACCATCTGTTCTTACCCTTGTTCCATCCTCTCGATAATGTTCTGTTTTTGAAATATCAATCTTTTCCAATAAGAACAGTATACCTCGATGAATATAATATGCACCTTCTCTAATGTTACCTTGTTTAAAGTCAACTAATTTGCGTTTACCACTTGATAAATCTGCTTGAACGGACTTGAATAGTTCTTCGTAATCTTTGAAGTTTTTACAAGGTTTACGACGTGCTACAAAATCTGCTTCTGCTCTTGCTATTTCTCTTGGTGTATGTTTGAACTCAAATAAACTTTGTGCTTCTCCGTCATCAAAAATGCCTAACAAATCATCATTGAAAATATCATCTATGGAATTGATTTCTTTCTTCTCTACATTCAGTAAACCGTATTTGTCCTGTGGTTCTAATGCAAGCATTTTGTTTTCATCTTCACGCAAGTTCTTTAAACGTGAATACAATTGATATTCCGTAATATTTGATGGGTTGGGTGCTGGTTCTCTTTCGTATTTGGAAATAAACTCATTGATTTCTTCAAAAGATGCACTCAATCGTTCATCAGCGGTTTTGACATTAGAGGTCTTTGGTTTTACATTGAGTAAACCAAGTGGATCATTGCTGAAAATCTCATCCAATATTTTATCCTTGTCCTCCATCATTTTGTTGTGCTAATCTTTTGCGTTTTTCTTCTTTTAAATAAATCACACATTCCGCCATTCTTTTTTCTAATGGGTCATTGGCATCTATGTTTGGTTCACGTTTGAATGTTTGAACGAACTCTTGTACTTTGGGCCACAAAATCCTTGCTTCTTCAAAATCCATTTTAATACGTGTTGCTTCAATGGTTTCTTGAATGATTTTAAGCACTTTGGTTGTTACTGATTTGGAGAGGATTTCAAAGGCTTTTTGGAATGGATTGACTCTATCTATCAAATCAATGTGGATATCGTCTATATTCACAAACTTACCTGCCATACGGATGAAACGCTTGTCTTCAACCTCTTTTATCTCACCATTCTTAATAACCGAATCTACAACCACATTTTGACGTACTTCTTCCACTTCCTCTGCTGTAAGGTCAGGATATTTTGTACGAATGATTTTTGGAATTAGCACCTTATTTATAACTTCAGGATCTACGTTGCCAGGCATTGCCTTCAACATGGTATCATCTTGTAAGATAGTTGCCTTTAAGTCATTCAAATCTGATTCTAAAATTTCTTTTACACGCTTTGAACTTGGCTCTTTCAATCCTCTGATTTTGATTTCACCTGGTTGTGCCACATCATCATCGGACAGTTTGGTTTTAAATTTCCAGTTGGGTGCTAACACTTGTTCCATTAGTAAGGAAGCGGTAATTGCTTTCAACATATTGTTTACGGACAATTTCACTTCATCGTCATGTGCATCAGGTTGAGCAATTAGGTTGGTAAATTGAGCGTGTACTTTATTTGAACTATCTCTTGTCGCACGACCAATGATTTGAATGATTTCCGTTAATGAACCTCTGTAACCAACTGTTAATGCGTGTTCACAATATGGCCAGTCAAAGCCTTCTTTTGCCATCCCCAATGCAATAATCAAATCCATATCATCCACTGATTTAATCTCTCTCAAGTATGCAACAATTCTATCTCTATCACGTGGGGTATCTTCTACTAAATCGGCAACTTTTATAATTTTACCGTCCGAATGTTTCTTGACATAAATAACTCCTGTCTCGTGGTCCTGTTTTTCAATAGTACCTATTTGGTCAAGGATGAAATCTACTTCGTTGTGTTTGTCCTTGGTAGATTCCCCTGAATTGACATTTGGAATATGAAGAATGGTTTTTTTATTGAGGTCTAACACTTCCATTATGGAATCTGTGTACTTCCCTTGGTAAAAGTGATAACCGATACCCAATGATTTCAGGAAGTCATATCCATTTAATTGTTGGTAGTAGTTGTAAGTTACTTTGGTAAACTTCGCTTCATCATCAGGATGTAAAACAGGAACACTATCTCCTCTAAAATAAGAGCCTGTCATGGCGATGAGGTGCGCAGTGGAATTTTGCATGATGTTTCGGATAATATCTCCCAAACGGTTGTTTACATCAGCTGAAACGTGGTGAAACTCATCTATTGCCAATAAACAATCATTAAAAGCAGTTTCTTCCAAACCTTCACAAGCAAAGCGTAATGTTGCATGGGTACAAATAAGAATCTGTTCCGTTGTGCTTTTCATGAAATTATGAAAGGCTTGCACTTTACTGCTACTTCCATCGCTCCCTGGCGTACACAAATTGTAGTTGTCATTTGGTTCCCAATTAGCGAAGAACCCAAACTTTTTTAAATCTGTTTTGGCAAAAGAACTACCAATGGAACGTTCAGGAACTGCAACGATAATTTTCTTAATACCTTGATTGCTCAATTTATCCAATGCCAAAAACATCAAGGCTCTTGACTTACCTGATGCAGGTGGAGCTTTCAACAATAAATATTGAGCATCACGTGCTTCAAATGCTTTTTCTTGCATTTCACGCATACCATATTGGTTGGTGCTTTTACTTTGCCCAGTTTGTTTATATTCTACGTGTACTATATCAGGCATATTCTTATTTCTTTTTACGTGTCTTTTTTTCTGCTTCGAACAATGTTCCTTTCTCTTTTTCTTCTTGGATCATCTTTTCATACAATTTGAAAAGGTACTCCAATCGTTCTTCATCACTATTGAAAGGGGTACTGCGGTAACAACGCTCTACCGCTTCATCATTTAAACGGTGCGCTTCTTTTAACCCCTCAGGCATTTTATCAGGATCGTATAATTCCGCTAACGTTTTTTCAGGGTGTTTTTCTCGCTCTTCTAAAATGCGAAACATACTTTGTGTTAGTTCTTCTATTCGTTGGTTTGATATTGGTGGGAATGGGAAGGTGTTATAACAAAGGGATGAAGAGTAGTTAATATCAGATTTCATTCTTCCGCATGTAAGAGAAACCCATAAATGATGTAATTGAGAGGATAAAATTGAAAAAACTGTTGGATCTTGTGAGTATATCACGTGACAAGTACCATAAACAACAGTATCAGAGCTAATTGTTCCAACAGGTAAATAATTTCGTCTTTGGGATGTAATACATGGAATAACAAAACCATTTTCAAATTTGGAAGAATCATATTCAAATTTATATGGTGTGCTTGCCAATTTACGTGTATTCTCTTTTGTGCTATTTAATCTTGATTGAATAACAATTTCGATGCGTGATTTGATAAAATCTAAGTGTTTAACTTTTTCATAATTTAATTCATTGAGATATAAACACCATCTTTTTTTGTCATGTAACAATTCTGTTGTACCAATAAAGGATTTCAGAAAAGGAGACAATTCAATATATTTCAAAGCAGTTCTATATTCCTCTTCTTTTAAAACTAAACCTTCTCCGTCCGTCGGATAACAACCTTTTGTAATAGCTGGAAAGTTCGAAATTGAATTTGATCTTTTTGAGACAGATGAAACATTGGATGAGCTTAAATACTCATTTATCTTTTTAACAAGAGTAAAACTGTTTTCGTTAAAAATGTATTTGGCTTTATTTTGATTATTTGATATGCCTATAATTACAACATTTACTGCGGCTTTATTTTTTGCATTGTTATTCCAAGGAAATGGAAGATATGCAAAATGGATTGATGTAAAATCTGTCAGAATGTAATCAAAAAGAATTTTAGCCTGTTCTCCTTGGTTTATCGAATTAGTCGAAACAAGGGCCATTGAAATAGATAAAGAATTTGACATAAATTCTTTTCCTTTTACGAACCAACAACTAACATAATCTAATTTTTTATAACCTTGAACATTCCCAATACAAAAAGCCATATCAGATTTATGTTCTAAATTTTGATATCTTGACCCTATATAAGGCGGATTCCCCATAATATAAATCTCATCTCCTTCATTCTTCGGACAAACTTTTTCCCAATCTAAACGACACGCATTTCCACAAACAATTTGACCAGCTTCTTGTAAAGGCAAGGTTGGGTTTGTACGCCCGAACTCATTAAAGAACTCCACGTTCATTTGGTGTTCTGCTAACCATAAGGACAGTTTTGCTATCTCATGTGCAAAATCATCTAATTCAATACCATAAAAATTATTAAGGTGTATACCTGAGAAAGCAAATCCGCCCAATTCTTTTAAGATGAGCATTTCCAAACGGCGCAATTCTTTGTATGCGATAATGAGGAAGTTACCACTACCACAGGCAGGGTCAAAGAGTTTGATTTTAGAAATTCGGTGAAGTAGTTCCTTTAACTTTTTCTCATTCCCAATGGCATCTTCAAAGGCTTCTTTCAGTTCATTTAAAAACAAAGGTTCTATGACCTTCATAATATTTGGAACAGAGGTATAATGCGCTCCTAAACCACCTCTATGCTCAGGAGAAATAACCGCCTGAAACATGGAACCAAAAATATCAGGATTGATTGCGGACCAATCGTTGCTGTCTCCTGAATCAATGAGAAGTTGTCTTGATTTGGATGTAAACTTTGGACAAGGGATTTCTTCTCTGAACAAACCACCATTCACATATGGAAAGGCATTGAGGTAATTGGGAATATCTCCACGTTTATCCACTGGTGTGTTCAATACCCAAAATAATCTATTGAGGTATGCATCTAAATCAGAACCATCTGCACGTGTATGCGATTCAACTGCGTGAGAGAATTGGTTGTCCTCAAATATATTGGTATCCTCCGCAAAGTAACAGAACAACAAACGTGAAAAGAAAATATTCAGATTGTGAATGAACTCTGGAGATGTATCAGAATTGTCTTTTTTGATTTCATCAAACAACTTCGCCATCTTCTCCGCTGCTTTTACATCAGCAGGATTTTCAGCGGCATGGGTTGCTTTTTCCATTCCTGCCCAAGGCAAGAAGAAATCATAGTATTTTGGTAAATCAGTTATTGGAATATCTAACTGATCTTTTGTTAGCGTATCAATAGCCAATAGCGTTTTATAATCTGTAACAATTACAAATCGTTGATTGTGTTTTAGTTCATCTTTTAAGGATGAAATTGTAAGGTGTATATCGTTCTTAAGTTCTTCTTTAAAGAATAGTTTTTTCTTCCATGATACTTCACCTAGGACTTTACTCAAATTTAAACTTCCTTTTTGCAAACGTGAAATGGATGCTTTTGGTAGGTAATATGATTCTAATAAGTTGTAGATAAAGGTTTCTTTATCCAATGTATAAACGAGTAGTTTGAGGTGGTTTTCTATTTGTGCTACGTTCATTGCTTTATTGAATTAGTTGGTGCAACGAGTAAATCTCTTGGGTCAACATCTAAGAATGAAGCAATCTTATATAATACCTCAATACTTGGTTGGTTTCTGTTTTGCACATAACCATTAACAATATTGTAGCTTTTACCTAACTGGTCGGCTAACCAAACTTGTTTAATACCTTTTTGTTCGAGAACTTCTTTGATTCGATTCATGAGGATGATGAACAGTGAAGCGTAAATATATGAATAATGTATAAAAAATACACTGAATTACAGTTATAGAAATTAAAAAGGCTGTCTATTGACAACCTTTTTTAAATTATTTAATCATTTAACCCGCTCACCATCAAGCAAGAGGTGAACCCTAGAGTATGCTGAAAGTGCTTTGTCTATTTCTGCATTTAAAGATTCTTGTTCTAATTTATAATCTAGCTTGTGTGATTTAAGCCATCCGTTAGCTAGGTCTGCGATATTTGGTTCTATAGATTGTGCCATTTATTTTGTCTATTCGTTAAGGTCGTAAAGTTAAGTTTTTAAAGCGTTTTTGTCTCCAAAGTTTCCGTCAAATTGTCAACCGTCCAATTGTCGGGTGGTGGGTGGGCTTTGGGTGCGGTTAGGTAAAATTAAATGTGCTGCAAAAGCGTTGGCTTGTGTGTCGGCTTGCAGCTCTTTTAATTTTACGAAGCGTTGGCTTTTTGTCCACTGTTTTTCTGTTTGTTTGTTGTCGGTTGTGTCGTCTGCTACACTTGCAGCTAACGGTTTGCAGATTTGCGATGTGGCGGATTTAGTAGCAGTATTTTTCATTTTACCTTAAATGTTTATAAGAGACGGAATGTTTCTTTTGCCAATAAACCCGCCATATCCGCAAATGTGCTGTTATATGTTGTTTTCTTTATTAATCTCAGATATAATATTCTGAATACCCTTTTTTATCTGCGCTTCCCATTTAGCAAGATATTCAATTTCATAGGTTTCTAAAGCTGCAATTTGTTTTGAATTAGGGTTTTTTGTGCCAATAAAATACCTTTTCTTTTCAGATACACCAAAATGTGCAAAATAATGTTTTTTGTAATTTAATTTAATGTAGGGCAATCCAACATATGATTCTTTGTTGATAATGTGTTTTTTAATTTCGAAACTGAATGTAATTTCGTCAGAGATAGACTTAGCTATTTCCTCAATAAAATTATGGAACAATGTTAGACCATCTATTAAATTACTGTCTATTTCATAAACTGTTGTATTCTCATTTTTTGGATGTTTGTAAAGCAGTTTCTTATGATCATTTAACAAAGCTGTCAGTTCATTAAAATTAAGAGGTTTTATGTTAACAGTTCTTTTCAGAAAAAGAATCTCAGCAAAATTATTGAAATTAAAATCATTGAGCGCTGCATGAGCCTTATCTGTATAAAGCTCTTTTCTGAAAACATTAGTCAGATCGGTGTATAACTTAATATATCTTTTCAGATTTGGTGTATTGTTTTCGTCAACATAGAAAAATGAGTTGTCTATGGACATAATACTTTCCTCTAATTTCTGAGAACTTTCTGGTGAAATATGTATCCGCAGCATGGAAAAACTGTGTATTATCTCAACAATCTCTCCCGATGTCAATTTCCCATCCTCCAGGCAGCGGAAAATTGTTTCAAGAAAGTTATTAAATATCTTTAACTTTTCTTCATAGACAACCGAAGATTTGGTAAGATTTTCCTGACTTTCAGTCTGATTAGACAAAAGTAAAAGCGTGATAATTGTCGTTAAAATTGCACCGATTACCCCGCTGTTGATATCCTGCACAATCTTGGGGATAGCAGTATCATTTAAATTGTTAATGATAATGATGGTAAGTGATATGCACAAGGCAAACAACAGGTAAAACCAATACTTTTTGAATTTTTTCATTTTTTCATTTTTTAAAATAACATATAACGGTTTTTGGGTTTGCGAAGGCGGTGATTTTACCACCAAACTACCAAGGAAGAACCGATGTATAAATATAGTAAAAAAATGTCAAACGAAGCGATAGGCCACCGCTTATGCAAACCCAATGTTA
>Ga0247834_1003723_pt1 | contig 20272 bp, 20 predicted proteins | sample LaCruzMarch2015__8_FD_187118 | JGI IMG/M metagenome (GOLD analysis project Ga0247834, IMG submission 187118) | Freshwater microbial communities from meromictic Lake La Cruz, Castile-La Mancha, Spain - LaCruzMarch2015_12m | ecosystem: Environmental > Aquatic > Freshwater > Lake | place: Spain...
ACGTGAATTTAATGCTTTGCCAAGACCTCCACAACCACATCCAATATCAAGAACAGAACTGTCTATGTTGAGTTTCAATTTCTCAAACATAACTTTTTCGGAAGGATAAAAATCATCCCATTCTATTCTATTCTCCTTATAAAAAGCTTCTATTGAGTCAGTTTCATACTTAATATTTTTATTAGTCATAGTATAACCGGTCTATTTAGATTCTCTCTTAGCACGATAAAGCTGAGACAAAGTATCATCGTGCCTACCAAGATTTGGTGAACTAATGCCTTCTTCAATATTAATCCAACTATTATTTTCAGCGCTTACATACATAGCATGCAAAAATTTCATTGTATTCATGGCATCGTGAAACTCTACTGCTGGCTTTGCTCTTTTAGTAATAGCGTTAAAGACACCCGAGTAAATGTCATTATGCCCTAGCCCATATGCATCTTCAAAACTATCGCTGCACTTAAGTGTTTCTTGTGGTTCAGGCGAAAATTCAATCAGCTTATCTGTGAAAGAGCCACCTAACATAGCTAATCCCTTACTTCCAATAACAGAAAGAGAAGACTCAAAGTCACTGGGTCTAGCTGCAGTGGTGATTTCTATACTTCCAAATGCACCATTTTCAAATTCAATGCTAGCAACGACAGTATCTTCAACTTCTATTTTTGAGCCAAATGTTTTCATAATTGCATTAACACGTTTAACTTCCCCATTAAGATAACGAAGCAAGTCTAAGTGATGTATTCCTTGATTAGTGCAACATCCACCATCCATAGCAAATGTTCCTCGCCATGGATCACGATCATAATAAGCTTGAGAACGACACCAACGCATTCTGACTGTCGCTAATTGAATTTGTCCTAGCTCTTGATCAAAAATAGCTTTACGAATTCTTTGCACACATCGATTAAAACGATACTGATGAACCGGGAAAATTTGAACAAAGCTATTGCTTGCTGCTTCTTCAAGAATTCTCCCTTGTTCTAGAGTCATAACGACTGGCTTCTCAATAACGACATGCTTTTTATAAAGGCTTACAATATCCAATGCGTGCTCAAAATGCATGCCACTCGGTGTAATAATAGCAACAGTATCAATCTCTGGATGATTATCCATCATATTATGGTAGTTCTCATAGTGAGGAACCTGTCCAGCTCCTGGCAAATCCTTCATTCTTTGCACGCTCAAATCAGAAACAGCCACTAATTTTAATTGAGGGTTCTTATTAATTGCACGCACATGATGGCCAGCCACGCGGCCGCAACCAATAATTGCGATATTAACTATTTTTTCCATAATTACTTTCCAGCGTTAAGCTATCGGAGTGCGCTAAAGCATATCGAGTTATAATTTCCCTGCAGTCATCCCAAAAATTCTTCATGAGGCAAAGCGGCCCCACCGTCACACGAACACAATTTTCAAGAGGATACGCAGTAAACGGACCTTTCAAGAGATACTTCTTTTTTTTGGCTTCATCAATTATTTTTCTTGCATCTTCTAAAGAAGGACAACGTAAAAGTAGAAAGTTTCCATGAGATGGATAACAAACAAGTCCATATTCGCAGAATTTTTGATACAAAAAGTTTCTTCCGGCAACGAAATCATTTATTTTATTCATTACAACCGGCATATTATCGAGCAAGTACTCAGAAAATTTAAGCGCTAGACTGTTTGCATCAGTAACGGGTCTTAATAACATTAATTCTTGTATGCGCTTGTCATTTGCAACAGCATAACCAATCCTTAACCCAGCCAAACCGAATGCTTTAGAAAATGTTCTAGCAACAATCAAATTATCATATTTCTTGATAGCATCTACTAGAGTACTCTCTGCAAACAAATGATATGCTTCATCTATTACAACTATAGTGTTAGTTTGATATGCGACATCAAGCAAATTGATTATCTCTTGTTTAGGAATAACAGTACCAGTAGGTTGATTGGGATTAGCTAACACAACCATTTTTACAGTGCTTGATTGTAAATGCTTGGTCACTTCATCGAGATTAAATGTCAGGTCTTGATCGTAAGGAACGTGTAGAACTTTTGCGCCATATACACACGCATAGACATCATACATGCGCCAGCTAGGATCTTGTAAGACAATTTGATTGTCAGGATCAACGTAGCACTCAAATATATTCTTAATGATGGCATCAGAACCAGCTGATATATACAAATTATTTACAGATACATCGAGCCAACTTGACAACTTAATAGCTAAGGCCGACGAATCTGCATATGCTGCTATATCGTGTACAGTAATAGAGTTTAAGCATTTATTAAAAAAGTCTTCATCATATCCAACAGGATCTTCATTTCGGTCTAAACGGATAAAATCTTTTCTATCTGCATATGGATCAAACTGACGATTCAGATTTTTTAGTATATTACGGCAAGTAATCATTTTTTCACCTCGGCAACACAAAACAATCGATCACCGTAACCATTATTTACCAAAATTTCTTGATATTCTTGATTTGTTTTTTGCCAAAATAGCTCAAGTTTATTCTGCAAATTAATATCCATAACAGACACATCTGGTACACTCGATCGAGCAGATAAGGTATCCCTTGGTTTTTGACAATATATCCAGTTCAGATGATTGGTAATTGGGTACTCCTGCAAACAAGCTGGGGTAGAGCTGTATCCAGCCTGCAAAAGAGTTTCTGCTAAAGTTTCAGAAGAATAATAAAATAGATGTTCTATGCAAAAATAAAAATTTTTGAAATTTTCAATATTGTAAAAACTTACTAAAGGATCTTGAATATTTGGCACTACAATTACCAGTTTTCCATTAGGCTTTAGATACTTTTTTAATTCTCGTAAAAATTCAACAGGCTTACCTATATGCTCTAACACAAAAACCAAAGTAATTAAATCGAAAGATTCTGGCAAAAACCGCTCAGCCAATGGTTTATCATCAACGTCCAATCCGAGTTTTTGTTGGCAAAATTCTACTTCTTTACGATTCAACTCATGACCAAAAATCTTTGCAGCAGAGTCTTTTATACCTGTTAATAAGTGACCTGTTGAACATCCAACGTCTAATACACTTTCAGTACCCGATAGCATTTCTTTTATCTTGCTGGTCCATATAGCAGAAGCTTTTTGCATCTTTTTGTAATATTTTTCAGGATCAAGAATTTCAGGATCCACATGCGTTAAATAAGTCTGGTGATACTGTGTTTCGTAAAAGTCAGAGGGAAACTGAAATGAATTTTGATCAATGTAGACCAATGAACACTGAGAGCACTTTAAAACATCTGCCTGCTGATCAAATCGAAGCTGATTAGTAATGAAAGTGACAGCAGTACTAGCGCAAAGAGGACAAACACTACTCACATTAAATCTCCATGTTTTTCTGTGATTTTTCATATGAAAAACCATGCATTTTTAACCAGTATTCGACGATGGGAATTTGCCATTGATAGTCTACATCACATCCGCCCCAAGAAGGAATATGGGCTATATTTTGTCCCATCCATTTCTGAGGAAGCAATCCATGCTCCATAAAATCAAGACATCTTGGGCGCACAACTGACACTGACATATCTGCAAAATATACATCACCTTGCGAATCTCTATCGCAATTTAAAGCACGAGGATTACCAAATGTTTCAAATGGGACAAAAGGTTGAAGGCAATTATTATGATCCAGCTTACGAGCACGTAGTGGACTCCACATATTATAAACAGAAGTAGTAACTGCTGAATCTTTAGAAGGATCTTGTTCCAATATATCTATGCCCTTATCTATCAATTCTGAATTAACAGTTGCAGCATTAGCAAATAACAAAATCATATATTTGATTTTTTTACCTTCTGCCTCAGCTATTTTTTTTATTTCTTGGTATCCATGCAAAAAAACATCTTCGCCTAATGCTTGGCTTGTTGCCAGCGCTTCTGGTCTTTCAATCACCTCAGCTTTAAATTCAAGAGAAACGCTTTTAATTTTAGGGCAATCTGTCGAGACAAATATCCTTGGCTTATAAGAAGATTTTTGGGCCGCCATAAGAGGATATGAACATAAAGGCCTTCCCAAGACGGGATAGGTATTTTTTCCAGGAAATCCAACGCTGTTGGCCCTGCCGATCATAAGTGCGCAAATCATGTTTTAACCTTATACATTTTTGTGTTCTGAAGCTGCTTTATACGAGCTAGAATTATTTTTTGAAGTTAAGATAAATTTTTCATATATATCTTCAATACAAAGTAATAAACCCTGACCAAACTCTATATAGTCTGAGCTGACTAATTTTTTTGATACTTGCGGTTTGAATATATAAGGTGTTTTTTTGTAGTGACTTTGCAATCTTTCTAGATTTGGCTCTAATTGCTGAATTCTAATATCACCACCTAGCATATCATTCAGAGTATTTATAAGTTCATCACAACTAATATACTGATAGCCTGTTAACATAACACGAGCATTAACATACTTACTAGATAACACATCCACACTCATTCGAGCAGCATCTTGCGCATGAATGAATTCTCTTTTTTCATCCAATCCAAACCAAACTTCTATCTTTTTGTCTACAAGTGCCTGTTTGATAAGTCGATGAATAAAATTGGTATCTCCGCTGCGAGGCCCATAAAGAGAACCATAGCGCAAAATAGTGTAGTCTATACCAAAGTTTTTCTGATACTCTTCTATAATTATTTCTGATGCTTGCTTACTTGCCCTATAAAACCCTCCAACATCAGAATAAACGTAAATACTAGAAGCAAACACAAATCTTTCAATAGTATTTTTTTTGCAAGCCTCAAGAACATTTATCGTTCCATTAATATTTGAATTAAGAGTCTCTTTTGGTTTTTCAAAGCCAGTACTTATATCTGCCTGCCCAGCAAAATGATAAACATAATCCATACCTTTAACAGCTTCTTCCACAGCCGCTTCGTCTAAAACATTTCCTAGTATAAATTTTTGCGATTCTTTGATATAGATTGATGGATGTATATCAAAAATAGTGGTTTCAAAACCGGCATCTGCTAAAGCATCAGCCACATGGCTTCCAATAAAACCTGAACCACCAAAAATGATTGCTTTTTTCATAAAAATAACCTTTTATTTATAGGTTTTAGGGACAGGACGGAGTAGAGGTTGATTATTTAAAAACCTTACTATATCTTCTGTAATTTGCTCTTCCATTAATGCTCTAACTTCTTGAGACATCGACCCAAGATGAGATGTTAAAAGACAATTTTCTAATTCACATAACTTACCTTTATAAGGTTCTGCAGCAAAAACATCTACCGCTGCACCACCAAGATAGCGACTTTTGAGTAGAAAATATAGTGCAGATTCATCGACGATGCCTCCTCGAGAGGTATTTATAAGGAAGCTACCAGGGCGCATTTGTTGTAGTAAACCTTGATTAATTAAGTTTGTTGTTTGTTTATTAAGAGGCAAATGAAGAGATACAATGTCTGAGCTTTTAAAAAGCTCTGCTAACTCTCTTTTTTCAGCATATGGATGTTCTGAAAAGGTATCGTAAAATAAAATTTTAGTTGTGGGGGCTAAATTATGAACAAGGTTAATAACCTGACTTCCTATTTTACCAGCACCAACAATACCGATGGTCATGAAAGATAACATTCTTCCCATTGGTCGATGCCATGTATGTTGATGCATGTGGCGATCACTTAATGAAATACCCTTTATTAGATTTAGAATGAGACTTAAGGTAAATTCCGGAACAGATAAAGAGGGGGCATCAGGAGTGTAGCAAATAGAAATACCTTTTTGGAAAGCCGCTTTTAAATCTATATTGTCTAGTCCCACGCCGATTCTTGCAATAAGCCTTAATTTGTTAGCCCTATCTAAAATTTCTTTATTGATTTTTTCTGTCCCAAGAATGAGAACATCTTGATCTACGATTTTCTCAAGAAAAAGAGCATCATTAAAACGAATTTTTTCAACATTATTTGACACATTTCCAAGAGATGCAATTCTGTTAAGTGACGTAGGCGAAGCTTCTCCAAAACCCACACTGGAAATTAAAATATTATGCATTATGTGTAATATATCCTAGATTACGAGATTGTCATCTAACCATTTAGAGAGAGCTCCCTCGCCTTGAACAATTTCTATTCCAGACGAAGCAGGTTGTTTTTTTAATAATAAAGATGAGGGATCAGCATAACAAACTGGCTTATTTTGCGACTGAGCAAATACGCCAGGAGTTGTAAAAGGTTGGCAAATGACAGCATCACATTTTGCAATTAATCTATTTGGTGATAGATCAGCATCTAAAATATGAGTTATTAATTTTTTTCTTGTTAAATCGTTAACTAACCTTACGAATCTACGGTTAATTTTCTCTTCCGGATAATTTTTATTTTTTAAAATTACAGAATATTTATTTTTCACCCCCCAAGAAACTAATTCCAATAAAATAGATTCTGTAATCTCATAGGTATATAGCATATCTGTATACCCCAGCTTAGCCACTAGGGGATCAGAGAATGGAGTTACTGGAAAAAAAACAATATTCCGAGTCTCTTCTAGAAAAGATAAATCAACATGTGCATCGTAAAAAGGAATAGCATTATTTTCTACTGTGATAGATATATTATTCTTTTTAAAGAATGGATTTAAAGATAAGGTTTCTTCAAGACGTATTTTTTGCATATTATTGACCACATGGTAATTTTTCCATATGGTGTCAGTATACTCTGGCGAAGGACCAACTTGCGTCCCATCTTTCAAAAAATAAAAACTATCGTTTGTACCATAAAAAACTACAACAATATGAACACTATGTTTTTCTAAAGCATAAGTCCACAAAGGTTTATAAACACAATTCTGTATTGTAAAAATTATATTACTGGGAAGACATCCTTTTTCCAGCCTAGAAGCATATTGATATAGAACAATATCTTCCAAAAGATATAGTAATTGCCATTTTCCAAAAATCATTAAAACAAAAGATAAAATTGAATAAAAAAAAGCGGATAGAATGAAAGAGACTTTTTTATAATGGAATGAAATAGAGGGAAATGCATACCGCACATAAGAAATATTTTTATTTATCTGTTTATTACCTGGAAAAATATAATAAAATTCGGATTTGTACCTTTTTTTTAACCAATTAAAGTAATTTTCTAGATCATTACTCTGATAAAAACTTTCATTCCAAGAGCCATTTAAAACGGTGGAATCTTTATGAAAATTTTGTTTGTATAAAAATGATAAATACAATACAGTTTTCATCCCTTGAATAAAGCTTGGAATTATTTCATTAATAAAAAATATAAAAGAAAAAAAGTTAATTTTTAAATTGTTGTTTTCAAAGAACTTTCTCCAAATTCTTGGCAGACTAACAATGTGGTATCTGTTGCTTTTTTCTGTAGAAAGCATTGCATAATATTTTATCTTATTATGATTTTTTGTTAAAAGTTTCTGGTATAGTGCACTATCTAATATATGGATAAGATCATCCCCAATTACTTTCGAGTAAAACAAATTATCTTTAAAAATTTTCATTCTAGGTAATTTTGATATTAACTCCAAATTCTTGCCATACCTACAGTACCTTAAATTGTTTTTATAGATTTTTAAAATATGGAAGAATTTTATTTTTTGAAATTCTGTAATTAGTTTATGAATCATTTTATTCCATATGTTGATATATATCGTGAACCAGCTTTACTGTAATTAAATATTCAGCTAGAGAAATAGACAAAGAAGGTTGATTTAATGCAAAGGCCACAGCACTCTTTGCTTGCTCGTAAAGGCCTGGCTTGAAAACTAAATCAGCTTCCATTTGAGGATAGTGACTTGGAGTGCGCTCTTGCGAAGTAACTCGAGCTAACCGCTCTAGTGGCCTCATCTCAAAATAATCACATGTGGTTATAACAGATACTGACCATGGACCAGGACCATGCCATATTCCCTGATAAATACCTTGATCTCCACTTTCGTAGATTATTTGCGCTATTACTGGCATTAAATGCTTTTGATTCCACTTCTGTACAACGTTTATCTTGTTTATTTTTCCTCTTCCAAGAAAACAGAAATAGTCTATCAAATGAATCGAATTGGCATACATCCAATTGTTTATTATATCCTCGTGATAGTGAAAAGATTTTGCAACAGATAAACTTTCATAATCGTTAACCTGAATCAAGCGTGTGCCCTGTGAAGCATCAAGATCACGGATAATTTGCCTGGTTGAGCCATAGAATCTTCTGTTCAATGCTACAATAGCTCGCACACCAAATGAATTTATCTTATTACATATTCTTTTTGATTGTTCATAATTTAAGCCAACTGGCTTTTCAAAAAACACCACCCATGGATAATGCACTATTTCATTAACCAAATCTTCTACAGCCGTTTCTGTAATAGCAACAACTACAATGTCTGGTCTTGATTTTATATACAAATCCTCTACCGATCTACATCGAAATTGTATTTTATATTTATTTGCAAGGTGTTCAGTTTTTGAATAAGTACGACTATATATTCCATTAATTTTTACATTATCTAAAGCTTGAAAAGCCTTAATATGCTCTTCAGCCATGTAACCAGCTCCAATAATACCAATAGAAAGATAAGGTTTTTTTGTCAATTTATTTAAGCCCAAGTAAAAACCTTATCTTTATATTCAAAAGGTATATCATCAACATCTATCTCCTTACCCGAAAATTCTGAAGAAGCATAGGCTGCTACCAGTGTTTTAACTGCCATAATACCATCGACAAGAGAGGGGAAATTTTGACCTTCCAATAAACTTTTTAAAACTCGAGCAGTTGGCTCAAGAGCATCAGCTGGCTCTATTTTAAAATCATAACACTCTGAAGTCATACCATAACGGGTTGTAGGTAACTGCATATCCTCACTGTTTTTGCGCTTCGAAGCATACACGCGCCCCATAAGCTCATCTACATGAATTTGACCATGCTTGCATGTGTATGTTACAAAAACTCCATGTCCTTGGTCCTCAGAAGTATCAATATAAAATCGTTGTCTTAGCTTATTTTCAAGCCGAATAGATCCAGCCATATCCTGAAACATATTTCCTCTTGGATTGATACCTCCTTGTGGTTTTAGCCAGGCCCAAATCTTTGTAGCATATTGGTCAGTAAGAAACCTAAACATCTCAAAATAATGCGTCCCGTTCATAGCAGCTCCAAAATTACCTGCTTGAACAGCAATAGATCCTAAAGGACCGAATCCTTCATCACTAATCATTTTTTTAATACGAGTATATTGTTCCATAAAGCGCATTTGGTGATTAACTGCAACATTAACTTCGGGAAACTTCTTCATAGCAGTTTCTAAAAATTCAGCTTCGAGCAAAGATACGCATACTGGTTTTTCACATAATATATATTTGATATTTGTGAAAAAACACATTTTCAAGTAACTAAACCTAGCAGTTGAAGTAGTAGAGATAATTACCAAATCAGGTTTACTATTACGAATATATCCTTCTAATTCTTTAATATCATTAATTACAATCTCTTGCGCATAAGCCCTGGGAATAGTTTGCGTGTCAAAAACTTTAATTTCAGCATTTGGCAAAATTTTACGCACAACTAAATAGTGTGCATATCCCATTCTACCAAATCCGATTATATAAACCTTCATATTAAATGCCCACTTTGATGTAAATACTATGAAATTATTTTTATTACTTCTGAACAAATAAAGTCATGAACTTCTTTGCTTATATGATGCCCATCACTTAGCACATAATGCGGATTTCTTGATGTAAAATCAAACAAATCTATAATTCGAATATCGTCTGAATTTTGTTGGAGCTTACAAAGGAAACCATTATATAGCTGTATAAGCTCCAGAACTCTAAAAGATTTTTTCAGCCAATGACTTCCTGGAGATACTATATTATTTATAATGATCTTTTTATTGTTTTTATTATTGCCCCTAATAAGATCAATTATTTTTTGCATGTTAATACAAAAATCATCATATGAAACATTTTGAATGCCTCTCTTCTTCGTATAATAATATCTTCTACTGGAAAGGTAGCTGTATAAGAAATTAGAAATTATAGATAACACCGGCAAATCATTCATGATATTTAAAATTTTATATTCCCAAGATTTAAATATTCTAGGAGCACAATCACACACCCCTAAGTGCAAAATATAATAATCTGAATCTAAACAAAACATATCCCATGTCGTAACTTTCAGTACACTCTCAGTTGTGCTAGCTCTGATGCTTCGATCTATCACACAATAACCCATTTTTGTTAGTTTAAAGACATAAGTATCATTAAATGAAATATTCTCGGAAGGCCTTAACATAGAAAGACTATCGCCTATTAGAACAATTTTAGATGGATTATCGTTCAATGACACTGATTTCATAATCTATTCAAAGCTCTTTAGAATTCGTTCAAAAAGAATCAACCCATCTTCCCCACTTTTTTCAGGATGAAATTGACAACCCCATACATTATCTTTACTCACCATAGCTGTAATATCAATTCCTTGATAATCAGTCTTTGCAACACAATAATTCAAGTCTGTTACCGGATGGTATGAATGAACGAAATACATAAATTTTTGATCAATAACAGGTTTCAATATTGCATTGGTAGAGCGTAACAAGCCCCACCCTATATGGGGAATTTTTATCTCTGAATGATCATCAACAATTTTTTTAACATGCCCAGGAATTAATCCAAGACCTTCAAAAAAACCATTCTCCTCACTTGATTCAAATAACATCTGCATACCCAAACATATTCCAAGAAGTGGCTTTCCTTGCTTGGCATGACTCAAGATTCCATCAATAAGCCCACAAGATTGTAAAGAATGCATTCCTTTTTGAAATGCTCCTACTCCAGGAAGCACTAAAAAATCTGCAAATTTACAATCATCAGGAGTAGTAACAAAAACTGGATCAAAACCAACCCGTCTAATTGCGCTAGCAACGCTAAATAAATTTCCCAAACCATAATCTACAATATGAATTTTTCGTATCATTAGATACGCACCTCAAAACCAAGTTGCTTTATGAAGTTTTTTATTGAAAATACAGTTTCTTTTTTGTAATGTAATGAGTGAGCGAAAGCAATTGCATCTACATTGGTCTCATTAAGTAAATCTTGGATGTGCCCTAACTTTCCCATACCACCTGAAGCAATTACGGGCACCTTTGAAATATCACATACTCTTTTTATAAGATCAATTTCAAAACCTTTTTGTGTTCCCTCTCGATCTACAGAAGTAACAATAATTTCGCCAACTCCCAAACTGTGAGCTCTACTTACCCATTCCATCACATCAACGCCACTTTTTTCGCGACCGTTGTCATAGTACGCTTCCCATTTATTCTCTGCTATTTTCTTTGCCTCTACAGATAATACAACACATTGATTTCCAAAAGATTCTGAAATTTCACGAATAAGACCTGGAGTTTTAAGAACCGCTGTGTTTATAGCCAGTTTATCTGCACCAGATCTTAATATAGATTTTGCATCATCCAAACTACGAATGCCTCCACCAACGGTAATAGGGATAAACACATTTTCTGCTGTTTTTTCAACAAGATCAGAAATTGTGTTCCTTTCATAAAGACTTGCAACTGTATCCATATAAAGCAACTCATCAGCGCCTTGATCATAATAGTCATGCGCAAAATCTGCAGGATTTCCAACCACCCTAAGTCCTTCCATACGAACCCCTTTGATAAGATTTGGAAATTTAATATCTAGACGAGGTATTACCCTAATTTTACGCATTTAAGAACCTTCATGCCACACAGCACGACGAAGCTTCCACGAGCCATCAGCAAAATACCATAAATGCGGAGACCTGAACTGATCACATAATTGATTAAAATACTCTCTGTCTATTATTGGAGATTCAAACATCTTACTTGCTTTAGGAAATTCTTTTTCGGGAATAGATAGATAATTAAAAATCTCATCAGCAAAACGTGTTGGAAATTCGTGATCAAATTTTTTGACTAAAGCTACACCTTCTTCTCTGGTGATATCGCCAGATCTAATCTCTTGGGCAGCATCATAAGTAGCACGGCCAATACCAAATTTAATACCCGTCGTGTAATAGTGAAAATCATCAATGCGATCATCTATGCTATTATATTTACTATATGTACCAGGTGTACGCTCAGGAGAAGCTTGAAACCCTCCATTCTCTACAGCATAATAATAACAGCTTTGAGGATGCCATTTTAGGTAATACCCTAGATAGTGAACTTGAGTGTTTTTTTCTTTTAATTCTTCTGGATTGATTGGTAAGTATGGAAGCAAATCTTGGTGTGCCAAACCAAAGTCATTTTTCAAATCTGCAACTGACACCCCTCCAAAAAATGTTTCTTCTTCTGTTGAATTACTAAAGTATGACCAGTCTCTCTCTGCTTTATCTGTGTCTTGTATAGGATTTCCATATTCAGATTCATTTTCTCCATAAAATACCAAAGGTAAATTAAATAATGCAGCAAGCTTTGGCGCAAGAAATTTCTGACCAAAAACGAAAGGCTGAAATGGATGCAAAAGGTTTTCTACCGCGAGTCGTGTTAACAACCTATGCACCAAACCATTAGGAGTCATCAAATAATTATCAAAACCAGCATGAATCCAGGCTTGTTGGTTTTGCCATCCCCAACTCGTATATATATGGGGAGCCCATGTCACGGTTAAGGGGTGCATCCCATATTTGTATTTAAGTATATGCGCCGCATAAAAACTGTCTTTTCCACCAGACCCAGGGACAAGACAGTCATAGGAACCATTACGACTACGATATTTTTCACATAAGTCTTTGAGTTCTTGCTCTCTTTTCTCCCAGTCAATTTCATATTTTTTTTTGCTGGTAAATAGGCAGGCATCGCATACACCATCACTATTAAAAGCGATTGTTTTTTTTATAGAACCTTTTGTGTGTCTGTGCTCTATGGCAGAATTAGGACGTTGATTAGAGATAACACATTGTTTACAGAAGGCAACTTCCTGAGGCAGTCCATATTTTGGAGAGAAAACTTGTTGGCTTGGTAAAAATTGAGCTTTATCCACGCTTATTGGGTATGTAATTTTATTCATTACTTAGTCCTTTTTATGCAAATAACTAAAAGAAAAATACAGATAGGATGCAAGGCTACCATGCGGTCCAACCACCATCAACGATTAAATTCTGTCCAGTAATATAACTTGATAAGTCAGAGGCTAGAAATGCCACAGCTCCAAATATATCTTGAGGCACAGCCATACGCCTCAAAGGAACTCTTGAAGAATATTTTTCTACAAACAATTCGTTCTGTCCGCTAAACACCCCTCCTGGAGTCACACAATTAGCACGGACATTATCTTTTCCCCAATAAGTAGCTAAATATTTTGTAAATCCTATCACACCAGCTTTACTTGCAGAATAAACTGCTGGAGTGTTAATAGTTTTCCCCAAATATTCTGATCCTTCATAAATCCTTTGATCTGGCGCAACAACACCATAAATAGAAGCTATATTAATAATACTTCCGTGCTTTTGAGCCGCAAATTTTGCTCCAAAAGTTTGACATCCCAGCATACAACCAGTCAAATTAACATCAAAAACTTTATTCCAGTCTTCTAAGGGAAAATTTTCAAATCGTTCAAAAAAATTTGGAGTTTTACAACAAGCATTGTTTATTAACACATCCGGAATCCACTTTTTTGACGAAAGATCTTCCTCTATGTGTTGCCAAATATCCTTTTTTGATATGTCACCTACATATGAGATTACCGCGCATCCTTCTGCTTCTATATCCTTTTTAAGTAACTCAACAGAATCTAAAGCATCAATTAAAACCAATCTAGAGCCCTGTTTTGCAAAACCACGCGAAAATGCAGATCCTAATAAACCAGCAGCCCCCGTTATAATAATAGTTTTATTTTTTAAATTTTCCATAAAATATCTATTTGTCAGCTTTTTCTTGTATTAACACTTCTACTAATTTCCAATCTATATAAGAATCAATATCTATAGAGCGCTCTTGGGGCATTTCATAAAAAGCTATTTTTTCGTTATCCCATATCCCTTTATTTAGTCCAGAACGTCTCCATACATAAATAGAAGCATTCATTGCATATACTTGAGGTGAAGATTGTCGACTCACGAATAATTTATCTGATACTTTAGATAACTGAGCTAATCCATCCAATCCTTTTTCTATCATGTTAAAATAAGGATTTTTATTGGATAAATAACCCGTAATGACAACATCAATATCATTTCGTAATAAATTTAACGCTTGCTCAATATCATCTATGTTTCTCAATGGTGAGGTCGGATCAAGGTCAACAATTTTTTCAACAGTGAGTTTTTTTTCTATATGAGTTACTAAATTTTGTATAACCGGAATTTTTGGAGCTGCGTCACTCGCAAGTTCTGCGGGCCTTAAGAAAGGAACAATCGCTCCGTATTTTTCTGCTACATTTGCGATTATTTTGCAGTCTGTTGAGACATACACGCCTTCAAAAAGATTGGAATTTAATGCTTGCTCAATGGAATAGGCTATCAATGGCTTTCCCATAAGAATGCGAGTATTTTTCCCCGGCAATCCTTTAGACCCACCTCTAGCACATATAGTGCATATAATTGACATACTTATATCCTTGCTAGTATTAATTCATGCATTGGAATTGAATCCATTAAAGGATAACTCGTTACCTTTCTTTCTTTTATAGCAGATAAAAACTCTTCAAGAGCCGCAATATAAGTGCATTTCTCACCATCACCACCTAGAGAAAATTCTTCAACTAAATTCTGACCTTCAATTACAAGACTATTATTAATCAAATCACAAGATAACGTAGCCTGATCTCCTATTATGTTAAAATGGCGCATTTTTTTTCGTGCAACATAATCCATATTTATAGTTACTATCGGGGCCGAAGCTCTATGCAAAATAATTGCTGCTGTATCTTCTGTATCAATTTCTAAATTGCTGAATTTATTTCTTACAATTGATGCGTCCGAAAAAGAACCAAATAAAAAATATGCAAGATCTATTTCATGCATGAGATCTAAAATGACTCCTCCCTCTTTGCTTTTCTGGGCACTATACAGGGTTCTGTAGTCAATTCCTGGTCGCCAATCTGGCAAGTACTGCCCAACATCAAAAGAAGCTCGACAAACATTACCCAATTTATTAGAAAAAAGGATTTCTTTAACAGTCCTTATAACATTTAGAAAACGTAAATTAAACCCCACCAAAGATACGGCTGTGTACGAACTTGAGGTTAGTTGAGCTTTTAGCCAAATTAAATCTGCCATATTAGAAATCAATGGCTTTTCTGCATAAAGAGGAATATTGTGCTGAATAATTTTTTCATAGCATTTTTTCCTGGTATAAGCAGGAGCGCAGAAAAATGCTGCATCAATATCTTCTGTGATTTGCTCAACAGAGCTCAATATTTTTGCATTCACCTGTTCAGAAAAACTATCTTTTTTTCCTGTATCTCTAAAAAAATATAAATCTGCATGCGGCATAAGCTTTTTTAAATTTACACAATGACGCTTGCCAATTGATCCTGTGCCAAAAAATAATACTTTCATCTAAAAAACTTCATTGGCCTTTTGATAATCATCCATACACCCAATATCAACCCAATGCTCATGAATAGGAAAAGCGCATATCTTTTTATTTTCAGTAATCAAATTTTGCAAAAGAGTAGGCATATCCATATATTTTTTTTCGTTACAAAATTTAAAAATACTCTCATTGAAACAGTAAATCCCCGAATTAATAAAATGTGAATAAAGAGGCTTTTCAACAATATTTAAAACACCCATATCTTCTATTTGCACAACACCAAAAGGAACCTGATAGGAATGTTGTTTAACACACATTGTAGCTACTTGATTATTTTTTTTGTGAAATGCCAAAAGATTTTTAAAATTTGTCTTTACTAATAAATCAGCATTCATTACAAAAAAATCTGAATGAATCCTATCTTTCAGAAGAAACAATGAGCCAGCAGTTCCTAAAGGTTCATCTTCATTAACAAATTCTATGTTTACATTAAGTGGATTTTTTTCAAAATGCCTTTGGATAATCTCGGCTTTGTAGTGAGTTGTAATACAAAAATTCTTGAAACCTTGCAGCTTAAAATCTTCGACTATGCGTTCTATTATTGGTCTGTTTCCTAAAGGAAGCATTGGTTTAGGAACATGATCTGTAAGAGGTAGTAATCTTTTTCCAAAGCCACCTGCCATCAATACAACTGTTGTATCTGTGCAAAATTTATCTTCAACAGTATCGATAGTTTCTAAGCCAATTACTTTATTAATACCATCAACCACAGGTAGAGCCAAAACATTTGCGTTCCTCAAAATATCTTGTATCGATTCCTTGGTAGCATCACTTGAAATACAAATTGGATTACTTTTCATTACAAGTGAAACAGGCGCATCAAGATTCAATCCTGCCAACAAACCACGCCTAATATCTCCATCAGTAACTGTTGCTAAGAGATGCTCGCTTTGATCAATAACAAAAATAACTCGTAAGCCTGAATCATCCAAAGCTTTCATTGCATCTTTAAGAGATGCGCTTTTATATAAAGCTATATTTTTCCAGTCACTAATCATTTTTATACCTTGTCAATGACGACACTAATGTTTTATTGGGCACCAATTGACCGGGCAAGACAATTGCTCCTGCACCAATTATTGACATAGATCCAACTCGGGCACCGCCTAAAATAATCGCCCCAGGCGCTATATGACACCCGTCTTCAATAATAGCGTCATGTTCTATAATAGCACTTGTATTGATAATAACATTTTCACCAATAGTGGCTCCTGTTTGTATTACAGCATTGTGCGCAACTAAAGTGCCATCACCTACAATTGCTGATTGCGACACAAATGCTTGAAGCGATAATAATTTCAAAGGACGAGCTCCTTTTTTCTTATAGATACCATAAAGTGAGTGTCTATTTTCCAATTGACGAACCAAAACACCACCAATACCTAAAAAATAAAACTTAAAAATTTCAGTTTCATTGCATTTTTTTAATTCTTTAAAATTCGATACGGCAGAATCTATAAATCCATCAAAATTAATATTTTTTTGCATTGCAATTTCATGAACAACTTTTGCGTGTCCACCAGCTCCAATTAAAACAGTCGTCATAGAGCGTCCAACTTATCATAATTTTTCACAGCCGCAGTTTCCAGAACGTCCCAAAACTGCATAGGAGAAAAACTTGATGCGGGACGCAAACAAATTACATCATTTTCTGAAATCAGCTGATTCTTTGATATTTCTTGAGCTGCATAAATTCCTCGTCGCACTAATGATTTATTTTTTTGCTCAGAGGCTGTTGTCCTTTTCTCAAAAGATCCAAGAATTGATTCTGTAAAACGTATTTGTTTTATCATTTCCTCAAAATCTTCAACATTTAAAGAAGCCTTATGATCTGGGCCTTCAAAATCATTATCAAGTGTAAAATGTTTCTCAATAAATTGAGCACCTTTTGCCACTGCTAAATTAGGAACCACAAAACCTAAAGAATGATCTGAATATCCCACACTTAATCCAAATTCATTTTTAAAAGTTTCTAGGACATTTAAATTAATTTCATCAAAAGGTGCCGGATATTCTGAAGTGCAATGAAAAAGAATAACCTTGTCAAATAAGAAAGATTTTAAATCGATGCTCTTGCAAAACTCAACAATCTCATTAAATGATCCAGGAATACTTGAGACATTCTTATACCCATAAGCAAGAACATAGAGCGCATCTCGTATCTCTTCAATAGTCGCCATACCAGAAGAAATCAACGCTTTTTTGTTACTCTGGGCAATCCTTAACAACAAAGGTCCATAAGTAAGATCGCCCGAAGAAACCTTAATGTACTCTACATTTAATTGTGTCAAGAAATTCAAACTCTCAATATCAAAAGGGGTAGATAGAAATTGAATATTATTTTGATCCGCAACCTTTTTTAAATAAACAAAATCTTCAGCAGAAAGTTCTAATTTTTTCAATAGATCATATTGATTACTACTTTTACTATCTTTCTTTTGGTATTCAGCCTGAGGAGTTTTAGGGTGAACAATTTTATCTGTTTGAAATGTTTGAAATTTTATGGCATCAGCACCAATTTCAGCAGCTCGAATAATAAGCTCTTCTGCAAGCTTAACACTACCATTATGGTTGACACCCGCTTCCGCAATAATATATGTCTTGTTATTTTGCATCGTAAAACTTTTTGTAAATTAAAGGTTGAGTAGGAATGCTGCTCACAATGTTATAAATTTTTTCCGAAATACAACCCGGAGTTCCGTAAATTTTTTCAGAGTTTTTATAAGAAGCTAGGATCAGATTAATATTTTCCTCAATATCAGTTGCATTAAAATTCGTGCAAAATACACCCTTAGGAAAAACACGACCATCTTGTCGAGATCCAATGTTTAGCACGGGCCTATCTAAATAGGGAATTTCTAAAATTCCACTAGATGAATTGCCAATTACTAATTCTGAATAAGAAGCCACATGCAAATAATCATCTCCCAATATTGGAATGAAAATCACATTTTTATTTTCCTTTTCCCATCGCAGCCATTTTTTATTTAACAAAATACCATCGGGATCTCGGTTGGATTGGGTGACCACAATTTTGTATGCTGAAAATCGACTAAGCGCATCAATCACTGAATCCGCCTGACTTTCTGCAGACTCGGCCCCCAGCGTACTTGAGTGCAATGTCAATAAAAAATATTTATCGGTCTTAAGTATTGGGTGATTGTTAAACGTTAGACAATCTTTGTTAGGCATAAAATTGAATATATTATCCAACCCAATTGCACCTACATTATAAATATTAGAAAGATTTTCACCCATGCTTATTAATCTCTTCTTGTAGACATCATGACAAACAAAATGTAACCCTGCCATTTTTGATATTGTATGCCTAAAACCATCATCTAATGCACCATGTGTAACTTCACCTCCGTGAATATGCGCAATAGGTATTTTAAGAGAATATGCCGCAGCAGCCGCTGCGAACGTTTCATATCTATCACCAAGAAGCACTACAATATCTGGTTTATGCTGATCAAAAACATGTGCAAAATTACTAATTCCATTTGATATGGCCAGAGCCATTCCAAGATAACTATCATCTTCTGACAAACACTTTATTTTCTCTTTAACATCAAAATTATCAGCTTGAATTTTTTCTAATCCTGGCCCGGATAAGTGCTCTCCAGTTACAAATAACATAAACGATTGTAACTTTTGTAATTTAGATATAAGAGGTCTTAAGAGCCAATACTCAGCCCTTGCCCCGGTAACCAGAGCAATTTTATTCATAGCTTCCTAAAAATGCACTACTTGGCAAACAAATAACCCTATCGTATAGATTAGAAGCCTTTGAACAATCAGAACGTGGACAGTGATTATATATATCAAGCATATGAAGAGGCTTCCAAAAAGGACGAGCTGATATATTTTTGTCGTTTAAAAAACCTAAAACTTCATTTTTTTTCGATTTATTTTCATCATTCAAGATAAAAGCGTTAAGCCAATTATTAGATTCGCCGAAGGAATTAGGGTCAAACATAGCACCAACATCTACGCTTGAGAATGCGGTCACATACATTTTGTAAAGATTCTTCTTTTTCTTTAAAAATAAGTCCATTTTTTGCATTTGACTATAACCAAGCGCAGCATTAATGGCAGGAAGGCGCAAATTATACCCTATTTCATCATGTTCAAACTCATATCTATGAGGTTTTTTTGCAGTAGTCGAAAGATGGCGAATTTTCTGAGCTATCGCAGCATCTTGAATAGCTACAGCCCCACCACCACCAGTTGTAATGATTTTATTACCATTAAAACTGACAATGCCTATTCCTGTTAAAGCTGAAACTTTTTGCGCATTGTATTCTGACCCTAACGCCTCTGCTGCATCTTCAATAATTTGAAGATGAAACTTACATGCAACTTCTTGCAACCTTTCAAGATTGAAAGACGCACCAAAAATATGCACAGGAATAATCGCCTTAATTTCATTTTTTGTTCTTTTATTGATCAATCTGCCAGCATCATCAAGAAAGGCTGAGCTCTCTAAATAAGCATCTAGCTTATCAAAATCAATAGCTAACGTTTGCTCACAAGAATCAACAAAATGTGGAATAGCCCCCGCGTGACATACTGCATTGGCCGTAGCTGAAAATGTTAAAGAAGGAAGGATAACTTCATCGTTTTGTTTAATTCCTAAAGCTTTGATGGCAATATAAAGTGCAGCTGTACCATTTACCACAGAAACAACAT
>Ga0247834_1003725_pt1 | contig 20258 bp, 16 predicted proteins | sample LaCruzMarch2015__8_FD_187118 | JGI IMG/M metagenome (GOLD analysis project Ga0247834, IMG submission 187118) | Freshwater microbial communities from meromictic Lake La Cruz, Castile-La Mancha, Spain - LaCruzMarch2015_12m | ecosystem: Environmental > Aquatic > Freshwater > Lake | place: Spain...
ATCAGCTTTCCTTTGTACGATGCTCAATAAAATGACCGAACTGGGTATGCCAAAATCAGTAAAGGTTGCATAGAAATCTTACTCTAAGAGAAAATCTATCCTTGATTTCTATTTACGCAACAAAGCCGGTCCTTCTAGAGTCAAAAAATACGATCGCAAGTTCGGTCGATCTAATAATTCAGTTGGGATATTTTAAAGCAAAGCATCAATTTTTTAATTTTACGTTAGCAGATGTTACGGAAGATGCTGCATACGTTCTTAATCGCTTTTATTCAGGCGAAAAGCTACATTCAAAAATTGTAAGTCGGACCCAAAGATACCGCAATCAACAGGCTATCCTGCAATTTATGAAAATGACTCTGTTCAATCCTGCAGATCATATACCGCTTTTACTAGAAAAATCACAGTCTTTATGCCGCATTTCTAATGACCCACTTTTTCTATTTCGCGGACTATTTGATTTTCTTAAAAACAACAAAATCACGATACCCGGCTACACCACATTTCAAGAGAAGATTATATCAAGAGCGCTAATCCATGAAAGTGAACGGCTTTATTCGGCTATTTCTTCTGATATGCAGCCAAAGGAGCGTGCATTATTGTTGAGTCTACTTGATGGATCTGAGCCATTTTATGCCATTACTTGTCTGAAAAAACATCCAAAGAATTTTAGGCTACGCGCAGTTAAAAAAGAAGTTAGCAACTTTGAACAGTTACTGCTGCTTTATCAAATAGCAGCGCGTATTTTGCCAATGCTCAATCTTTCCAAAACAGCCCTAGATTATTATGCAAGTCTTGTCGAACATTATACGGTGCAGGGTTTGAGTCGTCTAAATGCGGATCAAAGCTGTTTATGGCTCTTATGTTTTGTGCACAAGCGTTACCGCTTGATGATGGATAACCTGACAACTATGCTGATTTATATCAGCAGTAAGTATAAAACAGAAGTTGATGAAAAAGCCCAAGAGCTGTTAGTGACAGATTTGCTTAAATCCAGCGATCAAAATTGGCAAATTGCTAAAGCTCTGCGTTTTTATAATGATTCTGAGGTAGATGACACTCAAGCATTTTGTGCAATCAAAGAGCAAGTTCACGATTTTTTGCCACCAGATAAAATTGACAAGATTGTGCGTGCCCTGGGAAATGAACGTGCCCAAAAAGATTATCGCAATCAATTTCATTGGCTTGCCGTAGATGCTCTTACCGCCGCATACACGCAACCCTTGCGGCTTTTAATTAAAGTGCTCACGTTGAATGGGGATCAGCATGTCGAGCTTCAAAATGCTCATGTTTTTTTGAAAGACACCTTGAATAAAGGGAAACTTTTATCACAGGTGCATTTTGATGAATTTCCCAAAGAATTTATATCAGATACGACCAAGCAATTTATTTACAATGAAACTGATAAAACTATTAACACTCCCCGCTATGAGTATTACTGTTACCATCGTATAGCGTTTCTCATTAATAAATCAGCACTCTATGTCACAAACAGCACACGTTACAACAGTTTAACCGACGAGCTTGTGCCCAATTGGCTGGATAGAAAAATTGGCATTATCAAAAATTTGAACAATAATTTTTTAAACTCTGGGATCAATCATTTCATTGAAACTCAAGTTAAGCCTTTGGATCAGCAGATCAAGGATCTCAATGAAGACATTCGTAGCGGTCGCAATCAACACATAAAAATAAAAAAAGACAAGGATGGCCGGGAAGATTGGACACTACCCTATACACGCAAAGCCAAAGAAATTAACAATCCATTTTATTCGAGCTTACCTAACATTAGCATTACGCATCTATTACAAGTGGTGAATGAGCGCACTGGATTTTTGAATGAGTTCACTCATATAAAACCCCATTATGCCAAATCAAAAATGGACGAGATGGCAATCTCTGCTGCACTTGTGGCCAATGGTACAAATCTTGGTATTGATAAGATGTACCTTTTGTGTGACCTTGACCAAAGCGATTTAAATAATGCTGACAAAAACTATATTCGTCTATCAACACTCAAGGCAGCTAATGATGTGATTAGCAACGCCATATCAAAATTAGCCATTTTTAAATTCTGGAACTTGATGGATGATTTGCTGTTGGCATCTGCTGATGGTCAAAAAATGCGTACTGAGCGTGAAACCCTGCTGGCTCGGTTTGCGCTTAAATACTTTGGACTTGAAAAGGGTGTAGTGTCATATTCATTGATAGCTAATCACGTGCCAATTAATTGCCTACTTATTGGCGCTAATATGCATGAAAGCCACTTCCTGTTTGATTTGTTCTATAACAATACGTCAATTATTAAGCCAAATATTTTATCAACAGATACAGAAGGAGCTAATCAGCTTAATTTCCTATTTTTACATGTTATTGATAAGCTGTTTGCACCACGGTATAGAAGTTTGAGTTCCAAAACTGAGTCCATTATCTCTTTTGCCAATCCAAAAGAGTTTGATGGCTGCTTAATCAAGCCAACCAGTGCCTTTAATGAAAGGCTTGTAAGGGATGAAGACGAGAATATGCAACATATCATTGCATCACTTTTGTCAGGAGATGCAAATCAAAGCAATATCGTCAGAAAGCTCAGCTCATCTGGTTATGCAAGTCGCACTAAAGAAGCTTTATGGGAAATGAATGCAGTGTTAATGACCCAACATTTATTAACCTACCTTGGGGATATTGTTTTCAGGCAAGGGATTCAAGGAGGGCTATGTCGAGGTGAGGCCTATCATCAGCTAAGACGCGCCATTGAAAAGACCAATGGTCGCAATTTCAGAGGAACGTCAGATATCCAAATGACAACATGGAATGAGTGCGCAAGGTTGCTTACGAACTGTGTGATTTACTACAATGCATTTATTCTGAATGATCTTAAAATAGAAAGTGATAGCAGGGGCGACGTTGAGCGCAGTCAAAAAATAGTCAGATTATCGCCAGCGGCATGGACACATTTGAATTTTCAGGGGAGATACACTTTTTTAGATAATGGTACGCATATGGGCATTGATGAAATTGCAAAAAGACTCTTTAGGATAGATTTGTGAAGTCATATTTCAAAAGGAACATTTCGGGGCGCTGCTCAATTAACCCCTGTTTGTTTTATTAGGTAAGATTTTACCCATTCCAGAATTTAGCCGATTATCTAAAAGAGCTGCGCAAGCTTTATCGTCCTTAACTTTACCTTCATTGCAAGAACCAACTCATTTAGCAATAGATTCCACCGGATTAAAAGTTTTTGGAGAAAAAGAATGGTTACAAACAAAGAATGGTTACAAACTAAGCATGGTAAGCAATATGTTCGCAAAGTTTGGCGTAAACTACATATTGGTGTTGAAGCTGGTGGGTACATTGTAGCTCGTGTGTTAACGGATCACCATACAGATGATAGAATGTGCGTTGACGCCATTCTTGAGCAAAGTAATACTTTTTATGTTACAGAGATGCTGGCAGATGGTGGGTATGATAGTCATAAGATTTATGAAGAGTTAGAAAAAGAAAAGATTAACCCTGTTATTCCACCACCGAGTCAAGCTGTTATCAATAATGCAACCAATCCATCAAAAAGAGATCAAGCCGTTAAGTATATTCAAGAAAAGGGATATTGGGCTTGGTATTATAAAAATAATGTTGGTCGTCGTAATCGAGTTGAGAACACGTTTTATCGACTTAAAACCATCTTTGGACGCAAGCTTCATTCTAGAACAATTCCTAACCAAGACGTTGAATCACAGTTTCTTTGTACAATGCTTAATAAAATGACTGAACTAGGGATGCCAAAATCCGTGAAAATTGCCTAGAAATTTTACCCTACAGAGAAAATTTGTCCTTGATTTTGATTTAAGCAACACAGTCATGATTATCTCACTTGAGTATTTTTTAAAAACGTTAAAATATTAAAAAATTTCTCCGTTGCAAAAATGTCGTCTTTCAAAATTAAATTTAATAAAAAAAAATAACTGTCATTTACCAGAGTAGAGGCCTCAAAAAGTTAGCAAATCTACCGTGTCTTTTTTCAAAGTTAAGAAATTTAAAAATCTCATTTTCGGGCTTCTTTTTCTTTTATAATTTTAATAGCAACGTTAAATTTCGTTTCTCCTGCATGAGCCGTCAAATCATGCACTGTACGTAACAGATTAATCCGGGCTCCTAACGGCAGTAAGTTCCTATCCTCTGCATTTTTACCAGTGATAATTCCATAAATAACCGTAAAATCTGGCCCATTTTCTTGCAAATTTAGGATAGGAGTGAACCCCTCATCTAACCTATTTTTGAAATTTAGAAGACTTTCTAATGCCAAAATACTCTCTAAATCTCGAGATAAAAAAACAGCATCTTCTTTATTATATCGCTCCCTATACCGGACCTTAAGGTGGTCAAAAAGCTCTGTTATATTTTCTGTATTAATAGAAGAAAGAGCTTCTCCCCAGCAGGTATTAAGATGCGCTTCAATAAGATCAGCCCTGTATTGATCGAGTTGTTTTGCAATTGTTTTCGCTTCTGGATCTTTTTTAAATTTTCCTAACGCTTTACATAAATCCGCAAAAGCTGTCTTAGATTCAGGAAACCTTTCCAAATCCCTTAAAACAGTATACGCTTCTCCTGTTAGCTGCTGCCTTTTCCTTTCTCTCCAGTCTTTGAATTGTAACCATAAACCTGTTAATTGGCTTTGCTGTCTTTTTTTCATTTCATCCGCTATTTGTTCGTTTACTTCTCTACGAAGAAGCTCAAAAATAATTCTTTTAGAAGACCCCGAACGGGACAATACATCAGCTGACGCATATCCTTGCCCGAAAAGATGATTTAAACTCGCACTATCTGTTCCTATTTTTACATGCACAAGCAAGCGTTTAGGTTGAATCACCAATAAATCACAAACTTCTATTTGATTTGAAAAAACACATTTCTTATCTAGAAGCAAATAGCCTCTTTCTTCAGCCGCTTTTTTATTATACCTTGCTTCCCAATCTATTTTTTCTTCTTCTTTTTTTCTTTTCTTTCGTGAAGAGGTTTCATCATCTTGATCTTCTTCATCTCTCTGCTCATCTGCAAATTCCTGAACGTTTTGTAATGTAGCTTTATCGAAATCTGGTAAAGAAATGCTATCATCTTGGATAAGTCGCTGAACGTCTTCTTTTGTACGTTCTATGTATTCTCCTATTCCTTCAAACGTATAATATTTGCCAAAAACCTTTACCGCTTGCACTCCTTGAGAATCGCATTCGCTTCCTTCTTCTATAGATTGCTCTTGAAAGAAAGAAGAAACATCCGCAAGCTGCCTACCCTGGGTCTTTGCCTCGTCGAACAATGTTTGATAAACTAAGCAAGATTCTTGACCATGGTATTCCCACAAACGCTCACAATAACTAACCAATTCCTTAACTTCCTCTATTCGCACTTTAAAAGAGCAAAAATCTCGTCCTTTGATATCGCGACAGAATCCATCAGCAGGACGACCTTCTAGACATCCTTTAGATGAAATTGGCTCTTTCACAAGACTTCGAACAATTTTTTCTCCAAAATTAGCGTCTCCATTTTCTCGTTTAATAACCCGGCATTCCTCTTCCTCGACAGATTCTGTCTCAAAGAATTCTCCGCGCCCAAAAACAATAGCAAAATGTTGCCCAGTAGAGTTCGCCGTACTTGGAATATCATACAGCCAATATTCGTTATTATTAGCGCCTTCTAATTCCATTCCTGTTCCTTGAAAAACCAAAGACCAAAAAAATGGTTTTGTTTCTGTCCTAGGACGTCTAGCCCAGGTACACTCTGGATTAACCTTACAAGGAAAATATTCTATTTCTTGGTCTTCATTGTTTTGTTTTTTTAAGGCGCTAGCAACATCCACAAATAAGCGATATATCTTTAACGAGACCTCTCCTCTTGCGAGAGAAGGTTCATTATCCGATGCACCAAGAGTAGCAGCAAAGGAAACGGTAAAAACGTAAATAAAAGATCGTAGCCAATACAAGCTATCACGCAGCTTTACTGTAGATAGTTTCATTTAGCTCTCCTTAGATTACCTTTTTGCTCAAATTTATAAGCCGCTTCTTTTGCTTGTTGCGACGTTACAAAATACAAAATGCCTTCGCGACTTCTAAGATATTTTCCATCTTGAAAACGAACGCAATATCCATTCCTTCCAAAAGATTCCCCTGAAAAAATGCTAATTCTGCTCTCAAAATCCTCAGGAATAACGAGAGAAAGGGATTTAGATTTCTTTTTTTCTTCAACTATTACGGTGTCTCTTCTCACTTCGCTATCTTGCACTAAGGATCTCTTCTTGGATACTTTTACAGAAGACGTTTCTACAGGCCTGGTATGTTCGAGTACTCTTCTTCCCAAGTTTGTTGTCTCAAAGGTTTGAAGTAAAGACTCTGCTACTGCTCCTCGTAATGCAACGGACATCTCAAAATTATTGGCATCATGATAAATGTGCTTAACTGCCGAAAGCCAATTATAAGATCCTTCACAAATCATCTGATCAACGATCAATGTTTTGGCATGAAAATTCAGATAGGTTAAATAAGAAAAGTTTTCATATCTTTCTTGAAGAGTGCGCAGTACTGTGAAGATTTCTTCTCGCTCTTCTCTCGAATCACAGGGAGATGGGAGAGTAATTAATGTCATTTGGACGTGATTTCGCTCCAACGTATGCAAATTCCTTTCCGTAAATATTTGCTGCAGCTTATGCAAACGGACAAAAGGCGAAAAAACCAACATACGTGATCGTGCTTTGTGCAGCGCGTCTTGTAAAAATTCTGTATGGGCTTCTGGTGTACTTAACGTGTATAAAAACTGGCCAGAACTAAACTCAATAAATTCCGGAGAAAAAACGCTCTCTTTTTGTAAGAATTTTTGCATCCCCTCTTCATTCTCATATTCTAAACTTTGATAAAAACGCACTCCTTCCCACATTTTCTTACTAATCTTTGGCACAACGCTGCCTGTAATAATAATTGTTGCATTATGCGATTCCTCGCGGGATCGTGATAACCAGTTATAAGATCCTATAGCGATTAGTTCATTATCTTTAATAACGCATTTTGAATGGTTCGCATTTTCTTCAAATCTTGTGCATAGAGAAGCTACATCTTCAAACCTCTTAAAATCTTCTTTCTCATACCAAGGACGGTGCTCATAATAGATATAAATAGCAACCCCTCTTGCCGCAGCATCAACAATAGACTGGGCTAAATTTTCTTCTCCAAACAGTTTTTGCGGCGCCACATCATAGGTTGAAATCATCACCGAACGTGTTGCCGTTGCCAATGCATGTTTTAGAAAAGTGGTATGTTCTTCCTCTGAAACTAATCGTGACGCTCTTAGAGTAAGCCGACGCTCTCCTTCCTGATCATGGTGAGATGCCATAACCAAAAAACCATGACAGACTCCGATCCAAACCAGCACATATTTAAGCATTATATCTCCTCATAGATTCTAGTCCTTAATTAACAGACTGATTCGGATTCAAAGAATTTTTCAAGGAGAAAATTATAGAAAATTTCTCATTTATATCAAGCGTTATGGTGGCATTCTCAACTTAAGCAAGAAACTATCGATGCTTACAATAGGTTTTCCATTCGAGATGGGTTTTATGAAAGTGTCAAAAGCTATTATTAAAGCATCACAATTGTTAAATTTCTTTAATCTTATACTTAAAAGGCTAAGACGTAACCGTTAGTTGTGCAAATAAATCACTGAGCTTTGATAAGTTTTTTGATGTTTGTATAATCAATGGTTGTGCAAAATCTTTTAAGCTTCGTGCCGCTTGATTTAATTTTTCTTCATCTCCAGATTCTTCTTCTTGAACCTCGATAACGCGCGACTTCTTTTCTGGACTTTTGATTGCCAACGTTAAAGAAGGACTTAGTCCAATAACATCATCTAAGTGAGAATGGGGTAAAGCTACGACACCACGCAATGTATAAAGCTTCTTATAAGCTACTTGTGTCTCACTAGTGGTGCTATAAAAGAGAGTGATAGGTTTTGCTGCATCGACGTGCTTATTATAGATTGATTCTAGAAAGGAAAATATTCTATTTTTAGAGCCATAATCAACAAGAAGAGGTTGCTTCTAAGCCAGCAAATTCCTCAGGTGTCATATACCCTAAACTGCTATGAGGACGATGAGAGTTATATTCTCGCCACCACCCCACAATTTTCACCCTAGCGTCTTCTATGCTTAAAAACCAGTGCTCATTTAAACATTCTTGTCGAAAGCGACTATTAAAACTTTCAATAAAAGCATTATCTGTTGGTTTTCCTGGTCTTGAGAAGTCTAATATAACTTTGTGGGCATAAGCTCATAAATCTAAATCCTTATTCACAAACTCCGGACCATTGTCGACTCGAATCACCTTTGGTAACCCATGCTGCTGCACAGCTTGTTCCAATGTTTGTACAACGTTATATCCTTTGTACGTAAATCCTATGCCAATACCCGGACTTTCTCGAGTATACGCATCAACGATGGTTAAAATACGAATCTTCTCTCCAGTAAATAAGGCATCAGCAACAAAATCCATGCTCCAGATATCATTCTTTTTGACAGGAATAATCCTATTTTCTCTTGGTTTTGCTTGGACACGCCGTTTAGGTTTTTTTGCACGCATTTATACACGTTTGTGATTGATACCATGTCCTTCTCGCTGTAGTAGTGTATGAATACGTCGGTAGCCATAGTGGACACGACTATGCGCAATATCTTTAATGCGCTGCTTTAAAAGAGCCTGCTCATCCTTGTGTGGTTTGTAAAAGTAGACAGACTTATGCAGCTGAAATGTCTGACAAGCCTGCCGTATACTCACACCATAACAAAGACACATGGTTTTGATATGCTCAATCTTCTGAGCAGGCTTTAGCCTTTTTTTGATAAGACATCCTGTAACATTTTCTTATCTAAGCTTAAATCTGCTACTAACTGCTTTAATTTCCTATTTTCTTCTTCAATCTGTTTTAAGCGTTTTACTTCAGCTGGTAATAGGCCACCATATTTTAATTTCCATCGGTAAAACGTGGCTTGGGCAATACCTAATTTACGTGTAACTTCTTCAACACTTGTTTGCTCGGCTAAATGCAAAGCCATTGCTATTTGTTCTTCACTGAATTTTGTCTGTTTCATGGAAAATTCTCCCCCTCTGTATCTATGATTCATAATGAGAATTTTCTCAATTCCTATGGTCCGTTTTTACGGGTCAAGACCAGAAATTACTCTAATTTTAACCTCGTCAAGTTAAGTCGACGGTGCCGTGACCAATAATGGCAACAAAGCTTGGTGATTACAAAATCCTTTAAGCTTTGATCATGATCCAATAGACAGCCACGCTTTTTTCTGGACAAGGCCAAGGACTGTGCTGTATCTGGCCAATACTCCCCTGGTGGAGACTGATTGCGTCTGACCTCACGTGAGATGGTAGCTGGTGAGCGATTAAGCGCTACGACAATCTTCGTTAATGAGGACTCCGATTGACTCAACATCGCTATCTTTTCTCTTTCTTGAACTGTTAATTGATGGTACTTTCTCATTTGCAACGCCTTTCTGTGCCTGTCTTTTCAACAAACACTCTAATGCGTTACACTTCATTTTAGAACCTGGCACATCGATAAAATTATTGATATACAGAATTATAAATCATCCATAAATTTATATATAATTCATCGGAAAAAATGGGTTTTTACGGTTACAAGGCCAACTAGCAAATGAATGAGAATGCAGAAGATTATGATGAATCTGACAAAATATCTCAGAGGCCGGCTTTCTTACGTTGGGTTTTGTCAAACACTCTCAGTATTGAAAGAACTGAAAAGTTGGTTGTACAGACTCCTTCGTTTTCTTTTTGGCGTCACTTTAGAAAACTGGGAAAAATAAAGGTATTCTGGTACGCCGTCTCGGAGTTAGATTCAAATTTTCTAGCCTATCTCGATAATAATGCAAACGCTTTAACCACCATTCCATAATTCTCTAAAAAACTCGCAATTATTGATAAGAAAAGAAGGGTCTCCTTGTGCTAATAATTGCCCTTTTTTCATAACTAGTATCCAGTCTGCGTTCATCAGCGTGTGAAGTTGGTGGGTAATTATAATTTGTGTAACTTTATTTCGTTGAGATTCGAAAAACTTAAGAATAAATTTCTCAGTTTTAATATCTAGAAAAGATGTTGGTTCATCTAGTATGTATAATAAAGGTTCTCTAATAATTGATCTCGCAATTCCTATTCTTTGCTTTTGCCCACCAGACAGGCATGCTCCTTGTTCACCCAAGAAGGTATTGATTCCATTTGGTAATGTATTAATAACTTCTTTAAGATGAGCTGCTCGAACAGCCCTTTCTAGCATTTCTTGAGAGGAATCAGGATTAGCGTAAAGGATATTTTCGAGCATCGTATCACTAAAAACTTGTACATGTTGAGGTGCTAGGGAAATTATTTTTTTTAGAGATTTGGCATCGTATGAAGAATAAGGAGTGCCATTATAAAATACCTCTCCTATATTTGGTTGGTAGAAGCCTCCTAATAATTTACCTAGTGTCGATTTTCCAGATCCTGACGGGCCAACTATTCCCACTTTCCACCCAGATTTTATATATATGCTAATATCTTTTAGAAGAAATGAATGATTATTGTCTTCATAAGAGAAACATAAACCTTTCATATATAGTGAAGGAGGGACATTAGATGGGACTAAATTGTTTGATACTAGTTTTTTAGTTTCTTTTGGATTTATTAAATCAAGGAAGCCAGAAATCTCTCCAAAGGCTCTGTGAATGTCATTCATTACTATTCCTAGCGATGAAAGTGGTAAAAGAAATTGGATTATGTAACTATTTATTAATATAAAATCACTTAGGTCTTGGTTTCCTTTTAATATATTGTTAATAGTTTTGTACGTAATCAAAGTTAAAGCGCATCCAATAACAATACCTTGAACTATGCGGATCATTTCAAAAATCTGTTTTGTCTTTGTTGTTTTATCTTCTAGATGAATGAGTTTATCATCCAAAAGTTGCAGTTCTCTTTTTGGGTTTCCAAAATAATTAACAGTTTCAATATTGAACAAGCGATCGCTTAAAAATCCAGAAATTTGACAAGAAATTTCAATGGTTTTGGATTGATATTTTATATAGTAATGCAATCCAAACGACGTTAATAAAGAATAAAATATTATTGTAATAAATAAAACTGCACTATAGTAAAAACCGTAAATATACCAAAGAATAATACAAGAAGAAAGAATTTCTACAAGGGTGGGGAGGAGAAAAAAAAGGAAGCCCCAAATCAAATTCTGAAATCCATCACGAAAGATTGCTAGTTTGTTGATAATTGAGCCTGTAGAATGAGACTCTCGGTGAGGATTAAAATGGCTAATCGTAATTTCATAAAATTGAAGAGTTAACTTTCTAAGTGTTTTCTCTATAGCTCGAATACTGGATATTTCTCGAATGTGCTCACCAACCTGTGCGATAGTCCACATAAAGCCATATCCGCATACTGCAAAAATGATAACTTGCTGATTACTACTATTGCTATCTAACAGAGACTGAATAATAAACCTTAAAATCAAGGGAAGGCTCACATTGAATAATATTGCTATGATGAATATACCTATGGCGATAAAGAAGGTGATCAATAAATACTTATCGCAGCTAATGACCTCAAAAAACTTTGTAAAACAAAACCTTATAGTATTTAACATTTTAATAAATCCAACAATTATGTTATAATATTAAATTAAAAAATTTAGTAATAATGAAAAAATTAAAATATATTAATGTAACCTAAAAATATAAAAAGCAAGGGTAATAAGTCAACTACTTTTTTCAATAAATTTCCTCTGTCTTAGAACTTGTCTTAATGAATTTGTCAAAGTGTTAGAGCGATAGCAGAGATACGGACAATGTTTTCACAGTAGATGCACTTTTGTTCAAAATCCTTTGAGAAACTACGCAGCCAGTTTAACCAATCCAATGCCCTCTCTGCGACCCGACCGTGCAACTGCGTGACAATTTCTTCAAAATAGCCTCTATAGCTAAGATCAACCTAGCATCTTTTTCACTTGAAGATGTTGGATAAGAACAATATCTGCAAGCACTGCTCCTCATACCGTCTCGGGTGAATCGCCCTATTGCCATTCTCATATTCAAAATAATGACCAATCCCTTCCCATGATTCGTCCCTTAAATCACTTGGATGCATACTTCTCTAACCTTTGTATGTACTTTTAGCAAATTTTTCTGGTAAAGTTAACATGGTTTTTTAGTTTGCCCAACATACGACATTAAGGAAAAAAATATGTTAAAATTCACAATTATATGTTTCTTATCGGCATTTTGTACGGAAGGATCGGAGATTGAAGAGGACACCGTGCATAAGTTTTCTTCTACTGAATTTATAGTTACATCATTAGGAGCTGAAGAAATGATATCTCAAATTCCCCCATTACCAATCTTTGAATTTTTGCTGAAAGTTAAAAAAAGTTCTTTGCCTGATTGTGCTATGGAAAGGCGTTATGTGCTAGAAGAATATTTTCCTGAGCAATTACCAACAGCTATTGACAGAGAAGATCATTGGGAGGTTCTTCTTGAGCGGCCTAGTTCTTCTTACGGGTGCTATATTTTTGATTCTAATATTTATGAAGGGATTGAGTGGTGGCGGTCAGGAACAAGTATAAGGAATATATGCTTTGAAAAAAAATTTTTGGATCGAGGAATATTTGCTCTTGAGGACCAATGGGCTCCATTATCCTGGAGCCTTTATTTTGAAAAAACTGGCTCGATACCAAGTGAGTTAGTATTTCTTCATATAGATGATCATAAGGATATGATGTCACCAAGAATTGGGTTATGCAGAGATAAGCAGTATGTTGATTTTATTTCACAAAATTATTTCTCTTTGCTTGAACCTAAAACCGTGGAATCAGCAATTGTAAGTGGAGCTTTGGGAAAGGGGAGCATTTTAACACCTCTCATTTGGCAGGTTGATAAAATTCATGTACGGCATTTAACTTCACGACCTGGTCCTCCTGTGCTTTATTCTCTTAAAAAGAAAATTCAACCAGATACTGTTTTAGGTCACCCCTTACAACGAATTAGCGTTGATTATGAGGAAATAGAGACAGATCTTTTTCTCTCTTCTTCAAATTATATGGCAACTTCTGATGTTGATAGTTGGCTAAGTTATATTCCCGAGGACATACCTATTTTTCTTCACGTAGACATGGATTTCTTTAATAATAGGTTTGATGGAAATTCTTCATGGCAAGAAGCTATTCGCTGCCATGATATTGTACTAGATCAGCAACAAGAATTATTAAGAGAAATATTTCTAAAATTAAAAAATAAATCACTCGAAAGAAGAATTGTAGATACTTCTGTTTGTCTTTCTCCAGGTTTTTTCCCTGCTGAATTTTGGCAACCTATGTCAGATATGCTTTTAGATGAATGTAAAAAGTTGGGTATTATTTCATGATTAGGAGTAATGTTTGATGTTTTTAGAAGTGGTAAAACGCCAGATTTACCGATTCTGACTGAATAAGGTAATGTAGACCGTCTTTAAATATATTTGCTTAATTAATGAAACTCCATGGGGCTTGCCCCATGATATCTTCTGTTACAAGCAAGCTTGCCACTTTCGTGGCTTACTACATCCACGGGTCTTGACCCGTGGTTTTACGGTAGACCTATAAAAAAATTAGGCATCATTGTTAAAAATATTTTTTTCACTCTATTATTTCTTTCTAATTTTTGATACAAATCTATTGTAATTAACTTTTTAAGGAGATTCATTTAATGGGTGCCGCAATTAAACAAGATACCAACACACAAATTCTTCAGCATGCAGTGCTTGAAGCAATTAAAGGGAAAGCTGTAACAAATCCAGTGCTCCAAAGACTACGTCAGACTATTTCAGGTAAGGCTGGGCTTGTTATTACAAGTTATGACCGAATGCATAGTCGTCACAATCGTTCGTAAGAGGAATGATTACCATGTTTTTAAAGGATGATCCTAAGATAACATGCTTTCTCGTTAAGGTTGCATCTCGATGCAACCTTAACTGTGATTACTGCTATGTATTTAACCACGCGGATCAATCTTGGAAAGAACGTCCTCCGTTAATGTCAGAAATTCATGCCGTAATGCTTGCTAAACGTTTGGCAGAATACGTGGAAAAACGTGAACTTAAGGAATTTCTGATAGTTTTTCATGGGGGAGAGCCTTTATTGATGGGGTCCGAAAAAATATGTAATATAACTCATATTATACGAGAAGCTATTCCTAGCCATATTAACGTTGATTTTTCTCTCCAAACAAACGGAGTTGTGCTTCGCGAGAAAGACGTTGAATTATTCAGATCAAATAAAATAGGAGTTTCTTTAAGTCTTGACGGCCCTCGTAAGTCGACTGATTTGCATAGGCTCGCGCACAATGGTTCTTCAAGTTTTGATAAGGTAATGCGTTCCTATGAAATACTAAAAAAGTATCCAGATGTTTTTACAGGTGTTATCGCTGTGATAGATTCCAGGGTTTCACCTCAAGAGTTATTCACATTTTTTAATGAGATTGATCCACCCCAGCTTGATTTTCTGTTGCCAGATGCAAATTATCTATCTCCCCCACAGTTCCGTGATAAGTTACCTGGGGCATACCAACAATGGCTACATGAGGCTTTTGATCTTTGGTTAGACCAGTATTCTCACATTCCTGTGCGTTTTTTTGACAGTTTAGTGGCATCGATTGCAGGATCACGACCAGGGACAGATAGTTTTGGTTTTGGTGACGTGTCACTTCTTTCTATAGAAACAGATGGAACCTATCACGACCTTGATGTGCTTAAGATTACCAAAGATAATTTTTCTAATTTAGGAATGAGTCTTGACAAAAACAGTCTATACGAAGCATCCTTATCACCAAAAATTCAAGCTCACAGAAAACTACTTTCTTTAAGCGGGTTATGTGACATGTGTAAAAAATGTCCTGTGGTTGATATTTGTGCTGGAGGTTCGGTTCCTCATAGGTATGATGGCAAAAGTTTTGATAATCCAACAATTTATTGTTCTGAGATGTTTTCTATTATCACTCATGTTAAAAAGCGCTTGAAAGATCTTGTTTATACCGATCAAATTTCTTCTGATGTTCTAACGTCTTAGAGGTCAATAATAAAAAGACAAAAGAAGAAGACTCACTACAGGGCTATATAAGGGCTTGTGGCATCGTCAACTTAACTTTAATTTGTTAGAATACAAAGCAAGAATGTGCAGGGAATAAATCTCTTATGCAGTTAAATCAACAACTCAAACGACCCATTTCCCCTCTCAATCATCAGTCAGAGTGTATGGATGTATGATCGCTTTAACCATAGCTACCGTGATGTCCAGGAACAACTAGCTTTTCGTGGTATTATCCTCAGCCATAAAACGGCACCGTCGACTTAACTTGACGAGGTTAAAATTAGAGTAAATTCAGAAGGGTTTAGATAGAAAAGAGCCCTAGAGCTGCCTCCAACCAAATGGCTTGGGCAGCTGCAAATGCCAGTCGCTGCTCAGAGGCTTTCTTAGTATAACGTCCAGCATCTACGGCAAAAATATTGCGGACTTTACCCATCAGCGATAACAGTCTTTGCGCTCCCTGCGCTGACTTGAATTTGATTAAGCACTTTTCTTTGCGACGCGTCGGTTGATGGGCATTCTCTACGCGATTATTTAACCGTTTGTGAGAACGGTGTTCGGCTTTTGCACACATGTATTTGATAGGCTTGTTGTAACTTTTGAGTTTATCCGTAACAATCACGCGTGGTGATGGATAAGAGCTCAGAAGGCGGCTGAGAAAACGAATTGCTGCCTTCTTGTTACGACGTTTTTGCAGAAAAACATCTAACTCTATCCCTTCACTAGCCACTGCACGCCACAATATGAAAGGTTCACCATTAATTTTTACGGTCATCTCATCCAAATGCCATGTGTCGCTTGGCTTCCTTTCACGTTTTTTGATGACATCATTAAAATGGTTGGCAAATTTCCGACACCAGTCACGGACTGTTTCATGATGAAGAAGAATACCGCGAAAGGCTAACTGCTCTTGGACATCTCGATAGCTATGGTTAAAACGATGATACAGCCATACCGCTTGACTAATGATGGATACAGGGAAACGGTGACGTTTTAATTTCTGATCTAATTGCATAGCAAATTGATTTTTGATCCGTCCTTTCATTCTATCATAACTGAAAATTAAGTCGACGGTGCCAAATTAACAGCCCCAACTACAGAAACAATTAAGCAGCAAAAGGTAAAAATAACGATGAATCACTCCTCATGAAAAGCTGCTTAGTGTTGTTGACTGTGGGGGGCTCTTTAAAATCTGCAGAAGCTGCTGGTTTCTTGAGATGTTTTCCGCAAAACGCTAGGTTGTTATGAAGTGGGTAAGGATGCTAAAGAAGTGGAATATTTTCACAAAGTATGTTGTTGCGTAGTCATGATTTAAAGTAGCTCCGATATCTATTATGTTTAATTCTTCCATATTAAACAGGACCTAGCAGAATGCGTGTAGGACATTACTCGAAATTCCAACAATCTTTAGAGTAAAAAGATGAGGCTATATTTTCTGCTTCCTTAATAAAAATACTTTTATTTGGTGCCGGAATAATAAAATAAGCAGCAAGAGAGAGAAAACCTGAACTAATCTCATAAGTATTTCCTTGGTCTATAAAAAGATTTTTTTCTTTAAACTCCTTAAGGCTAGAACTTAAACCTTTAAACTTCCCTTTTGTAGTCCCAAGAGCAATTGATCCTAGGTATTTCGGTTTTTCTTTCCACGAAAATGACGGAGAAAATCCTGCTTGCACGCGAATAAACTCTTCTTTCAGATCTATTGCAAATGCATTCCAAAGGACATGAGGATTTGGGTGGCCACCAACTCTAGAAGCAATTTCACATACAATAAGCTCTCCATTTTCTTTTCGAAAAACCTCTAAAAAAAAAGCTGTACTTTTGGGAGTAGGTAAAGCGTCTAGAACTCTCTTTGTTAGAAAAATAAGCTCTTTAGCTACTGAACTATCTTGAGGTAGAATGTAGCTCGCTGAGTACCCTTTTCGGTATAAAGATTCTTTTTTATCCATTTCTAGACAAGTTGAAGTGTATTCACTAGGACAAATGAAAACAATTTCGTTATCATAAACCAGACCGTCAATATGATACATACTGCCACTTATGAACGATTCAACAAGATATTTTTCACTTTGAAATTCATCAAAAACTCCTTTAGTTTTAAGAAGTTTTTCGAGATCATTTTTATTTTTTAAAACATAAGTCTCAACTGCTCCATAAGCTTTTCTTGGTTTAACAATAACAGGATAGCCTTTATCCTGTATAAAGTAGATTAAATCGATTTCATTTTTTAACAATTTAAAAGGAGCAGTTTTAATCCCATTGCTTTCTAAAATATTCTTCATTAATATTTTATCACGAAAGGCTTTTGCACTTTTTAAAGATTGACCTTTAATATGAAGATAATCCCTTATTGCACCAGCTCGTAGAATATCTGATTCTGATAGAGCAATCAAAGCTGTGTAGGGTGTGTCTTTGAAGCATTTTATCGCTGCAAGAGTAACTTCTCCAGAGTTATAGTAGTCATCTACAACAATGACTCTACCATATTTAGCAATTTTTTCTGTATGGATTAAAGCAGTTGATTTATCAACTAATAATATTTTATCTTCTTTTTTTATAAAACTTGATGACAAAAAAGTTTCCTTGTGTAGGCCTAAAAAAAGAATTTTTTGTTTAACTGAGTTTTCATTTCCTTGTAAGACAGAAGCTATGTTTAGAACAAAAAAATAAAAGATAGTTTTTATGTTTTTCATATTAAATTTTTCACTTTCTTTTTTAGATAAATATAAGTTTTTTTAATATCTTATTTATTTTATATAAAATTATGAAATAGATTTTAAATAAAAAATCCTTAAATTATTTATGGATGTTTCTCGCTATATGCAAAATACTTAATGACATCATTACGCCAATCACAAAACTTTTGAGTACCTACAGCATTCTTGAGAGAGCAATAAAATTCGTAAGCTTGTCTTAGTGATATCTTGCAGCTTGGAGAACAAGGAACGTGGCTAATTAATCCAACTCCTTGAGTGTACCTTGAGATGTCCAGAAAGGAGCGTTTCTGTATACTTTTATTAAATTGGCTATTGTGTTCGTCTATATTTTTTTCACCCACTTTTTGAATGTTTCTCGCACAGCAATTAGGATAGCCCAAAATCTTACCCAGAGAAATTTCATGAGGAAAAATATCATTGTCTGTTTTAATAAGATTATCAAGCATTAATGGAGTTCTTGCAATGTACAACATTCCTTCAAACACTTTAAAAAATCCAGGAAAAGCTAAATCATCAAGTTTGCGTATTAAAGAAGCCTTTTTCAAAGGAAAACGCAAGGCATGTTTATGTTTAAGAATATATCTTCCTACATCAACTTTACTAGATTCGGGGCAAAATTCACCCATACATATATCCCAAAAGTTCATATCTTCTTCTTTAGCATCCTTACCCACTTCATAACAACTTGTCGTTCTTGCGGAAAACATCTCAAGAAGCCAGCAGCTTCTGCAGATTTTATGGATGCTTTGTTACCCTTACCAATATGAGCATATACTTCATCATAACAGCTCTGCTCGCAGGCTTTTTTGTAAGCCCAACGGCCTATGTGCTTGCCTTGTGATGATTTATTGAGAAAAACTTGAATGCTAGCATGGTTTCCAATAGGTTTCTCATCATCAATAAAGTTTATAAAAACTCTTCCAACTTTATTTTCACAACAGTGGATCCACCAAAAATACCCCCCATCTCCACCACCAGTTTTACGTGATCCTCTTCCTTTTTTAAGTTGAACAGTATTTTCGTCCATGAAGGCACTTGAAGAGGTTGCACTTACTAATCGTTTTTTTCCTATTATTTTTAAGGATTCTGCAGGATTATCTGATGAACACATTTCCCCCATTGATCTTTTCTTCCCTATGCATTTACTATCAACACCTCCGTCATTTTCTACGGCTCCATAAATGCTCTCATTATACGTGATCCATAGTAAAAAACTGAATATTTTAAGCTGCTTTTCCATTAACATTTTCCTTCAGTAAACAAGAATTATCACAGACTATATTCTCAATTATACATACCATTGCGTGACCTAGAGATGTAAGGTTTGTAGATTTCAATGTTTTAATTCCTTCGCGGAGCATGTTTCCATAGTTTATTGCAGTTGCATAAGCTCGTAATCCTAGTGGACCTGATCTATTTATGAGCGATATCCAGTAATTCTGCAGTTCTACAAACACAAAAACCCCATGAAAAAGACCAGAAACGGGCCTGGGCTCTTCACGCCATGGAGATGGAACATATGGTAATTCACTTCTTATGATAGGCAAAAATTTCTCAAGCAGGTAAAGCTTCTGATGCCTGTGCTCATGAATAATTGAGTCAGCGATATCATACGGACTAGCAAAACCGCTATTTAGATTGACACAAATATATAAAGCGCCAGGCAAAACATTATCGCTAAAAGATACTAGTTTTTCAGGATGTGCAGTTGGGTCTTGAATGAACTGAATACACGAAGAAATAGTCATTATTTCTTTATAAAGATCTATGTTGTATTGTTTTATAATCTCAAGAGCCTCAAGCACAATATCAGTGGACGCTTCAACACTAGAATTATCAAAAACTACATGGCTTCCAAAAATTTTCCTAAGCCAGGGTTCATCCTTATTTATGCAGAAATCTTTTTCACCCATCATAAATTCTTTATTTTTAACTAACTTTTCAAGAAAGGACACATCAAAAATTATAGGTATTCCATCTAGGTCAAAAACCGTTATTCCCTGTGATTGCTTATTAGCAATATAAGACCAAAGCTGAACGTAGGGCAATGTCACTAAACTATCATATATCGAAGGAGATAAGTTATTAAAAATATCTACATACCGAATTGTTTCCGGAAATTGGCTTTGTGCATAAGCAAAAGCTAGCTCAAAGGACAATCTAGATTCTCTAAGCCAACTCTTCAAGACTTTTTGAAATTCCTCTGTATTCACCGAATTTTGATTATACAAAGCCACATCAAAGCTTCCATTGTCTACAGACGTTAGAACATCAGAAGAAATTTGATCGGTATAAACAAGATCTTTCAAGCGCTTTTTAACATGAGTGATAATAGAAAACATCTCAGAACAATAAATTGTTGGATTATCAAAACTTTTG
>Ga0247834_1003728_pt1 | contig 20237 bp, 17 predicted proteins | sample LaCruzMarch2015__8_FD_187118 | JGI IMG/M metagenome (GOLD analysis project Ga0247834, IMG submission 187118) | Freshwater microbial communities from meromictic Lake La Cruz, Castile-La Mancha, Spain - LaCruzMarch2015_12m | ecosystem: Environmental > Aquatic > Freshwater > Lake | place: Spain...
CTCTCTCATCTTTCGTATTTACAATGTAACCAGTCTTGCTATTTGTTACCAGATCTGCTGGCCCACCAGTATTTGGCACCACACAAGGAATTCCAGATGCCAGCGCCTCTTGTACTGCTTGGCAAAAGGTTTCACGAGGTCCTGGATGAATAAATAAATCAAAGCTGGCATAAATTTCAGCCAACTCTTCGCCGCTTTTAAATCCTAGAAATATAGCATTTGGTAATTGTTGTTCCAATCTCTTTCGATGGGGCCCTTCGCCAACAATTACTAACTGCAGAGTTGGATCACCAGCAATAGCTGCTAAGTCACTAACTCTTTTTTCTTGTGCCAATCTGCCAACAAAGCCAACTATTAATCTGCTGCGATCTGAACCTTTCCATTGATTGCGCAATTTATGATTTCGCTTATTTGGAGTAAATAACTCTGCATTTACACCACGGCGCCACAGGTAAACATTTGGCACATCAGCTAGATGAAGATCAAGGCAAGCAGAGGTTGATGGCGCTAATGTGCGATCAGTTTGGGCATGAATTCGATAAAGAATTTTCTGCAAAGATTTTTCTGCGCTACCAAAACCATATTGTTTGGCAAAGCCACCTAAATCTGTTTGATAGACCGATAGGGTCGGTATGCCAAGCCGCTTGCCGATCTTGGCCGCATAACTTCCAAGCGCAAATGGTGACGCCAAGTGAATAACATCGGGTGCAAAACCGTCAATTAGATGCTCTAATCTTTTTTGCGGCAAACCCATCGGCATTCCAACAGGTAAAAGATTTTGTAGCGCGATTGCAGATGTTGTTCTTACGGGATATCCCGCGTACTCGCTGGGAGTGCCCTCAGAACTTGGAGCAATTACCAACGCTTGATGTTTCTTCTCCTGTAGGTGTTCAAGAATTCGAAGTACTGAATTGGTAACACCGTTGATGTTGGGAAGAAAGGATTCTGTGACGACCGCTACTCTCATGGTTTAAAGGATCAGGTGTGATCAAAGCCTCAACTATAGATTTAGGTTAAGTGTTGGTTAAGGGTGGGTGAAAGATTGGCTCGCTTGCTGGAACTAGTAATCTTCGGGGTATGAAGATTGCGGTTTGCGTAAAGCAGGTACCAGACTCTTGGGCTGAGAAAAAGATGGCTAATGGTCTATTAGATCGCGCAAGTGTTGATGCAGTTTTAAATGATTTAGATGAGTACGCAGTTGAAGAGGCGCTGCGAATTGTTGAAGCAAACTCAGCATCTGGCGAGGTTGGCGAAGCAAGTGGTCACTCTGTAACTATCATTTCAATGGGGCCAGAGCGCGCAACTGAAGCACTTCGTAAGGCACTTTCAATGGGCGCCGATGATGCAATTTTAATTAGCGATGCTGCATTATCTGGATCTGATGCACTTGCTACCTCACTAGTTTTAGCTGAAGTAATTAAAAAAGGTGGTTACGACCTAGTTATTTGTGGAACTGAAAGTACAGATGCACGTATGAGCGTTGTTCCTGCAATGTTGGCAGAGCGTCTAGGTATTGCGCAACTAACCTTTGCCGGCAAGGTGAAGGTAGATCCAGCTGCTGCAACAGTTGAGATTGATCGAGTAACTGAGTTTGGTACTGAAACGATGAATGCAAAGTTTCCAGTTGTGTTATCGGTAATTGAGAAGATTAATGAGCCACGTTACCCATCATTTAAAGGAATTATGGCGGCGAAGAAAAAGGTTATTACAACTATGTCACTAGCTGATGCTGGTGTTGCCGCTTCAGATGTTGGCTCATCTGCAGCTTGGTCAACTGTTAAGGATGCACTTCCTCGTCCAGCACGTACAGCTGGCATCAAAGTTACTGATGAGGGCGAAGGCGGCGCAAAGTTAGTTGATTTCTTAGTAGAGAAGAGATTGGCATGAGTTCAGTAATCTTTTTAGTTGATCACAGTGGTGGCAAGATTTCGAAAGCCGCGGGTGAGCTAGCAACCTTTGCAAAAGGTGTTGGTCAATCAGTTGCCGTCGTTTTATCCAGCAATCCAGCCGAGATCATTACTCAATTAAGCGCCTTCGGTGTAGACAAGGTGATCACCGCATCTGGTGATTGGGATAAGTACTCATCAGCGGCAGCAGCCGAAGCATTGGCACAAATTATGGAGTCTGAAAAACCAGCAGCAGTTTTAATTACCTCATCTGCTCGAGGCAAAGAGATAGCTGGGCGATTAGCTGTTAAGAGCAAATCAGGAATTATTACGGATGCGATTAATGTTGATAAAGATTTAATTACAACTCAATCTGTCTTTGGCGGTTCAACAACAGTTCATTCTGCTGTAACTACTGGAACTCCAATTATTACCTTGCGCTCTAACTCAATTGAAGCGGTTGCCGCACCATCTACTCCGACAGTTTCCGAGTTTGCTGTAAATGTTTCAGATAATGCAAAGCTATCAACAGTTACTGCAGCCACTCCAGCGGTAAAGGGTGGACGACCAGAGTTAACTGAGGCATCAATTGTGGTTTCTGGTGGACGTGGTACAAATGGAGATTTCAAACCTGTAGAAGCCTTTGCTGATTCATTAGGAGCTGCAGTTGGTGCATCTCGTGCTGCAACTGATGCTGGTTGGTATCCACATACTCATCAGGTTGGCCAAACTGGAAAGACTGTAAGTCCACAACTTTATGTTGCTGCTGGAATCTCTGGCGCGATTCAACACCGTGCTGGTATGCAAACCAGTAAAACTATTGTGGCTATCAATAAGGATCCAGAGGCACCAATTCTTGAACTTGCAGATTTTGCAGTAGTTGGAGATCTATTTAATGTGTTGCCACAGGCTACGCAGGCAATTGTTGCCCGCAAAGCTTAATTACGCTTAATAACTGCTCTATCACCGCCTGGCTTTAGACTAGGCAAATGGCCGTTGATTCATCTCAGATCTACTTTGATCATGCCGCAACCACACCAATGGTGCAGCCGGCAATTGATGCCTTAACCGCCCAATTGTTAAAAACTGGCAACGCCTCTAGCTTGCACAGCACAGGTCGCTCGATTCGAAAAGAGTTAGAAGAGGCTCGAGAATCAATTGCAAAAGCTGCAGGATGTTCAGCGATCGATGTAATTTTCACTGGTACTGGAACTGAAGCGGATAATTTAGCTATCAAAGGTTTGTACTGGCTGGGTGCAAAGGCTGGCAAAAACATAATTATTACCTCAACCTTTGAACATCATGCAGTTATGGATCCAATTAAATGGTTGCAAGAGCATGAGGGTGCAACTGTTATCGAGATTCCAGTCAGCAAAACGGGATCACTTGATTTACCTGCGCTGCAAGCTGCGGTTACTCAACATGGCGCAAAGGTAGCTTTTATTTCAATTATTCACGCAAACAATGAGATCGGAACTGTTCAACCAATTGATCAGGTAGTCAAGATCGCCGGTGATATTCCAGTTCACTCCGATGCAGTGCAAAGCTTTGGCAAGATTGATTTTAACTTCAACCAACTTGGATTAACCGCAGCAACTATCAGTGCACACAAGGTTGGTGGCCCACTTGGTGTTGCAGCTTTAATTCTTAAAAAAGGTGTGAATATTGAGCCAGTGCTTCATGGTGGCGGTCAAGAGCGAGATATCAGAAGCGGCACCTTTAATGCACCCGGAATTATCGCCTTTGCCGCGGCTGCAAGTAATGCGATGATACATATGCAAGCTCGCGATGCGAAGATCAGAAAATTAAAGAGTTTTTTAATTACCAAAGTTTTAGCAGCAGTTCCTGATGCTTGGGTAAATGGTCAATCAGAAAACTCATTGCCGGGTGTAGTAAACATAACCTTTCCAGGAAGTGATAATGAGGGGTTGTTATTACTTCTTGATATGGCAGGAATTGCCTGTTCTACTGGCTCTGCTTGCAGCGCTGGTGTGCATCGACCAAGCCATGTCTTAATGGCAATTGGTTTAACCGAGGATGAAACAACATCATCTCTGCGATTCTCACTTGGCGATTCAAATACTGAAGAAGAGATCGATAAGTTGGCTTCAGTTATTGCATCGGTGGTTGAAAAATCTAAATCTGCAGCAAATAAAAAGGTATCTAATTGAGCGGTAAATTAAAGGTAATTGCAGCCATGAGCGGTGGCGTTGATTCCGCCGTAGCTGCAGCACGAGCGGTGGAGGCAGGACATGAGGTAATTGGTGTGCACTTAGCCTTATCTAGCAATCCGCAAAAGTACCGTTCCGGCGCACGAGGTTGTTGCACAGTAGAGGATTCACATGATGCCAGGCGGGCTGCGGATGTAATTGGTATTCCGTTTTATATCTGGGATATGGCAGAGCAGTTTCATGCCGGAGTTGTCGAAAACTTTTTATCAGAGTACCAATCTGGTCGCACCCCAAATCCATGTCTGCGCTGTAATGAGAAGATTAAGTTTGAGGCGGTCCTTGTCCGAGCTAAAGCACTTGGTTTTGATGCAGTTGTAACTGGCCATTATGCAATTACTAAAGAGGTTAATGGTGTTAAAACTCTAAATCGAGCGGTAGATCCAGAGAAAGATCAATCATATGTTCTTGCGGTATTAACTGCCGATCAAATCAATGGTGCGATCTTTCCATTGGGTGACACCGTTAAGGATGATGTTCGCAAAGAGGCGCAAGCACGTGGTTTATTTGTGGCAAACAAGCCAGATAGCCATGACATCTGCTTCGTACCATCAGGTGATAACGCTGGCTGGTTGCGCGAGCGTTTGGGCTCTGAGGTTGGTCCGATCGTTGATCAAAGTGGAAAAGAGTTAGGGCAGCACAATGGTGCATACACCTTCACAATTGGACAGCGCCGCGGTTTGAATTTAACTGTGCCAACGCCAAAGGGTGAACCAAGGTATGTATTAAGTATTGAACCAAAGACAAATACAGTTGTAGTTGGCACACATGAAGCGCTTGCGGTAAATAAAATTGTTGGTCAGCCACCTATTTGGTGTGGTCCAGTACCTGATTTAAATAAAGTTTATAAAGGTTTTGCCCAAGTTCGAGCCCATGGTGAGCCTCTGCCTACCAAGTATCAATTTGATGGCACTCACTTAATCGCTGATTTAGATCAACCAGTATTTGGCCTGGCAACTGGTCAGGCTTTAGTTATTTACGAAGATGATCGGGTGGTTGGTTCTGCCACAATTTCGGAGACCTTTTGATGGCTGATTCATCTAGCAAGGAGATTCGCCACAAGATTCAAGAGTTATCGGAAAGCATAAAAGATCATCAATTTCAATACTATGTAAATGATAAGCCAAGCATTACCGATACCGCTTTTGATAAGTTGTGGCAAGAGTTAATTGATCTAGAGAAAAAGTATCCACAATTTAAGTTAGCTGATTCGCCAACCTCTGATGTGGGTGGCGGCTTTGCAACACATTTCGAACAATATGATCACATTGAAAAAATGATGTCCCTTGATAATGTATTTGATCAAGATGAGCTAAATACCTGGTTTGATCGGATTGAAAAAAGTGGGGCAAAAAATAGCTGGCTCTGCGAGGTTAAAGTAGATGGCTTAGCTATTAATTTGCTTTATGAAAAGGGTAAGTTAACTAGGGCGCTAACTCGCGGAAATGGCACCACTGGTGAGGATGTAACTTTAAATATTAAAACCATCGATACCGTGCCATTGCAATTATCAGGTAAGAAAATTCCAGAGCGGCTTGAGGTTCGGGGTGAGGTATTTTTTCCACTTAAAGCATTTGATGAGTTAAATGATTCACTTGAAGAGGCGGGGAAACAACGGTTTGCTAATCCAAGAAATGCAGCTGCTGGATCGCTTCGACAAAAAGATCCCAAGGTAACTGCATCAAGACCACTAGATCTGGTTGTGCATGGCATCGGTGCAGCTGATGGTATTTCCTTTGAACAACAAAGCAGCGCCTATGAATTGTTAAAGAGCTGGGGCTTGCCAACTAGCAATCGATTTAAAGTAGTTGATTCGCGCAAGGCGGTTATTGATTTTATTTCGCAGTATGAAAAACACCGCCATGATGTCGAACATGAGATAGATGGGGTTGTCATAAAGGTAAATGAGATAGCAGTTCAAAATGAGTTGGGATTTACCAGTCGAGCCCCTAAATGGGCGATCGCCTTTAAGTATCCACCTGAAGAGGTAACCACTAAATTGTTGGATATCAAGGTAAGTGTTGGACGCACAGGTCGAGTAACACCCTTTGCATTTATGGAGCCGGTAAAGGTTGCTGGTTCTACCGTTACAAATGCCACATTGCACAATCAGGAAGAGATTATTCGCAAAGGAATTTTAATTGGCGACACAGTTCTAATTCGTAAGGCGGGCGATGTAATTCCCGAGGTTCTAGGCCCAGTTATAGAGAAACGAAGTGGCAAGGAAAAAGCATTTGTCATGCCAACTATCTGTCCAGATTGCGGAAGTAAGTTGCGTGCAATTACCGAGGGCGATGTTGATATCCGTTGTCCAAACAATCAATCATGTCCTGCACAATTAATTGAACGGCTTTTTTATATTGGCTCACGCAGCGCATTAGATATTGATATTCTTGGGTATGAAGCAGCGGCTGCTTTACTAAAGGATGGTTTGGTTAAGGATGAGGGTGATCTCTTTGCGTTAACTGAGAAGGATCTAGCTAAATCTCAATTTTTCTTAAAGAAGGATGGCGCATTAGGTGCAATTGCAGATCGATTCATAATTGGATTGCAAACGGCAAAATCTCGTCCCTTATGGCGGGTACTTGTTGCACTTTCAATTAGACATGTTGGACCAACCTCGGCCCAAGCATTGGCTAATAAATTTGGTTCAATCGAGGGCATTAAAGCGGCCTCAACTCAAGAGCTAGCAAATACCGAAGGTGTTGGCGCTGTGATTGCAGATTCAATCTCCGAGTGGTTTGGTGAGAAGTGGCATCAAAAAATTATTGAAAAGTGGGAAAAATCAGGGGTTGTATTAGTGGATCAAAAGCCAAAAAATAATTTAAAACAAACACTTGCTGGGTTAACAATTGTGGTTACCGGCTCACTTGCGGATTTCACGCGAGATGGAGCAACTGAAGCGATAATCTTGCGTGGCGGTAAATCCTCCTCATCCGTCTCTAGCAAAACTGATTTTGTTGTTGCGGGCGATGCTGCTGGATCGAAATTACAAAAGGCTGAGGAATTAGGAGTCCCCGTGCTGGATGAGGCGGGTTTCAAGTCGTTATTAGCTAATGGGAAAGGCTAAACTAGGAATATGAACTTACTAAGTGAAGTCACCCGCGAACTTCCAGCTTCTCCAGTCTTTTTTGGTCTCTTTGCCTTTGGTGTCTTGTCATTGCTTCTCTACTTAACACTTCGAATTGATCGGTAATAGAATCCAAAAGATCGCAATTGTTGGTGGCACCTTTGATCCAATTCATCTAGGCCACTTAAAGATCATCTCTGAGGTCGCCAAAAAATTTGAAAAGGTAATTGTTATTCCAACTGGTGATCCATGGCTTAAAGCAGCAAAGCCAATTGCAACTGGTGAGCAACGGGTTGCGATGGCACAAACAGCGGTTAACTCATTAAATCTGGCTGATCAAGTTGTAGTTTCATCGATTGAGGTTAAGCGAGCTGGCCCAAGTTATGCAATCGATACTGTGACTGCACTAAAAGAAATTTATCCAGATGCCAGCTTTACCTTGGTCTTAGGAAGTGATGCAGCGAGAAACCTAGATAAATGGCATCGCAGTGATGAGTTACAAAAATTAGTTGAAGTATTGGTTGTAAAGCGAGCATCTGTACCAGCAAGTGAATTTTCCGAGATTCAGATCGATGCGCCAGAGATCTCATCTACTGAAATTAGAGATAAGGTTGCGCATTCACAGGAGATAACCGATCTTGTTACTCCTACAATCTCCACCTTTATTAAGGAGCACCAGCTTTATGTCAGTCAGCGCTAAAACCATTGAGCTAACTAAGTTAGCTGCACAAGCATTGGCAGATAAACTTGGTGAGGATATTTCAGCGATTGATCTCTCCGAGCAATTAGTTTTAAATCAAGTTTTTTTGATTGCCACTGGAAATAATGAACCTCAGTTGGATGCGATGGCGGATGAGGTGCAACGCAGATTGCGCGAGATTGGTGAAAGGCCAGCACGAGTTGAAGGAACCGGACAATGGATCCTGCTTGATTACAGTGATTTAGTTGTTCATATTCAAAGCAAAGAGTTGCGCTCTTACTACATGTTAGATCGGCTTTGGAATGATTGTCCAAAGATTGAAGTTGCGGTTAAATAGTAATTATGAGCGAGGCAAATCTAAAGGTTGTTATTTGGCGACATGGCCAAACTGATTGGAATATTGAAAACCGCTTTCAAGGACACAGTGATATCCCATTAAATAAGGTGGGCGAGTATCAAGCACGCGAAGCGGCAAAGGTCTTAGCAGGCATGAATCCAGATCGAATCATTGCAAGTGATTTGCTTCGAGCCAAAGCAACGGCGCAAGCACTTGCAGATTTAGTTGATTTACAGGTTGAGATTAATCCACTTCTGCGCGAAACAAATGGTGGTAAGTGGGAGGGCAAGACTGGCCCTGAAAATCGAATTGAAGATGGCGAGTACTTTGTTAAGTGGATTGATGGTCATGATGAGCCAGCTGGTCATACTGGCGAGCGACGCAGCGAGGTTGCTGCTCGCGCTGTTAGTGTGGTTGAAAAAGAGAGCAGTAACTTCTCTGGAACTTTAGTACTTGTAACTCATGGTGGAACTGCGCGTTGTTTACTGGGATCAATTCTTAAATTACCAATGCCACAATGGGGCGTAATCGGCGGCTTATCAAATGCATGTTGGTCGGTGCTAGAACTTACAAAACATCATGGTGATTCTCGTTGGTACTTGGCAGAACACAATGCTGGTTCACTGCCTGAGCCTGTCTTTGGAGATGATGCAGTTAATTAGATAAGGTCAGCACTCAACACACTCCATTAATTTGGAGATGGGGCTGTAGCGCAGCTGGTAGCGCACTTGCATGGCATGCAAGGGGTCAGGGGTTCGACTCCCCTCAGCTCCACGTAAAAATAAATTAAGAAAAATAGGGGAGCGCAAAGTGGAGACGGTAACAATTCCAGATCGCTGGAGTGCTGCCAATCTGCCTGATCTTTCGGGAAAAAGATTTTTAATTACCGGCGCAACAAGCGGTATCGGCTTGGCGGCAGCAACTGAGTTAGCCAGGCGAAATGCAAAAGTAATCATCACCGCTCGCAGTGCGGCAAAGAGTGAAGCAGCTAAAAAACAAATTGGGCCTGGATTAGTTGAAGTACTAGAGCTTGATCTAACTGATCTGGCATCAGTTAAAAAAGCAGCCGAATCAATAAGTGATGATCTTGATGTTTTAATTTTAAATGCCGGTGTAATGGCGACACCATTTGCCAAAACTAAGGATAATTTTGAGTTACAAATGGGAACCAATCATTTAGGGCATTTTGCCTTTGCCGGATTGCTTCACCAAAAAGTTCGCGAACGAATGGTTGTTGTCTCAAGCTTTGTGCATCGCATGGGAAACTTTGGCGATAACTCGCAAATTGCAATTAAGGATATCTGTCTAGGTATTGGTAAGTACCAACCTTGGGCTGCTTACAGTGCAAGCAAATTAGCAAATCTATTATTTGTAGCTGAACTTGAGAGATTGCGGATTCAAAATAATTGGTCATTTAAACCGATTGCAGTTCATCCAGGTTACTCAAATACAAATTTGCAAGGTGTTGCACCGCAGATGAAGGGTAATAAGTTAGAGGCACAGGTGATCGGCGGAATGAATAGTATTTTCGCTCAAAGCGCTGCCCGAGGTGCGCTACCAACATTATGTGCATCGGTCTTTTCAGATTTAATGGGAGGCTCATTTATCGGACCAAATGGTTTGATGGAGATGCGTGGTTATCCAAAGTTAACGCGTGCACGAGCCCTGGCATATGATCAAACATTGGCTAGAAATCTTTGGGAAGTAAGTGAAGAGTTGACCGGAATTAAGTGGCTAAAAAATGCATGAGGCTTATGATTTTAAAGCGGTTCAGGATAAGTGGTTGCCCGTCTGGGACAAGCTGCAGCCATTTAAATCTGGCAGCGATGATGATGCCCGGCCAAAGAAGTATGTCTTGGATATGTTTCCTTATCCATCGGGTGATCTTCATATGGGACATGCAGAGGCGTATGCACTTGGCGATGTAATTGCCCGTTACTGGGTTCAAAAAGGTTTTAATGTTATGCACCCAATTGGTTGGGATGCATTTGGATTACCAGCTGAAAATGCTGCAATCAAACGTGATGCTGATCCGCGCGAGTGGACCTACGAAAATATTGCAGTTCAAAAAGCCTCGATGCGCCGATACGCCTGTTCATTTGATTGGGATCGAACTCTTCATACCTGCGACCCCGAGTACTACAAGTGGAACCAGTGGTTATTTTTACAGATGTACAACAAGGGTTTGGCCTATCGAAAAGATTCAGCGGTTAACTGGTGTCCAGATTGCCAAACTGTTTTAGCTAATGAGCAGGTAGTTGCTGGCCTTTGCGAGAGGTGCGATAACGCAGTAACAAAGAAGAAGTTAAATCAATGGTACTTAAAGATCACCGATTACGCCGATCGCTTGCTTGATGATATGGATCAACTTGAGGGTAAGTGGCCAGATAAAGTTTTAACGATGCAACGAAATTGGATTGGTAGATCTAATGGATTTGAGGTTAAATTTGAAATCGAAGGTGAAGCAGATCCTGTAACCATTTATACGACTCGATTAGATACATTGCATGGAGCAACATTTATGGTGGTTGCTGCCGATAGCGCATTTGCCGCTAAGTTAGCGAGCGGCAGCTCAATCGAGGACGAGTTTAAAAAGTACCTAGATTCGGTAAAGGCTGCCTCAGATATAGATCGATTAGCTACAGACCGGCCCAAAACCGGAGTTTTCTTAAATCGATTTGCAATAAACCCTGCAAATGGTGAACGGATTCCAATTTGGGCATCTGATTATGTTCTAGCGGATTACGGAACTGGAATCATTATGGCGTGCCCTGCGCACGATCAGAGAGATTTAGATTTTGCAAAAGCCCTTGGCTTGCCAATTCGAGTTGTTATTGAAACTGGTGAGGCAGATCCCAATGAAAGTGGTTTAGCAACTTCAGATTATGGAACTTTGATTAATTCTGGTACTTTAAATGGGCTCTCTTCATTGGATGCAGTTGAGAAATTAATGGCAGAGTTAGAGTCAAAAAAACTTGGAAAACGTGCCCGAAATTATCGCCTGCGAGATTGGTTAATCTCTCGTCAACGTTTCTGGGGAACACCAATTCCAATTATTCACTGCGAAAAGTGTGGTGAGGTCCCAGTTCCAGAGAGCCAACTTCCGGTCGAATTACCAAGTGCAACAGGTTTAGATTTAAAGCCTAAAGGCTCCTCCCCATTGGGGGCAGCAAGTGATTGGGTAAATGTTTCCTGTCCAAAATGTAATGCGCCAGCAAAACGTGATGCTGACACTATGGATACATTTTTCGACTCATCTTGGTACTACCTGCGTTATACATCAGTAGATAGGCATGATGTTGCCTTTGATAAGAATGCGGTTGAAACCTGGTTGCCAGTTGATCAGTATGTAGGGGGTGTAACACATGCGATCTTGCACCTTTTGTACTCACGATTTTTTACTAAGGTTTTACATGATCTAGGCCATTTAAATTTCACTGAGCCATTTACTAGATTATTAAATCAAGGAATGGTCTTGATGGATGGCTCAGCGATGAGCAAGAGCCGCGGCAATCTAGTGAAGTTATCAGATGAGTTAAACACACATGGCGTAGATGCGATTCGAGTAGCACTGGTATTTGCTGGACCGTCAGAGGATGATATTGATTGGTCTGATGTCTCACCTGCAGGATCATTAAAGTTTTTAAATCGTGCTTGGCGTATAGCTGGTGATATCACCAGTAAGCCTGGAGTCAGCTTTAATAATGGCGATGTTGCACTACGCAAAGTTACACATAAATCATTAAATGATATCTCCCTAGCTGTTGAATCCTTTAGATTTAATGTTTGCATCGCTCGCATAATGGAGCTAGTTAATGCCACTAGAAAGGCGATTGACTCTGGATGTGGTGGTGCAGATCCTGCGGTTCGCGAGGCGGCAGAGGTTATTGCGATCGCACTCTCATTAGTTGCGCCATACACAGCCGAAGAGATGTGGGAAAAATTAGGTCACAAACCAGCGATAGCAAATGCTGGCTGGCCAGTTGTGGATCCAGCACTTCTTGAAGATGATGCAGTTGAGGTAGTTCTACAGATTAATGGCAAGATCATTGATCGATTAGAGGTTTCACCAAGTATTACTAAAGAAAATCTTGAGATCGCTGCTCGTGCCAATGAGAAGGTGGCAGCAGCCTTATCTGGCGTTGAGGTTAAAAAAGCTATCGTGGTTGCACCAAAGCTTGTGAATTTCGTAATTTAATTTCCACAGCTAGGCACTTAATCTAAAAACTTAACTCTGATTTGCAGCAAACTGCGCAGATGTTTGACTTAAATATCTCACCCGAACAAAAGCGGGCGTTAATAATTTTGGCAACCTTCTGCCTGGGGGTAGGTGGCTTCTTCTTTCTAAACTCAAGGCCAGCCGCTACATTGCAAAGTGCGCCCGAGACTTTGCAAGAGATCGCACCTAGCAGCGCTGAAAGTGCAACTAGTACGGTGATTGTAAATGTTGCTGGCAAGGTAGTAAATCCTGGTGTTTATCAATTACCAACTGGCTCTCGTGTTGTGGATGCGCTAACAATGGCTGGTAATCAATTACGTGGTGTTGATATTAGCGATATTAACCTAGCCAGATTATTAGTAGATGGTGAGCAGATTTTGGTTGGCACACCTCCTGCGACAGTTGCAAAGAGATCTGCCGCCAGGGTTACTAGCAACAATCCGCTTGACCTTAATCGAGCAACCGCCGGCCAACTCGATACCTTGCCTGGAATAGGACCAGTTACTGCGCAACGAATCCTGGATTATCGCGCCAAGGTTGGTCGAATCAACGCAGTAGAAGAGCTGAAGAAGATCTCAGGTTTGGGTGGGGCAAAATTCGAAGAGATCAAAAACTTACTTCGCGTGTAATTGATTTCCGATTACTTGTAATCGCAACCGCGCTTTGGTTAGGTGCGGCGATTATTGGTTTATTCCCCAATTTTAAACTTCTTGCCTTTGCCACTTTATTGATAGGTGCACTCTTTTTACGGAAAAAGATCTGGCTGATTCTAATTGTCGCTGCGCTAATTGGTGGCAGTTTAATGTCAATTCGCCAAGCAGCACTTGCAAATAATCTGGTTATCTCCTTCTTTAATCAAAAGGTAGAGATAGTTGCTGAAATTAGAAGTGATCCACTGGTTCGTGGCGGCAAAGTTTTCGGCTCAACAAAAATGCCAGATCAACAAAGCTTTCTTATTTCAGTGCAAAAAATTGATAATGCAGTAATTAAACTTCCCATGCGGATGCTGGTTCCGCTAGGTCAAAATCTGCACCTAAATCAGCAAATTAAAAGCTCTGTTAAGTTGATTAAAAGTAAAGAGGTGAAGGTAGCGGCGCTGGCCGTTGCAGCCTCAGAAATAGAGATCCTGGCGCAGCCAAAGCGACTCTTTTCAATTACCGATCAGATCCGCAGCTCCTTTAGATCACTTGTACCTAAAAGTGATCTCGGCTCTTTAATTCCTGGTTTGATTTTGGGGGATACCTCATTACAAAGTGAAGAGTTTACAATTGCAATGCGCCGAGTCGGCTTTTCACATTTAACAGCAGTAAGTGGTGCGAACTTTGCCTTAGTTGCTGGCTTTGTTTTATGGCTGATGCAATATTTAATTCGGTCTATTAGGACTCGGCTGATAATTACCGCATTTGTTTTAATTCTATTTATTTTTTTAGTAAGACCTACGCCCTCAGTTTTGCGGGCTGCGGTAATGACCGCTGTCTTATTGGCGGCTAGGTATCGCGGTGATAACTCACTTGGATTACCTGCACTTGGCGCTGCAATTGGCTTGCTAGTTTTACTTGATCCATTTCAGGCGATTGACCCTGGTTTTGCCCTTTCAGTATTAGCAACTGGTGGAATATTGATTATGGCGCCTCATATTAGTAATTGGTTAGCAAAACGAATTAAATGGAGTTGGCTAGCTGAAGCTATTGCAATTCCAATTTCAGCTACCCTGTTTTGTACACCGGTAGTTGTTGCTTTATCTGGCCAGTTATCACTAATTACAGTGCCGGCTAATATTTTAGCTTCACCGGTAATTGGTCCAATTACCGTTATTGGTTTTGTTGCTGCCCTGTTCGCGGCGGTTCTACCTAAGCTCTCATCACTGCTTTTGCTTTTTACCTATCCGATGGCGGGTTGGATAGTTTGGCTTTGTAACTTTGGTGCATCCTTTGCGGTACTTAAATTCTCATCCACCTTATTTTTCATCGCTTTGCTTTTAATCTTTACCGCCTTATTTCTAAAGCAAAAGTGGCGCCCCTTATTACTTATTGCAATCCTGCTTCTCTCTCATTTGACCTATACCAAGATCAGTTGGCCAGGTTTGGCTTGGCAGATTGCTAATTGTGATGTTGGTCAGGGAGATGCACTGGTAATCAATCTAAAAAAGAGTGATGCAATAGTGATTGATGTTGGTCCAGAGCCATCTTTAATTGATAACTGTCTACGCAGATTAGGAGTTAAACAAATCTCATTGCTGGTTTTGACACATTTTCACGCCGATCATGTTGCGGGCTTGGCTGGTGCAATTAAGAATCGTGATGTTAAACAGGTATGGATCACCAATAATTTACAGCCAACCGCTGCCTATGAAAGCTCAATCAATTTACTAGATAAAACAACGGTAAGACAGGTTGTTGCTGGTGAGCAGTTTCAAATAGCTGATAAGAAGATCTCAGTTTTATGGCCAGAAAGGTATCAAGGCATCTTTGCAACCCTTCCGGGTGATGGCTCTGCCATAAATAACTCAAGCATTGCGTTACTGATCAAATCGACCAAGTTAAGTATTTTTGCTTCAGGTGATTTAGAGCCACCCGTTCAAGAGTTGTTAACCGCCAACCCACTTCTTTCACCAGTTGATATCTATAAGGTTGCACACCATGGCTCTGCTTATCAATACCTACCGATGCTCGATAAAATCAAACCATCGGTGGCGGTAATCAGTGTGGGTGCCGGAAATAATTATGGCCACCCATCGCCAGAGCTGATCGGTGAGTTTGAGAAAAGGGGAGTTAAGGTTCTGCGAACCGATAAATCTGGTGGGATTGCGATCGCCGCACCCAATAAGATCAGGGTTACAGGAAAAGATTGGTGGCGGATTCGGTGGGGTTAGTTTTAATCCAAGGTGCAGAAGGGTTACTTGCTGACCGCGCAATCACAAAAATTCTCGCTGCTAATCCGACTGCCACAACCACAACGCTCATCGCCGATGAGATAGAGGTTGGCATGATTACCGATTCACTTGCTCCATCACTATTTGGGGATGCTCGGATTGTGGTTATTAAAGAGATTCAAGATTTAACCGCTGATTGCAGTGATGAGATTATCGAGTATTTAGTTGATCCAGATGAGAGTTTAAATTTAGTTTTATGGCACAAGGGTGGGGTTAAAGGAAAAGCTTTAGTTGATAAGGTCAAAAAAGCTGGTGCTGAGGTAATCGCGGCAGAGGCGATAAAAAAAGATAGTGATAAGGCAGAGTTTGTTCGAAGCGAGTTTAAAAGATTAGGTAGAAAGATCTCGACCGAAGCGGTGCAAGCATTAATTGATTCATTAGGCAGTGACCTTCGCGAATTAGGCGGTGCATGTTCACAACTGGCTAGTGATGTTTTAGATGGCAAAGTAATTGATGAGGATGATGTAGTTGCATATCAAAGAGGACGGATTGAAACTACTGGCTACGATGTTGCAGATGCAGTATTAGATGGCAAGACCGCTTTAGCCTTAATCTCACTGCGAAATGCAATTAATACCGGAACCGATCCAGTCTTAATTGTCAGTGCAATTGCCGCATCTATTCGAACTATGGCTAAAGTTTCCGGCGCCTCTCGTGGCTTAAAATCCTATGATCTCGCCTCTCAACTTGGCTTACCGCCATGGCAGATAGATAAGGCGCGTCGGCAGTTAAGTGGTTGGAGTGAGAATGCATTGGCTCGATCAGTAATCACCTTGGCGCAAGCTGATGCTGATATCAAGGGGGCGGCGGCAGATCCGGCATATGCACTGGAGCGAGCAATAATCACCATTAGTACCGCTCGTGGAAGTAAGTAAATACGCTCAGTTTGAGCCTAATCAAGTGCGCTGATACGATGCGCCTTCTGTAAAACTTACCTAATTGAATTTCAAGTGAAAAGGAACTCTATTCGTGGCAAATATTAAGTCGCAGATCAAGCGCATCCGCACCAACAATAAGGCGCAGGATCGTAACAAGGCGTACCGCTCAGCATTGAAGACAGCGATCCGTCGGTTCCGCGATGCAATTACAGCTGGCGATAAGAGCAAGATCACCGCTGAACTTCGTGATGCAAATCGATCATTGGATATGGCTGTTTCAAAGGGCGTAATCCATGCAAACCAAGCAGCAAACAAAAAGTCAGCGTTAGCTAAATTAGCTAACAAAGCTGGCGCACGTTAATTCACCAGTAAATTTAACGGCGTAGGGGCAAAGTAGCGATGCCTGCAATTGATTCAGCAAAAGCGCCACAACCGGCATCCACAAATCCAAATCAGATTCGTAATTTTTGCATTATTGCTCATATCGATCACGGTAAATCTACTTTGGCAGATCGCATGCTTGGTATCACCGGTGTTGTAGAAGATCGAAATATGCGAGCCCAGTACTTAGATCGCATGGATATTGAACGCGAACGCGGCATCACAATTAAAAGCCAAGCGGTAAGACTGCCTTGGAAATCTGGCATTGATAATCAAGATTACATATTAAATATGATCGATACACCAGGTCACGTAGATTTTACATATGAGGTATCGCGCTCGCTAGCAGCGTGCGAAGGGGCAATCTTGTTGGTCGATTGTGCTCAAGGAATTGAGGCACAGACCTTAGCTAATCTCTATTTAGCAATGGAGAACAATCTAACCATTATTCCCGTACTAAATAAGATTGATCTACCAGCTGCTCAACCAGAGAAGTTTGCAATTGAGCTAGCAAAATTAATTGGCTGTGAACCCGAGGATTGTCTTCGTGTTTCTGGTAAAACTGGTGATGGCGTTGTCGAACTTCTTGATCAAATTGTTAAGTTAATTCCACCTCCAACTGGTGATGCAAAAGCTCCGACCAGAGCATTAATTTTTGACTCTGTTTATGATCTATATCGCGGCGTAGTTACCTATGTTCGAGTAGTTGATGGACACCTATCACCAAGAGATCAGATTCAAATGTTTTCAACTGGTGTCAGACATGAGATGTTAGAGGTTGGAGTTATCTCACCTGAACCAATTGCCAGCAAAGGATTAGGAGTTGGCGAGGTGGGTTACTTAATTACAGGTGTAAAGGATGTTCGCCAATCAAGAGTTGGTGACACTGTGACTACCTACAACAATCCAACTACAAATCCATTAGCTGGTTATAAAGATCCCAAGCCAATGGTTTTCTCTGGTTTATTTCCAATTGATGGTGCTGAGTATCCAATGCTTCGTGAGGCGCTAGATAAATTACAGTTAAATGATGCGGCCTTAGTCTTTGAACCAGAGTCTTCGACCGCACTTGGTTTTGGTTTCCGTTGTGGTTTCCTAGGTCTTTTACATATGGAGATTGTGCGCGAGCGACTAGAACGTGAAGCGGGCTTAACCTTGATTTCTACTGCGCCGAGCGTGGTTTATAACGTGACGTTAGATAATGGTGAAAAGTTATTGGTAACAAATCCATCTGAGTATCCAGATGGCAAAATTGCAGAGGTGTTAGAGCCAGTAGTGAAAGCAACAATTTTATCTCCTGCTGAATTTATCGGCAGCATCATGGAGCTTTGCCAACAACGGCGCGGAATATTAAAGGGTATGGATTACTTATCTGAGGATCGAGTTGAAATTCGCTATACCTTGCCGCTTGCTGAAATCGTCTTTGATTTCTTTGATAATTTGAAATCAAGAACTCGCGGATACGCCTCCCTTGATTATGAACCAACAGGTGAAGAGGCAGCGGATTTAGTGAAGGTAGATATTTTGCTTCAAGGCGAGAAGGTAGATGCATTTAGCCAGATTGTGCACCGCGACAAAGCGTATGCATATGGTGTGATGATGACAGAGAAACTGCGCGAGTTGATTCCACGCCAACAGTTTGAAGTACCTATTCAAGCTGCAATCGGTGCCAAGATCATTGCTCGTGAAAATATCAGGGCGATTCGGAAAGATGTTTTGGCTAAGTGTTATGGCGGAGATATCACGCGTAAACGTAAATTACTTGAGAAGCAAAAAGAGGGTAAGAAGCGAATGAAGATGGTTGGGCGAGTAGAGGTGCCACAAGAGGCGTTCATCGCTGCCTTAACAACTGATTCAGATAAGGCAAAAGAAAAGTAGTTTAGTGAATCTCTCATTTTACGTTCATATTCCATACTGCGTAAAACGTTGTGGTTACTGTGATTTTAATACCTACACTCCAGCAGAGCTGCAGATCTCAGATGGCCTTTCCCAAATCTCTAACTCATATATTGATTTAGCCATTCAAGAGATTGAGCAAGCCAGGTTTCAGATCGGTGAGGCAACTGTGCCCACCATCTTCTTTGGTGGTGGAACTCCCTCTTTGATGGAGGCAGCTGATATTGCTCGAGTAATTACAAAGATTAAAAACTCCTTCATATTAAGTGATGATTGTGAAGTTACATTAGAGACCAATCCGGACACGGTAGATAAACAGAAGCTTGCGGATTTTAAGGATGCTGGAATTAATCGAATATCTGTTGGTATGCAATCTGCAGTTGCGCATGTATTAAAAACTTTAGATCGAACTCATAACCCAGAAAATTTGCGGCAGGTAACCCAATGGGCAAGTGAGGTTGGCTTTAAAGATATTTCGGTGGATTTAATTTACGGCACACCTGGTGAATCTCTAACTGATTGGCAATTAAGTATTGATGCTGCATTGGCTCTTCCAATTAATCACATCAGCGCGTACGCCTTGATTGTGGAAGAAGGAACCAAACTGGCCAATGGGATTAAGCGTGGTGAAATTGGGAATGTCGATGATGATTTAACCGCTGAAAAGTACTTAATGGCGGATCAGGCATTTTCAAATGCTGGATTTACTTGGTATGAGTTAAGTAATTGGAGTAAACAGGGGGGAGAGAGCAAACATAACTCTGCTTACTGGTTAAATCACAATTGGTGGGGAGTGGGCCCAGGAGCACACTCACATATAGATGGAAAACGTTGGTGGAATGTTAAGCATCCAAATTTGTACAAGACAAGAATAACAAATAATGAGTCACCAGTATTAGATCAAGAGATATTAGAGCCAATTCAAGTTGAGAGTGAGCGGTTAATGCTCTCAATTAGATTACCAAGTGGTGTGCGCAAAGATTCACTTTCAAATGAGCAACTAAAGATTTTGCAGCCCTATCTAGATAGTGGTGCATTAGATCTTAAGAATTGGGGCGCAGGAAGTGTGAGTTTGAGTTTAAGTGGGCGCTTAATTGCAGATCGAATCGTGCGTGAAATACTTCTGTAGTACGGTGGGGTTATGAGTTACAACATTCTCTCTGGTGCCTTGGCCATGATCTTCCTAATTGCGGGCTTAAGCAAAATTTCTGGCAGCAATGCGGGCTTATCAGGTACTCGAGATTTAGGTATCAAGGATTTTGTCGCAAGATTAATTGGAGTTGTAGAAGCTGTAGCGGCGATTGGTTTAATTTGGGGATTACGGTATCCAGCAGATGCAATTGGTTGGTACGCCGCAGGAACGTTATGGATAACAATGGGAGTTGCAATCTTTGCTCACTTTAGAGCAGAGAAACTTAGAACCGCCTTTCCAGCCTTTCTTTTATTCTTTTTAACAACTGTATTGATGGTAATCAAGTAAGTATGCAACACAGGCAATTAGCGATATTACGTGCGATTGTTGAAGATTACGTCGCAACTGAGGAGCCGGTAGGTTCTAAAACCTTAGCGGCTAAGCATGGCTTGGGCGTATCGCCAGCAACTATTCGTAATGAGATGGCGGTGCTTGAAGAGGCTGGCTTAATCTCACAACCTCATACAAGTGCAGGTCGAATTCCAACCAATAAGGGTTACCGAGTATTTGTTGATAAA
>Ga0247834_1003735_pt1 | contig 20197 bp, 22 predicted proteins | sample LaCruzMarch2015__8_FD_187118 | JGI IMG/M metagenome (GOLD analysis project Ga0247834, IMG submission 187118) | Freshwater microbial communities from meromictic Lake La Cruz, Castile-La Mancha, Spain - LaCruzMarch2015_12m | ecosystem: Environmental > Aquatic > Freshwater > Lake | place: Spain...
TGTATTCATTCGGCACCTTGGCAGGAACGCTCACGAAATTCAAATCCCTCACATCCATTCTGCTGCTTAAACCCCTCATATCATGCATCTTGCAACTTCGCCTCTACTTCACAACCGGACACCCGTGCTAAAAACTAGTGAAATCGATCCTGACGAATTTTAGAGAAGCATGCAAAAAATGCGTGGAATCGCGTCGGAGAGGCGTGTTGACGAGTCGCCCATTCACTAGCGATGATCGAATCCGCAGCAAGACGTTTATTGGACATGTAAGGGGGGTCGTAGAGGAATCGGTCCGAGCATTTGATCACAACTAGGCGGTGGCAGAATTTCGACGCAGCAAATCTCCGGAAACGAGGTCGCTCAGAGCAAAAATGATCAAATGATCGGACCGACACCTATACTCGAATTTTAGCCGATCCAACCCGCCTCAGACCACCCCGGTTCCCCGACCTCGCCTCAGACCACCAAAAATCCACCTCCGTCCAAAAAAGCGACCCGCCCTACCGAAAACGCCCCAGATACTTCCCCAAATGAATTCAACCCCCGCCCTCGAACCCATTTTCCGACAGTCTCGTTGGGCAACAAAAAGATCGTCTTTTCCGCAACCTCTGGTAGCCTCTTACGATGCCGCTTATTTTCGAGAAGGACGGTTTTCGATTTGCGTTTTACAGTAATGATCACCGCCCGATCCACGTCCATGTCCGTAAAGGAGAAGGTGAGGCTGTTTTCAATGTGGAAGATTCAGTGGAGCTCCGTGAATCGATGGGGATGAAGATTCGAGAGCTTACCCGCGCTCAAGAGCTTGCAGAAGAGAATCGACAGATTATCATTAAAAAGTGGCATGAGTACCTTGGTTGATTCAGCAAAGAACGCTTTTTACAGAGATGGGCATATTCTCATCGAGATGGATAGTGGCATAGAAGTGCGTTTCCCTGTGAGTCGCAATCTCCGTCTCTCGAAGGGGACGCCCACCCAGCTCAACCATATCGAAGTCTCTCCCTTCGGCCTTCACTGGCCTGACCTCGATGAGGATCTCTCTTTCCGTGGCTTGCTAGAAGGCGATTTCGGTCAGCGCCAGAAGAAATAGCCCAACAGAGCGATCCACCGAATGGCTACCCGTTGCACGCCCGATGCGGACTCGCGACGCTCGCTTGGCATCGGTCGCGCCACGGGGTGATCGCGGACGCTAACCAGAAGAAAATGGAACGAGCAGTATTAAGGAGGCATTCGGTTTCCGTGTTGTCGTTGTTTACGTTGCTGGTGCTGCTGATATTGCCATTTATTGCTGCTGCTAGACTGGCGCTCGTCATGCCGTGGTATGTCGTCCCCGGAGTGATGTGTGTCTTTTCGCTTTGGGTTTACTTCAGATTTGCGAGTGACAAGAAGCGAGCTCAGGCGAACGAATGGAGAGTTACCGAGTCATCATTGCATTTCTGTGAGTTGATGGGAGGCTGGCCAGGTTCGTTCCTCGCGCAGCGCCGCTTTCGCCACAAGATATCAAAAGGATCATATCAATTCACGTTCTGGCTGATCGTCTTGGCCTATCAGATTGTTCCTTTTGACTATCTGAACGATTTCAAATATTCGAACCTTGTGGCCGGCTTCATCGCAAAACACATAAATGGCTAACAGAGCGATCCACCGAATGGCTACCCGTGGCACGCCTGATGCGGACTCGCTATCGCTCGCTGGCATCAGTCGCGCCACGGATAGCCATCGGTGATCGCGGACGTTGGGCAACAGAAATATTGCCCCGATGATGCTCGAGTGATATCTTCAAAACCATGAGTCAAAAAGAGCTTGTTTTAGAGGCGATTCAAGAGCTTCCCGATGATGCGTCAATCGACCAAATCGCTGATCGCGTGGAGTTTATGGCTGCGATTCAAAAGGGCATTGAGGACATTGATCGCGGAGACACAATCCCTCACGAGGACGTCAAACGGCAATTGGCGACATAGCTCACCGAATAATTTGGTCTCGGACGTCACTGCGAGATCTACGGAGCCTTGTAAAGTATATTTCGAAGGACAGCGCGCAACGGGCGGAGCACTTCGGATACAGAATCGTTGCGAGGGTTGAGACGCTTCAGGAACATCCGCGAATGGGGAGAGTTGTTCCTGAGTTCAACCAGCAGGATCTCCATGAAGTGGTCGTTTCCCCATATCGAATAATCTACAGAGTTAAAGACCAATTTGATTTGATCGAGATTGTTCGGGTGTGGCACGGCGCCCGAGATATACCAGAGATTGAATAATGCCCAACAGGCCGATGCAGCTAATCCATGTGCCTTCGGCACTTCTGGCACGTCCGATGCGGGAGCATCGGCCCCGCCAGAAGCAAGCGGGAATTCCTGATCGGGGACGTTAGCTCAAATATGAAACGCCTCTCTTTGATCGCCGCTCTTTGCACCGCGATTGGGGCGGCATGGTTTTTTCTCCCACCCGCTGAGCACATTTGGTCTTTATCTGATGTTTCCCGCGCTCAGGAGCATACGGTTACAGATTGGTTTCACTCCATATTGGATGGCCAGATGGCGATCCGCGTTATTGGAAGTCTTGATTCCCCAGCGATTCTCGAGACTCCTCTTGGATCAATCGAACTCCCACCCGCCGAATTTGATTTTATCGCCTTTTCATCAGAGTCATGGTCATCATCCGCCACACTCCGATTCTCGCCAACTGCAGGTGCAAAAGGATATATCAAAACTCTTGTGTGTTTGGGCTCTGGTCCCGAATGGACCCGTCGCCCTCCTTCGAGTGCTCTTCCGAAACTTTACACAGGCGGATGGACAGCATATTATCCCGGCACCGACATAAAAGCATGGACGGGTGGATTTCATCAGGGAATCAGATGGGGAGAGTTTATCTACTATGATCAGTCTGGGAAGATCACTCGCCGCGAGGAGTGGGAGAATGGAAGAAAAAAGAGCTAACGAGCCGATGGAGCTAATCCCTGTGCCTTCGGCACTTCTGGCACGTCGCCTGCGGAGATAGTTTATTATTTACCGCCAAATATCTGAAGTCATTGAAGGATAGCCGAATGCCTGCCCTGTAAAACGCCGTTCATTCCGGACTTTTCTCCGAATTTCCTCTGTTTCTCCTGACAACCTGCCACATCGGCAGGTTTTTTTGTGCCCAAAATCCGCGGCATCGATTCCTCCCAGTTGAATGCAGAAGCATATTGTCATTATCAAGACATGCGTGCAGGTAATTTTTTGGTTTGCGGGTGATCCGGAATCCTACATCGCGGGCAACTGCCATTCAAAAGTCCCTCCTCCGAAGCGGTGTCCCCATTGCGGCCGGAAAAAGTGCATGGAACTGCTCGGCTATTATCCCCGTGGAATCAGCAGTGCGCTGACCTCAATCCCTCTGACCATTCGCGTCCGTCGTTTTATCTGCCGGAAATTCGGCGGCACTGTCAGCATGCTCCCAAGTTTTGCGCAGCCGTATCGGCTGGTGCGGAACTCGACGGTGCAAAAGTATTTTTCTGGGAAACGCATCGAGATTGACGTGATTCGATGGACTCCCCTCCTCACGCGATATTGGAGACGGTTCCGGGCGTGGTTTCCGAAGCTTTTCGAAAAGGCGGGAAAGCACTCCGGGCTTTCTCCCCCGATGCCGACAGAGGACCACTACTGGCGTTTCTTCATGTCGGCCTGGGGAGAAATGTCCGGAGCCACAGCCCATCTGGTGGGCACATTTCGCCTCACCGCATTTGGAATATACCAATGTCACCAGATTCCTATCAGGGCCAGGACTGCTCTTCGGTAGGTCAATCCTCTCAATCGCCCCCACATAACCTGTTTATTTCATTCGGTTGGGACATAGAAATACTGCCGACCATTGAATGAGAGCAACATGGACCATGGCCGCGGCGCGGGACTGCCCCGAATGGGACACCAATTTTCAAGGAGGCACTTCACCGCACGATGATCACGCCCTGAGTTTTACTGGAGCGCTGAGGGCTTCGTGGGAGGTGTGCCCGAAACACCAAAACATCCGTCGTGAATACCAGCGGGTGCGACTCAGATCTGACGGGGCAGATCTGCTTGGCAAAGGATTCGCTCTTTTGTTCCCGTTCGGTGGGTGCGCGGGGGCGGCCTTCGGGGTGGGAACACCGGCGACTTCCATGCTCCAGCCCACTTCGAAGGTTCTCCGCCCATTATTCATTTTTCCATGAGCGACACTGAACAACCTACTCTGATCCGGGCAGCCGCTTACGTGCGTATGTCGACCGAGCACCAGCAATACTCCACCAGCAACCAGATGGACACCATCAAGGAGTATGCCGTGCACCGGGGGATGGAGATCATCAAAATCTATTCCGACGAAGGCAAAAGCGGTTTGAATATCCAGGGACGCGATTCCCTCGGGAGGATGATTTCAGACGTGGAGGCCAAAACGACCGACTTTGCTTGCATCCTGGTTTATGACGTCAGCCGGTGGGGACGGTTCCAGGACGCAGACGAGAGTGCGTATTACGAATATATCTGCCGGCGTGCAGGGATTCCCGTCAAATACTGCGCCGAGCAGTTTGAAAACGACGGGAGCCCGGTGTCCACCATCGTCAAAGGCGTCAAGCGGGCGATGGCTGGTGAATACAGCCGGGAGCTTTCTTCGAAGGTTTTCCAGGGGGCCTGCCGATTGATCCAGATGGGATACAAACAGGGAGGCACTGCGGGATATGGGCTCCGGCGAATGCTGATCGATCAGAACGGCCAACAGAAGGGTGCTCTCAAGATTGGAGAGCAGAAGAGCCTTCAAACCGACCGTGTGATTCTAGTTCCAGGTCCGGAGGAAGAGGTCGCCAACGTCCAGTGGATATACGATGTCTTCGTCCGACAGGGGGTGCCGGAATCAGAAATCGCAAAATCTCTCAATGCGCGGGGCGTCCGCACAGACTTCGACCGGGAGTGGACCAGGGGCACGGTTCACGAGCTGCTCACGAACGAAAAATATATCGGCAACAACGTTTACCACCGCACTTCATTCAAACTCAAAAAGAAGCATGTCCAGAATCCCCCGGACAAATGGATCCGGGCCGAGGGCGTTTTCGACGGGATTGTGGATTCCACGCTGTTCTTCACGGCACAGGGAATAATTCTGGCTCGGAGCCGCAAGTTCTCCGATGCGGAAATGCTCGAAAAACTCAAAGGTGTTCTTCAAAAGCACGGGAAAATATCGGGGTTCCTGATCGACGAGTCCGAGGACTTGCCCTCCAGCTCTGCCTTCCGACATCGATTTGGCAGCTTGGTTTCGGCTTACCGGCTCATCGGCTACAACCCGCCGATTGATTACGGGTTCATTGAAGTCAATCGGCACCTGCGGCAACAGCATCCGGGAATCATCGCCAATGTGATTTCCCAAATCGAAGCCATGGGCGGCACTGTGACCCGGCACGCAGAAACGGACCTTCTCCTCGTCAATGGTGAATTCAACGCATCGATTGTTCTCAGTCGCCACCAGACGACCATGCGGGGCTCCTCCCGGTGGATGATCCGGCTCGACGAGTCGCTTCGCCCGGACATCACGGTTGCCGTGCTCATGGTCCTCACGAATCCATGTGTGACACGTCACAAACCGCCTCCGGCCTGGTGTGACAGAATCGGCAGCACTGTGGCACAGAAGCCTGTCCACAAGGGAGTTGCGCCCTTTTCAGAATCGCCGGAACATCGCCGGGAGAACGGTGTGACAACCGTCACACCTCACGCAAATTGCCCGGCCCGCCCTTCGACTGGCGGTGAAAAACGGCGAGAAACGGCGTTGACTTTTACGGGCATGTAAGCACACTTGCCAACATGTCTGAAAAAACGCTGGGTCAGCACCTCAAAGAACTCCGACTTGCGAAGGGGTTCTCTCTCCGGGATCTGGGAGGGAAGGTCAGTGTCACCGCCCCGCACCTTAGCGACATCGAGCAGGGTAATCGTCAACCCTCTGAAGAACTCCTTGCCCGTATCGCCGAAGCGCTCGAAACCCAACTCGAAGAAATCCTCCGCTACTCGAAACGTCCGCCTGCGAAGCAGATGGAAGAATTGATCGAGCAAGACCCGCAATACGGGCTTGCCTTCCGGAAGTTCGTGGACGCTGTCCGCGAAAAGAACATTTCGCCCGAGAAAATCCACGACATCACCAAGAAACTACCGCCCAAGAAACCATGAGTTCCGCCGCATCCGGGGCGGGACCATTTCCGCGCCGCATTTTCATTCCCGACCAACACATCGAACGCCTCTCCCGCGAGACGCTCGAATCCGTCGGCTTGCTCCCGGAGTCTCCCCAACCGATCCGCATCGACCGCTTTATCTACCTCCAGTTCGGATTCGAGGAGGAGTATACCGAATTGCCCGCGCACATCATGGGGTGCGCGAAGTTCACCAAGCGCGGTCTCTGCCGCATCATGGTCAATCGCGATCTGGCCGAGGTGCCGGACGCCGTCAGTCACCGCCGCGTTCGATCCACGCTGGCGCATGAGGCCGGGCACGGTCTTCTCCACAACGACCTCTTCATCGAGAAGCTGACGCAGGAAGAATGCGGCCAGCTTTTTGGCGGCGAGGCGGAAGCCTGCGACAGCGTCACGAAAGAGGGCTTCGCCTGCCGCGCCGAGGTCGGCATCCACGAGGTTCGCCCGTTCGAATGGTGGGAATACCAGGCGAACCTCGCCATGTCCTGCCTGCTGCTTCCGTGGCATCTGGTGACCGCTGCCGCCAAGGAACGGTTCGATGCCGTCCTCGACGGCCCCGGCGATATGGATTCGCGGATCGTGCGCGCCGAAAAGGAAATTGCAGAAGTCTTCGATGTGAACCGCCAGATGGTCGCGATCCGTCTCGGCAAATGGTGGAAAAAGGAGGTCCAGCAACCGTCGTTGCTGTAACTGCCATGGCTTCATTCAAAATCAGACGATTCGGCAACCCGGATTTTCTCCGGAAGATCAAGCCCGACAACCTCCGCGCCTTGCTGCGGAAGTTCGAGGAGTTCTTCCAGCGCATCCAGTTCACCATCCCCGATGGAGATTTCGGCGCTGAGGAACTCGACAAGCTCGCCGCGCATTTGATTTCTCCGCCGTCCTACACTCCGGGCGCGTTGCTCGACGCGGTGGAGATGCTCGAAATGCTGACATCGAGCAACGGATGGGCCGAGCTGCAAATGATCGCGCCCGATCTGGTTCGCAAACTCAGGACCGACGATGACAGCGCGGGCGATGTCGCGCTCAAGGTCTGGTTGATGGACCGGCACGCCATCGAGCGCATTTACACGAAGTTCAGCATCGACAGCGGAAGGACGCTCGTTTGCTTCCGCGCACCGGACGGCACGCCCATCGCCACGCCGACGCACGATCTGTGCCGGGCCATCGCCGCCGACCTTTCGCTCCATTTCGCCGATCTCTTTAACACGCCGACATCCGAAGTCATGCCGTTTGAGGAGGAAGGCGGTCACGCCTTCCTGATCCGGCACGGCGATGTGGTGAAACGCCTCGGGGTTCTCGACGATGACGGGAAGCCCGACACCAAGGCCATCCGCCCGCTCAAGCATGATGTGGCATTCCTGATTCCCGGCTCGTTCGAGCTTCAGGTCTCGGGCAGGAGCGAGGAAATCCGGGAGGTTTACCGGGGCATCTTTTCTAAACACATCTTTGGCCACGCCTCCGCGCTCAAGCCGGCCAAGCGGTTCACGCTCGAACCGCTGCGCACCGGCCGCGACTGCCTCGCAACACCCGACATCGCTGAGATCAGTGGGGCTTGGCTGCGCGAGCTGCACCTGCGCCGCCGCCTCGGCACCAATTCGACCATCCACCGCGGCGACGATGTGTTCTCCGAGATCGAGGCGCATGGGAACGGGTATCTGGCCGACTTCGATCTGACACGCGCCCGCTTCGCCATTCGCGTCAGGGGCCGGCGCAAAGCGCTCAGCTTGTCGGTCTCACCCGAAGAAGACGCCCTGCGCGGCGACACCCACGACCCGCTCGCAACCGCCTGGCTGGATGCCGTCAGGCTCACAACCCATCGAATTCTTGAAGAAGTTCTGGCAAACACTTGACCTCCTCGGTGAGGAGGGCGCGCCACGGCTGACGTGGAGATCCGAACTCGGGGATGACTTCCCGAAGTTCGAGGGATTCCTGCGCCCGCGTCACGTCGTCGATTCGATGCTCGATCCGGAAGTGCCCGGCCAGATCCTCGACCTTGAAGAACGCGAGGATGGTGACTTCGACGCGTTCAGCCGGGCGATAGCAGCCCACCGCCGCCCGCTCCGAGTCGCACGACCTGATGCCGTCCGGTTGGTCCCCGACATCGCTGCCATTGCAACGCACGTCTCCCCGACGCTCGGGTTCGGGGCGCAGAATGCCCGCCCGACGCGGATCGGCAGTTTTCACGAACTCGGTGCGCTGAATCTCCCCCGGCAACAACCTCGTCCGGTTTTTCTCTTCCTGCCGAGCGCCCGCCCACGTCCGCTCGCGCTCAAGGAAAGTTTGCTCGGCATCGAATCTGCGGTCGTGCTGCTCCCGACCGCCGTCGGCATGGCTTTCGACCTGCGCCAGATCGCCTCTGCCCGCGAGATCGAGATTCGTATTCTCGCTACGGACAAGGAGCTTTCCCTCGCGCCCCCGGTTCGTGGCAGGAAAGGGAAGCCCGCCCGTCCGCCGCTGATCACCCCGCCTCGCGGATCGGAATGGAAACATCTCACCCTCATCTTCGAGGCGGACGGCATCCGCGCGAGGCTGCGCGGGCAGGAGCGCTTCGCGACTTGGAAGGAACTCGGTTTCAAGGCGTTTGCCCGCGGCAAACTCCAGGGGCCGCTGAAAATCCTGAGCACCCTTGCTGGCGGACGCCACATCATCCAGCGCCGCAGCAACGAGAACGAGCGCCAGCAAATCAGCCGCGCCCGCAAGATTCTCTGCGAACTGTTTCCAATCGAAGGTGACCCCTTCCACAAATTCAGCGACGGCTACGGCATCCTGTTCCACGTCGAACTCTCCGCCGCACACCAAAAGGCGCGCGCTTGGGATGATGCCGAACAGGACGACGAGAACGCGGTTCCCACCGGAGCCGGTCAATTCAACCCCGAGGACCTTGACGGGTGCTCCATCCATTCATTCTGACCATGCTCAACGAAGCCGATACATGCCGATTACTTGTGACGCCCGCGCTTGTGACCGCTGGCTGGGGCGACCCCATTTGGCGCATCAAGGAGCAGCACTACTTCACCGACGGGCAGGTGATTCTTGTCGGGGACGGACACAAGCGCCGGGAAGGGAAGAAGGCTGATTACCTTCTGCGCTACGAGGAATCGCTCCCGATTGCCGTTGTCGAGGCGAAGGCTGAAGAGTTCGAGCCCGCGACAGGCCTCCAGCAGGCCAAAGACTATGCGCAACGGCTCGGCGTGCTTTTCGCCTATTCCACCAACGGACACGGCATCGTCGAGTGGGATTTCACGACAAACACCCAGGCCGAACTTTCCGCCTTTCCATCGCCCGAGGAACTCTGGCAGCGACTCTGCGCCCATCAGGCCATCGCCGCCGCGATGCCGCTCCATCCGCTTCTGGCTCCCTACTGCACGACCGGTGGAAAGTTGCCCCGCTACTATCAGGAAGTCGCCATCAACCGGACAATCGAGGCAATTCTTCGAGGCCAGCCCCATATCCTCGCCAACCTCGCGACCGGCACCGGGAAAACCGTGATTGCCTTTCAGCTCGCGTGGAAACTCTCCACCGCACGGTGGAATCGCTCCAGCGCGGACCGCCCGCCACGCATTCTTTTCTTGGCCGACCGAATCGTCCTGCGCGATCAAGCCTACAACACATTCGAGGCTTTCGAGAAAGACCGTGACATCATCGCTGAGGGCAAGGCCCCGATGAATCGTTCGATCTATTTCGCGATTTACCAGACAATGTATTCGCAGGCCGGGAAGCAGCGGCTCTTCGAGAAATATCCTCGCGACTTCTTCGATCTCATCATCATCGACGAATGCCACCGCTCTGGCTTCGGAACATGGCAGGCCATCCTCAAGCACTTCAACACGGCGATCCAGTTCGGCATGACCGCCACCCCTAAGCGCACTGAGAACATTGACACCTACAAGTATTTCGGCGACCCGGTTTTCACTTATTCCCTCGGACAGGGCATCGACGACGGATTCCTCGCCACCTACAAAGTCCACCGGAGCATTACCAACTTCACCCGCGACGGGTTGAAGATCATGGAGGCTATCGCGGACGGGGCACAGATCGAAATCCCGCCGGAAGCAGAGGTCCAGCCGACATACGCTCTCGCAGAGTTCGAAAGCAAGATCACGATGCCCGACCATGTGAAGCGGCTTTGCGAGCATTTCAGCAAACTTCTCAACCAATACGGGCGGATGGAGAAGACGATGATCTTCTGCGTGAACCAAGATCACGCTCTCGCAGTGACAGAAGAACTCAACCGCCTCAATGCCGACCTTGGCATCCCGGATTACGCGGTCCGCATTGTCTCCGAGGAAGGCGCGACCGGAAAGGCACTGCTCGAAAAGTTTCAGAACCCGGAGCAAACCGTGCCGGTCGTCGCCACGACGGTGGATTTGCTGACCACAGGCGTCGATGCGCCGAGCGTCCGCAACATTGTCTTCATGAAGCCGATGGCATCCATCGTCTCTTTCAAGCAGATCATTGGGCGCGGCTCGCGGCTCTGCAAAGACACTGAGAAATTCTGGTTCCGCATCATCGACTACACCGGGGCAACACGCCTCTTCGACTCATGGGATCGCCCGACCGAAGAACCGGAAGGTGGCGCGAAGACATCGGCTCCCTATACCGGAGCGGTCGAAGGGATTATTCGGGATGAGAAATCCGGCAAGCGAATCTCCGGTGCGCGCGTATTCCTCCAGGTCAACCCGAACGAAATCTGCGAGCAGTTCACTGCCGACTCCGGTTCGTTCCACTTTGGGCACATCGGTGCCGGACAGGTTGTGCTCGTTGTCACTGCACCCGGCTACAAGCGCGTGCAGCGCACCGTGGAAACGCAGTCAGGGAAGACCAGCACCATCGAAATCAACCTCCAACCCGTGGGCGGAGAAGGCGGAAGGAAACGCGTGAAGATCACCGGCCTTCAAGTCGCGCTGGTGGACGAGACCTACGAGGAGCGTGACGTCGATGGCAAGCTTGTCCGCCCAGAAGATTATCTTAACAAGGTGCGCGACGAGATTCTAGCCGCCTGTCACTCGATGGTCGATCTCCAGCAGTCTTGGATCTCGCGGGAGAAGCGCGAGGAACTGACGGCGACGCTCGAAGAACGGATGGTCTATGTCGATATTCTCCGCGAGATACTCCACCGGCCCGATGCCGACGCATTTGACCTGCTGGCACACATCGCGTTCGGCGCAGACATCCACAGCATGGAGGAACGCGCCGCCGCCCTCTTCAACCTTCACCAACAATTTATCGCATCCTTCGAACCGGAAGCCCGGGACGTCCTGCTCGCTTTGATGGACAAGTATCGCCTCGGCGGCATCACAGAAGTCACCGACCCCGGTGTCTTCTCGCTCTCGCCCTTCGACAGCGATGTCCGCCATGTCGCCGAAAAATTCGGCGGCATCCCCGCTCTCCGCACGGCCATCGAAGAACTCGTCCGCCGCCTCTACCTCACCGAAGCCGCCTGATCCATCATGTCCCGAGAAACACTTACAACCCAATTCTGGCAGGCGGCGAAGATCCTTCGACAGGACGACAACACGAACAGCCTGCTCGATTATGTCGAACAGGTCTCGTGGTTGCTTTTCCTCAAGTGCCTCGAAGAACTTGACCAGCGCCGACGGGCAGAGGCGGAATACGCCGGTCGCCGTTACTCGCCGATCATCGCCTCGAAATTCCAGTGGTCCGCATGGACCGATCCGAAGAGGCGTCTCACCGGACGCGACCTGCTCCAGTTTCTGTCCGACGAACTTTTTCCGTATCTCCGCGAACTGAAAGGTTCACCCGAGGCCGATGTTGTGCGGATGCTCTTCGCCGAGGCCCCGTCGAAGATGCTCAAGGATGGCGGCATTCTGCGCGACGCCATTGACGCCATCCAGGGGATCGAGTTCGACGCGGCGGACGACATCCACACGCTTTCCCACCTCTACGAGTCGATGCTCGCGAAACTCGGACGCGAGGGCGGCATGGGCGGCGAGTTCTACACCCCGCGCCCGATCATCGAGTTCGTAGTCGAGGCCGTGGACCCGAAGCCGGGCGAAACGGTCTATGATCCGGCGATGGGGTCCGCTGGATTCCTCGTGGAATGCTACAAGCATATGCGGGAGAAACTCGGCAAACGCATCCTTCCGAGCGACGAGCGGAAGCTCCAGCGCGAGGCATTCCACGGCCAGGAGAAAAAGCCGCTGCCCTATCTGCTGGGCTGCATGAACCTGATTCTGCACGGTGTTTTCTCCACAGACCTCACGCGTAAAAACACCCTGGCCGACGACGTGCGCAAGTTTTCGGAAAAAGACCGTTTCGATGTGGTCGTGACCAACCCGCCTTTCGGCGGCACCGAACACGCCAGCGTTACCGCAAACTTCCGCTACCCGTCCAAAGCGACCTCCATCACGTTCCTCCAGCACATCATGGCCAAGGTGAAACGCGGCGGGCGGGTCGGCATGGTCATTGACGAGGCGGTTCTCTTCAAGACCAGCGAGCAGGCCTACGTGCAGACAAAGAAGGAGCTGCTCGAACAATTCAACCTCTACGCCATCGTCAGCCTGCCCGCCGGGGTTTTCGCCAACTCGGTGGCCAGCGGCACCGGGCCGAAGACGAGCCTGCTTTTCTTCAACCGTGAGATGGATAAAAAAGGCGAACCTGTCGGCACCCGCGACATCTGGTATTACGAACTGGAGGCGGTCGGCTTTTCGCTCACGAAAACCCAGCGCCCGATTCCTGAGAACGACCTGCCCGACTGCCTAGCGAAGCTCCGCAAACGCTCACTCTCAACCCGCTCGTGGAAAGTCTCCCGCGCGGAGGTTGAGAAGCGCGGTTACGACCTCACCGCCGTCAACCCAAACGCCGCCGAGGCCATCAAGCACCGGTCCGCGTCCGCCATCGCCGCTGATCTCGCCAGCAAACAGTCCCGCATCCTTGAAATCATGCAGGAGCTTCAGGATATGCTGGAGCCGGAGGGTCCGGACGAGAAGGGGGTGTAAGCATGAAGACGCGCTGGCAAAGGAAACCGCTCTCAAGCTTCGTCCGGCAAAGAGCCGAAGCGGTCTTGCTCGAAGACGACGAGGAATACCAGCGCGTCACCGTTCGCCTGAAGAGTCGCGGCATTGAGCCGCGCGACCGGATACAAGGGAGTCAGGTCAAGACGAAGAAGCAGTATCGTGTGCGTGGACACGATCTCCTCGTGGCCGAGATCGACGCCAAAGTTGGAGGATACGGTATCGTTCCCCCAGACCTCGATGGTGCCGTTGTCAGTGGGCACTACTTCGCCTACGAGATCGATGAGACCCAGCTCGACCGTCGCTTTCTCGGATTCTGGCTCAAGACGGATGATCCGCTTTCACAGGTTCAGCCGTTCGTTCGCGGGGCACTGAACTACGCGGCAGTGCGTCCCTACGATTTCGCGAGGATCGAGATACCCCTCGCGCCACGCCCCGAGCAGGAGCGGATCGCCGACATCCTCGAACACGCTCTCCGACGGATTGCCGAGGCTCGGCAGCTTCAGGAATCGGCCACGGATGAGAGCCGACAATTCCTCGCCGAACTGGCGATCCGTAGCGACCTCAGCGAAGCCGCCAAAACCAAGGCCGGATGGAGACGCCGCCGCCTCTCGGAAGTATTGACCGAGAAAAACGAAGCGGTCCGTCTTGAGGACGGCACCGAGTATCCCACCATCGGCGTTTACAGCTTTGGGCGAGGTATCATCCGAAAACCGCCCATTACGAAGGAAAGCATCAAGTCCCCGGTTCTCTACCGCGTCAAGGCCGGACAGTTCCTCTACGGGCGACTTGGTGGTTACGAAGGGGCATTCGCTTTTGTGCCGCTGTGGGCCGATGGCGCGCTCGTTTCCGGCGAGTTCCCGACATTCGATTGCTCCTGCGACGTTCTACCCGAATACCTCTTCGCCTATTTCCAGTCACAACGGGTCTGGGAAAGCATGCGCGAACAGTGCCGTGGGCTCGCTGGCCGCCGCATCCGCTTGCGCGAGTCCGCGTTTCTCGCGCACGAACTCTGGCTTCCGCCGGTATCCTACCAGCAGAAGGTAAAGACCGCCTTCGAGTCCCTGGAATCCGCCGCCACCCTCCAGCGCGACTTCCCCGCCGAACTGGAAGCCCTGCAATCCTCCCTCCTCGACCAAGCCTTCTCCGGAAACCTATGAGCATCGAACTCCAACCTGACGAACAAGCGCTCCGCTCCGAGATCATCGAGCGGATGAAGCGGACCAAACAACTCTTCTCCGAGCATCGCCTCGACGATGAAGTATCGAGGTTGGTGTTCGAAATGGGCGAACGGGCGCATCAACTTCACACCAAACTGGCTGCTCGCGGCATTCCTCCGAAGCATCACGCCTACATGATTCGGAATCGTGACTTGGAGCCCGACCACCCCGAGTTCTACATGCACGTCCATCCAATCGAAGACCTGCTCGCCTTCATCGAGAATCCGAATGCCAACGATGATCCAGAGGATAAAACTCTCGGCGACAAGTTTACATTTCGGGTCTTTTCGCGCCGCTGGGGGCACGACGACACCTACACAATCAAAAGGACCGCCACGGGCTGGGATGTTTCCCATATCATGATCAATGGCCCTTGCGACAAGGGGGGGCGTCCCTTCTTGTTCCGAAACTTTGACCAGGATTCCATCCGCTATCCGAGCAGCCTCGCAGACAATCTCGAGTGGCTCTGGGAACGAGCGGCCACCGCAGGCCTGTCCCATGATCAGGTGCAAGAAGCGCTGCAGCAGCTGGCCGACTGGGTAAGCGAGACTGAGAATGGCGGACCAAGCGGGGGCGTGTGGGAGGGATTCTGATGGCTGAATCCGTGATCAGATACAGAAGAGTTGCCCCCTCGGGAGGCGCCATCACTATTCTGGATGTGCTGGGATGGAAAGGCGTTTACGACCGGAAGAGGGACGCCATTTCCAGCTTAAAATCTCTCGTCGAGGGGCTGCAGAATGAAGCGAAAACACACCGGGGTCGTGTAACCGGAGATACGAACGTAAAAAGCATTTCGGACACGATTGCCGTCTTCACCCTCTGCACGGAAACAGAGGCAGCGATGGCGCTGTCCATACACGCCCAACTCTGCCAGTGGGTCATCCCGCGTTCCATCGAGAAGGAAATACCTGTTCGCGGTGCCATCGCATTCGGAGAGTTCGAGTTTCAGGAGAATATTTTTGTTGGCAGGGCCGTGGATGAAGCTGCTGCGTGGCACGAACACGGAGATTGGATTGGGGTGCATCTCACCCCTTCCGCCGAATTTGTGCTCGATGACGCCGCTGAATCCGATCCGTGGATCAGATTCACCCCTGCGAACAAGACACGACTGGACTGGAAGCCCCGCTGCGTAGATTGGACCAGCAAATGGGCCGACCGTGCCGCGGAAGTCGCCGCGATCAAAGCCAAGTTCCGTCGCCTTGGCCCGATTCTGCCGGAGATCGCCAGCAAGTTCACAAACACGCTTCGGTTTATTGCCGCCGCACAACAACAACCTCCGGCATGAGCATCTCCCAATCCTTTTCCAGTCTCATCAGCCGCATTCAGCCCTTAGCAAGTGAGGTGGAGGCTGCGAAACAGCATCTGGCAACGATCCAGACCCGCTTGGAGACGGTCTTTGAGCTTTCAAGCTGCCGTCGAACAGGAAGCTTTGCCAGAGGAACGTCGATACGGGGATTCAGCGACGCAGACCTTTTCGCAGTGTTTCGTAAAAGCAACTTCACGCGTGCTGGCTCGCTAATCAGCTCAAGCACCGTTCTCAACTCGGTAAGGCAGGAGCTAGTCGCCCGCTACCCTAATACGCCGATTTCCCGGGATGTCATGGCGATCTCCGTAGCCTTTGCCGATGGGCGGCATGTGGATGTCGTTCCTGCACTTTTCGATTCGATGCATCAGGAGAAATGGCCGGTCTATTTGATGCCGGATGGGGTCGGCGGCTGGATGAAAACGTGTCCAAGCATTTACGACGCCTACATCGAACAGGCCAACCGGGCGAGCGGCGGCAAGCTCCTCTACGTTGCACAAATGGTGAAATTCTGGCGCGAGTGCCGTTCTCCACGAGTTCCATTGTCCTCTTTCCACATTGAGCTGGTGCTGGCTTCTGAGGAAACCTGCAAAGGCGTGAAATCTTACGGGGAATGTGTCAGGGACATTTTCCGTAGTCTCGCCACGCGCGGCTGTCGGGCGATGCAAGACCCATTCCGAATTGCTGGCTACATCCCTGCTGTGAAGACCGAGGGCCAACGAGAAAGCACTCTTGCGTCAGTGACTTATTCGCGAGACCACGCCAACACCGCATTGACCGCTGAATTGTGGCAACCCGCCGAAGCCCGGCGGCAGTGGGGCATTGTGTTCAACGGGAAATTTCCGGCATGACCCCAGAATCACAGAGTCCGGAAAAATCAGAGAATGGTCAGTCGCAGAAGACGATCAATCTCCGACGATGCATGACGCATGCTTATTCTCGTGCTGCATTCTGGGATTCCACATCTGCGGCACTGGCGCTTGCTGCGTTTTTGCTGGGACTCGCTCGCGCCTACCTCCAGCTTCCGGATCCTTGGGCAAGTCTTACGCTTATTTTGCTCGGTATTGGCACCTTTTTCGCGCGTCTGCGGCAATCCCATCACCGGGGCCGATCCGAAAGGCTCAAGCGTCATCATGAATACGTGGCTGGTCTCGGGCTTCCGATTTCCGACCTGACGATTGCCGACTACCGGGCAGGTGTGAGCAACAAGGAATTGGCGAAGTTCGACAAAACTCTACACGGCTCAGAGTTTGCCACTTCTCTGCCCGTCGGTCCCGTCCGGCTGTTGGAACAAATGGAGGAGTCAGCATGGTTCAGTGAGAAGCTCGCCACCTGTGCCGCATGGATAGCTCTTTGCGTCGTTGTGTTGGCGTCGATTGTCGCATTCTCGGTGCTTTATGTATCGGGATTAACGCCTGGCTCTTCGACTAGATGGATTCAAACCGCGGGCAGCGTCGTCCTTTTCCTCATTACGGGCGGCATCCTGACGCGCTGTCTAAAGTATTTCTCCTTTGCCAACGCGGCACGAGATTGCGTGAGGGCTTTGCAGCCCCTCCTCCGTGACCCAGCACTCAGGGAATCTGCGGCAATGGCAGTGGTGCTCGAATATCAGGTGCAACGTGCGGGATCACCCTTGGTTCCATCCATTTTTTGGAGATTGAAGCACCGTCACCTGAACGAACTTTGGGCCGAGAGACAATCAGAGAAAGACGAAACGGCACAACGATGAACAACAAGAGCAACACAGGCCGGATTCCATCGATGACCTCCAAGAAAGTGTGGCAGGAGGCAGGCCAGCGTTGCTGCTTCTGCGCGGAGAGCGCAGTGGAGGCGCTTCACGTTCACCATATCATGGCGCGGGAACACGGAGGCAGCAACCAGGTGGAAAACCTCATTTTGGTGTGCGCCAATTGCCACGGAAAGATCACGCACGGGCATATCTCGGAGGCTGATGTTTTAATGAAAAAGCGGGAGCTTCGATACGCCGCTCCCGTGTTGGCAAAGCCGTCAGCCGCCCCAAGAACAAAGCGGACGAAGAATACCGTCAACTTCTCAGGCGAGAACAACGGCGTTGTGGCGAACAACGTGACTTTTAAGGGAGGCAGCAAACCCAAAATCGAGCCTCCGCCCGGCACAGTGGGTGCCGATCCGCTCAGGAAGAACTACATGGCCTATCTGCTCGACAAATATCACGAGTGCCGTGTTGCGGACAAATCCTTCGGTCGTTTTGACCCCTACAACCCCGGCGAAATTCGCAAGAACATCATCCGCCAGTTTGCTCCAGCGGGCCTATACCACGTTCCCCTCGAGCGCTTTGGGGCCGCATGCGACTACATCACCGGTCGAATTGACCGGACCCCGCTTGCAAAGACGCTCCGCGCACGAGGGCAACGCATTTACAAGTCGCTCAAAGAGTTTGCGCTTGAGCAAGGGCTGTCGCCTGAAACGTGAAACGTCGTATGGGCCTCTCTTCTACACCTGGTGTCCCGCACAAAGGATGGCATCTGAATGATGTGAGCGACCTTCAACTCGATGAAGGGCTAATCTTTGGGGAGTATGAGGACTGCGAGTTTTGTGATCAGGAACAGATACGCTACGTCCATATTTTGAGCCACCGTGACTATTCCGGTTCGATTCGAGTCGGCTGCATCTGCTCCTGCAATCTTACAGAGGACTATGTCACACCTAAACGGCGGGAGCGCGAATTGAGGAATGCGGCAGCACGTCGCGCCAGGTTTCCTGACCGGAAATGGCGAACCACCAAACGAGGCGGTCAGACCATTACGATTGATGGATTCCGGGTGACGGTCGGAAAACTTTCCACCGGAAAATTTCGCCTCTGGATCAATTCCAAGGAGGGAACACGCTCCTATGATGAACTTAGGACGGCACAAATCCGCGCGTTCGATGCCGTTCAAGAAATGAGAAAACGCGCGGAACAACAGAAAGACAAACTATGAGCAAATCGACACGAAACACAGGCAAGGCTTGGACTTCTGCCGAAGTGAAGCAGGTCAAACAACTGGCAAAAGAAAACACCCCTACGCGGGTAATTGGATTGAAGCTCGGAAGGACCGAGGACGCCATCCGCAGCAAGGCCTCGCAGGAGGGCGTATCGCTGAAGCCCTCAAACCAATCGCCTTACAATCGGTCCAAATGAGCAAGCATGGGCGGCGGTTTGAGCATTTGCTAGCGTCGCCCCTCGCTGGAAACCTATGAACAATCCCGAACCACCGCCGCAATCCAGCCTCGTCCTTTACCAGACCGAGGACGGTCAAACTCGCATCGAGTGCCGGTTCGAGGAGGGCACGATTTGGTTGACCCAGGCGCAGATGGCCGACCTTTTTCAGACCACGCCGCAGAACGTCACCCTGCATCTGAAAGCCATTTTCGCCGAGGGCGAACTTCCCGAGGAGGCAACTTGTAAGGAATACTTACAAGTTCGCCAGGAAGGGCAGCGGTCGGTTTCCCGCAATCTCCGACATTACCGGTTGGAGGCGATTCTGGCGGTCGGCTATCGCGTCCGCTCCCCGCGCGGCACCCTCTTCCGCCAGTGGGCCACGGCCCGCTTGGAAGAGTATCTCCGCAAAGGATTCGTCATGGACGACGAGCGCCTCAAGAACCCGCCGGGGCCGGGCGTGCCGGATTTCTTTGACGAGTTGCTGGAACGCATCCGCGACATCCGCGCGAGCGAGCGCCGGGTGTATTTGCGGGTCCGGGAGATTCTGGCTCTTGCGGCGGATTACGCGCCCGAGGAGAAGGAGACGCAGGCGGTTTTTCAGGTCGTGCAAAACAAGCTGCATTTTGCCGCGACCGGCAAGACGGCCCCGGAACTGATCGCCGGTCGCGCCGACGCCGGAAAACCCAACATGGGGCTGACCTCATGGAAGGGCGGCGTGGTGCGCAAGGGCGACGTGACCGTGGCGAAGAACTATCTGCGCGAGGAGGAGATCACCGAGTTGAACCGCATCGTCGTCATGTTCCTCGATTTCGCGGAGGATCAAGCGCGCCGGAAGAAACAGATTTTCCTCCGCGACTGGAAGGTTCGCCTCGACGAGTTCCTCCGCTTCAACGAACGCGCCGTCCTGCCCGCTGCCGGAGTGGTCTCCCGCGAGGACGCCGACCGCAAAGCCGCCGCTGAATACGAGAAGTTTTCAGCTCGCCGCCGCGCGGCACTCGAGGCCGAAGCGGAAACGGAAGCCATCAAGCAACTCGAAGCAGCGGCCGAGCAGGTTCGGAGACGAAGAAAACAATGATTCCGAATGTCTTCGTGATCGAGCGGGTCCCTCACCATGCAAAACACGGTTGCTTCATTGCAGATCAGCCAAACGTGATGGGAGTCACCCCTTTTTTCAGGAGAATGTTGCCGTATTTGGCTGTTTCACCGGTCATAACGACGGCGAACGCGGTTTTGGCGCGGTCGTAGAAGGCGAAGCGGTCGATGCGGGCCGGGGCTTTCACCGAAGGCACGTGGCGTTTTATGACGGTCATGTATTTCTCTTCGACGGAGGGATCGAGTT
>Ga0247834_1003736_pt1 | contig 20194 bp, 22 predicted proteins | sample LaCruzMarch2015__8_FD_187118 | JGI IMG/M metagenome (GOLD analysis project Ga0247834, IMG submission 187118) | Freshwater microbial communities from meromictic Lake La Cruz, Castile-La Mancha, Spain - LaCruzMarch2015_12m | ecosystem: Environmental > Aquatic > Freshwater > Lake | place: Spain...
TCACCGAGCGCTGGGGCGTTCGTCCGGAGCAAATCGGCGATGTCCTCGCGCTGACCGGGGATGCCGTGGACAACATTCCGGGGATCAGCGGGGTTGGGGCAAAAACCGCCGCCCGCTGGATTCGTGCGCGGGGTTCTCTTGACGCATTGCTCGCGGACCTCGAATCGATCGGCAACCCGCGGGTTCGCGAGGCCCTGCGTGCAGGCATGCAGCAAATCGCTGATAATCGCGAAATGGTCCGCCTTGACGACGACCTTCCCCCGCCGGTTGCATTGGAGGGACTGCTGATGAAGCACGATCCTCCGGCGCTCATTGCCATCCTCCGTCAGTGCGAATTCAAATCCCTCCTCGCGGAAGTCGAGAAAGAAAACAGCGTCCAGGGTCTGCTCCTCTGACAAAACGCCGAAGGCTGTGGCGCAAAAGGCAGAAGGTTGGAAGACCGTTGCCAGCCGAAAACTGCACGTTCCGGAGATTCGGCCGGAGCGTTACGGCACAACAAAAAAGATGCTCCCGAGGCGGAAGGATGGCATGATTCCCCGGTGACGGAATCGGAGCGGGCAGACATCCAACGTTCGGTCGACGCCTGGAAGCGTGCCACGCCGATGTTGGAAAGCGTCCGTCGCGAAAACACCCGGGCGGCAGAAACGGTCTCTTCGATCGCCGCGTTCCGTGGAATGGCGCTCGCAAAAGTGAAGACCCACCCGCCGGCGCTGACCTCGGGACTGGTCGAACAACAGAGGCTGTTTCGGTTGCTGGCGGAAGTCGATGACTGAGCTTTTTTCGCTCGCCTTGGAGGTTCAGGATGCCTGCAAAAAAAATGGCTGGCCATTTTGCGTGATCGGCGGACTCGCCGTCCAACATTGGGGAGAACCTCGATTTACCAAGGATGTCGACCTCACAATCCTGACCGGATTTGGCGGCGAGGAACCGGTAGTAGATAAGTGTCTTACCCTATTCCTTCCTCGTACTGAGAATGCGCGCGCCTTTGCCCTGGAGAATCGAGTCCTTCTTCTTAAATCCTCTGATGGACTGGGGATCGACATCGCCCTGGGAGCACTCGAATTCGAGCGCTCCGCCGTGGAACGGGCGGCGGACATCGAGGTTCTCGACGGAAAGTACTTACGCCTTTGCTCCGCGGAGGACCTGATCGTCATGAAGGCGTTCGCCAACCGCCCACTCGACTGGAACGATGTCCAAGGGATCATGGTCAGACAGGGGACCGGGAATCTGGACTGGTCATACATCTACCGGCATCTGGAACCACTCTGTGATGTGAAGGGAGAGCCCGAGATCGTGGACCGTTTGCGCAGGCTGTCAGAACGCTGAAAGACCCGAACGGCGGCGGCGTTGATCCCTCGCGCATTTGCGAAGTGATTTGGAGAAACTCCGTGTGCGCAACGACTCTCTCCGCGCCGTCGTCATGCGGTTGCGGCTTCCGCCAGCCCCGGTGGAGAACCCCGCTTGACCTTGTGGGGGCAGACCGATACTTTCACGCGTTTTCATGATCCGTCCGTCCCGAATCGTCGCCGCGCTCGTGGCGCTCCTCCTTCCCATGGGAGATGCGTTTACCCAACTGGAGCCAACGGAGACCCCCGAGCCGTCTGTCGTCCGGAAACCGAGACAGCGAACCAGCGAGGTTCCCTCTCCGGAGGCCCAAGAGCTCTACAACGTGGGCACGACCTACGATGAGTCGGGCGCCACGTCCTCCGCCCTGGCGGTTTACAGACAAATCGTTAAAAACTACCCCTTCTCGCCGGAAGCGCCCAAATCACAGTTCCGGATTGCAGAAATCCAGCGCGAGACCGGCGAACTCAACCGGGCCTTCGACTCCTACCAACTCCTCCTCAACCGCTACCCGAATTCGCGCGACTTCGATGCGGCCGTTTCGGCCCAGATCAAAATCGCAAACGAGTTCCTGCGCGGACGCAAGATCAAGTTCCTCGGGATCCCGATCCTCAATTCGATCGAGCGTACACAGGAGATGTACACCACGATCATCAACAACGCGCCCTACAGTAAACAGGCGCCCATTGCGCAATTCAATCTCGGCCTCGCCTTCGAAAAACAGGGAAAGATCAAGGAGGCGGTCGCTTCCTACCAGTCGGTGCTCGATCGCTACCAGTTCAGCGACGCCTGCGATGACGCCCTGTACCAGATCGGCTATGTCAATATGCGGGTGGGTCAGTCCGGACGTTCGCAGGATTTGTCGGCTCTCGTGCTCGCGAAGGAAACCTTCGAGGACTTCCTTGTGGAGTATCCCAAGAGCGAAAAGGCCGCTCAGGCGCGGGACAATCTTCTGGAGATCGGCAACCGGGAATCCGGCGACCTCTTTCAGATTGCCCGCTTCTACGACAACGCCCGCGATTACCGCGCGGCAGTCATTTACTACAGTGATGTGATCCGCAAGCAGCCGAAAACGGAGGGAGCGCGTCTCGCGGAGGCCCGGGTCAACGAGATTCGCTCGACGATCGGGGAAGAAGCCCTGCGCACCGGGCCGGAGAAGGCAGAAACCGGCGAGAAGGTCGCCCTCCGCCGCCGCCTGCAGGCAGAGGTGGAAAGCAGCGCGATGTCCGATTACGCCGGCCCGCCTCGCCGGGACATCGTGCCGGATGAACTCCCCGCTCCGAAACCGCAACTGCGCACCAACATCCGGGACGTGCAACCCCTTCCTCCAGTCGAACCGGGACTTCCGACTCCATGAACCTGTTCCGCTTCTTCCCTCCCGCCACGCGAGTGCCTGCGAGTTTGTTGGCTCTGGGCCTCCTCCTCTCCGGGTGCGGTTATCAAGTTGGGGAAATCCGCCCGACCGCGATGAAAGGTATCCGCACCATTGCGGTCCAGAACTTCGGGAACAACAGCTACGAACCCCGCCTCGAAACCCTCGCCGCAGACACGCTGATCAAACAGTTCCAGCAGGACGGCACCTACACCGTCGTCAGTGACATCCGCGCAGACGCGATCCTCTACGGCGAAATTGCGAAAGTCCAGCGGCGGTCCCTGCGATCGCTGCTCGACAACGTGCTCGCGACGGACGAGTTCCAACTCGAGGTCACCGTGTTTTACGATCTGACGGACCGCGTAACCGGCCGGAGCATCAAGAGCGGCACCATCATTGGCCGGACCTCGTTCTTCACCAGCCCGGATCTTCAGCAGGACGAACGTCAAGCCATGCCGCTTGCCATCCAGGACGCGGCAAATCAGATCGTCAGCACCGTCACGGAAGGGTTTTGAACCCTCCCGGGAAAGTGGCGGAAGCACGGATTGCGCTGGTTCCGACTCCCATCGGAAATCTGGGCGACATTACCCTGCGAGCCGTGGAGACACTCCGCGCGGCAGACGCGATCTACGCGGAGGACACCCGCCGCACCGCTATCCTGCTGCAACATTTGGAATTGCGCAAACCGCTCGTCAGCCTCCACGCGCACAACGAAGCGCAACGAACGGCAGAAATCCTCGTCCGACATGAAAGCGGTGACCGCATCGCGCTCGTGACCGACGCGGGAATGCCCGGAGTTTCCGACCCCGGCATGCGCCTCGTGCGGGCGTGCCGGGACGCGGGAATCGCGATCGACATCCTTCCCGGACCATCCGCCGTGATGAACGCGTGGATTGGTTCCGGCTTCGCAGCGGACGCGTTTTACTTCGGGGGATTTCTCCCGGTGAAAGACGGGCAACGCACGCGGGAACTCACCCGGGCGCTCGCGCGGTCGGAGGTGAGCGTCTTTTTTGAATCCCCCCACCGCATCGTGAAATCGCTGCGCAAGTTGGCGGAGATCGATCCGGAGCGGAGGGTGTGTGTCGCCCGGGAACTCACCAAAAAATTCGAGGAATACCGCCAGAACCTCCCATCGGCGCTTGTTGCCCACTACACGGCGCATCCCCCCAAGGGAGAAATCTGCCTGGTCGTCTGTGGAACCGGACGCCGGAGTGTCTCGTTCGAATTGCCCGAGGACGAAGTTCCGGAGGATTCCGAGGTCGAATCCGCGTAGGTCTCACGTTTCCGAACTCGCCCACTTTTCGGATGGCCCGGGCGCGGCGATGCGGCATCCTCCAACGTTGGTCTTATCTTGTCTTCCATCGTGTTCCCGGATTGCTTAATCGGGATGAAAGCGCTGCGACCTCTCTTCGCCCTACTGTTTGTGGGCTGTTTCATGCCGACCAAAAGCGAGGCCGTCGAACTGCCTCCGGTTGAAGTGATAAACACCCCCACGCCCGCCTATGCGCGGAACTTGGAGGTTAAGAAACAAGCGAAATCCATGGTCGCGGCGCGAGATACCGCTGGCTTGGAGGCGCTCGCCTCCCAATTGCGCACGAGTCGTGAGCGATTGGACGGAGGCACTTGGTTGTTGTCTGTGTTTTACGACACCATCAGCGACTTGCCGGCAGACCCGGAGCAAAGCCGCGCGACCGTGGATTTTTACGAAACTTGGGCACGCGAGAGCCCTGAAAGCATCACCGCCCAACTGTGCCTCGCCGGTGTACTGGTAGATTATGCCTGGCAGGCGCGAGGCGGAGGCTGGGCGAATACAGTCACGGATGAGGGATGGCGGCTCATGCGCGAGCGTCTTGAGCAATCTTGGGACGTTCTTGGTCGCGCCAAAGGACTGAAAGAAACCTGTCCCGGCTGGTTTCAGATCGCTCAGGGGGTGGCGCTTGGTCAAGGCTGGGAACGGGCGGAGTACCTCGAGATGGTCGACGCCGCACTCCAGGCTGAGCCCACGTATGGGAATTACATCACCAAAGCATGCTACTGGATGATCCCGCGGTGGTACGGCGAGGTTGGTGATTTCGAGGCATGGATCGCAAAAAAGGCGGACACCTTCCCCGCTGCGGAGAGGGATCGGCAATACGCGTTCTACGTTTGGATGGCGGATCAAATGGGTATTCGGGGCGAGATTGTTTTCGGCCCCAATCGCCTTGATTGGGACCGAACCAAGCGGGGCTTCGAGAACTGGTTGAAGGAAAAACCGGATAACTTGATGATCCGATTCAAGTTCGAGCGCTTCGCGTTACTTGCCGGCGACCGGCAGACGGCTCGGGAGCAATTTGACATCACCGGAGGCAAATACTTCCCGCCCGCGTGGGGGGGCAAGGTGCGCGACTTCGAAGCGGCACGAAAGTTTGCAACCGAAAACGGTCCCAATCCCCTGGCATCCCAGGAACCAGCCGGGCGTAAGCAGGTTGCACCGGAAGTCATTGCAAAGGTCGCTTTCTGGTGTCGGTTGTTTGCAGGATTCTGTTCCGGCGCGATTGCCGGGGTTTTCCTTCTGATCTTTTCCGTTCGGCGTCGAAACGTGAAGATTGGCGTCGGAGGGCTCATCTCATCGATTGTTCTTGCGACTGCGTTCGGCGTTTGGGCCACTCTCCTCCCCGCAGCGGCGGTCGTGGCGTACTTCGTGATTCGACGCGAAACGTTTCCTCCTCCAATCGCCACTTCGTCCGGCTGGATCGTCTTTCTTTTCACCTTCCTGCTTGCCGGACTAAACCTCCTTCTCCAAGTAGGCGCTTCGGTCGTCGCCATGGTCCCAACGGCCCTCGAATTGGGCACCCGCGACTACAATCGGCTCACTCGAACGTTGTTCGAAACCGGCACGGCACTACAGATTGTGAGCGCGGCCATGTGGCTGACAGCGCTGGGACTCCTCGCTTCGGTGAGGCCGCAGGACGGGAAGCATTGGAGGAATACGTTTGGATTGCTTCCCACTCCCCTGCTTCCTGCTGTGGGTTGGACTGTTCTCGCATCAGCGATTTTGTTCGGAATAGGCATACTCGTGAATCCTTATCTCGATGCCGGAACGATCGAAGTGAATTCCATGCTCGCGCTCGCGGTACAATCCCCGATTTCGCTTTTCCTCGGCGCGGTAATCCTCGGACCGATTTTCGAGGAGATGCTCTTTCGGGGTTTCGCGTTTTCAGGATGGATCGATCGGCTCGGCTACTTCCTAACGGCACTCCTGACGTCAACCTTGTTCGCGCTGGCCCACGTTGGATACGGTTGGGTAGGACTTCTCTATATTTTCGCCGTCGGCTGGGTTCTCATGACGCTCCGTTGGAAGTGCAGAAGCATTTATCCCCCAGTGATCGTGCACGTTCTCCACAATGCCGCCAGCCTGTTCGTTCATGTCCTGCCCTGGGATGTCGGTCTTTAGGACGATAGAGCGTCCCTGAAGACGACAACGAAAGTCCTTGCACAAACCCCGGATTCGCCTTTACATCCCAAAGATGATTACGGTCTCTCGCGACACTCGCCGCCGGAACAAAGCAGCGAGAATCTGCCGGGGGAATGCTTTTGCACAGGGGAAATTGGTACCGCACGAGAAGACCGCGGATCTTCTGAGGGCCGTCATTGAACACGGCGATATCCTCTGCCTCGAGGGGGATAATCAAAAACAGGCCGACTTCCTGGCCGAGAAACTCGCTTCACTTGAGCCGGGTGCGTTGCAGGACATCCACCTAGTGATGTCGTGCATCACCCTCCCATCGCACATCGAACTGTTCAAAAAGGGCGTCGTGCGGCAGGTGGACTTCTGCTACGCAGGTCCCCAGGGCACCACCGTGGCCGAGTTGCTCGCGGAGAAGAAGTTCCCGATCGGAGCGATCCATACCTATAACGAACTCTACGGACGGTACTACATGGACCTCACGCCACGCGTGGCGTTGATTGCCGCCGCCCAAGCTGACCGCGAGGGAAATCTCTTCCTCGCCGCCAACACGGAAGAAACGCCGGCCATCGTAGAGCCCACCGCATTTTACGACGGCGTCGTCATCGCGCAGGTCAATGCAATCGTGGACACCCTGCCCCGGGTGGATATTCCCTCCGACCAAGTCGATTTTGTCATTGAGGCGCCGTATCCCATGCACCTCACGGCCTTGTTCACCCGGGATCCGGCAGCAATCACTGATGTTCAGGTCCTGATGGCCATGCTTGCGCTGAAGGGCATCTATCAGGAATACGAAGTGGAGTCCCTGAACCACGGCGTGGGGTTCAACACCGCGGCGATCGAGCTATTGTTGCCCACGTACGGAGAGGAGCTCGGGCTGAAGGGTAAGATCTGCAAGTACTGGATGGTCAACCCCCTGCCGACCATGATCCCAGCGATCGAATCCGGCTGGGTGGAAACCGTTTTCTCTGTGGGTGGCGAGGTCGGCATGGAACGCTATACCGCCGCGCGGCCGGACATCTATTTCACCGGCCGGGACGGCAGCTTCCATTCCAATCGCCCAATGGGACAACTTGCCGGTCACTACGCGGTCGACATGTTTATCGGCGCGAGCCTGCAGGTGGATATCCACGGGAACTCCTCGACGGTTTCAAAGGGCCGCATCACAGGCTTTGGGGGCGCACCGAACATGGGCTGTCAGCCCACCGGACGGCGTCACCCCTCAAAGGCGTGGCTCAAGGCCGGCCGCGAGTCGAATCCCGGCCCGGGCGCCATCCCCGGTCGCAAGCTGGTCGTGCAAATGGTCGAAACATTTCAATCGGGGCGCGTGCCGACTTTTGTCGAATCCCTGGACGCTCAGGACCCCGAAATCAAGGCCGTGATGCAAGGGGTCGCTCCTGTCATGATCTACGGGGATGATGTCACCCACATCGTGACCGAGGAGGGGATTGCCAATCTGGCCGCCTGCCGCACGCCGGAGGAAAGAACAGCCGCCATCCGTGCCGTTGCAGGCTACACTCCCGTCGGGTTGAAACGCTCAAAGGCCGACACCCTCAGTTTGAGAGAGCGAGGCATTGTCCGACTGCCGGAAGACATCGGGGTCGATACCCGCAAAGCCAACCGCGGTTTGCTTGCCGCTCAGGAAATCAAGGACTTGGTTCGATGGTCGGGCGGGCTCTACGATCCTCCGACAAAATTCATCGACTGGTAACCCGCATGGAAAAAATTCAAAAATCCTTCCCCTCCAAGCCGATCCATTGGCCTGCCAGCCGCCAATGGGCGCTCGCGGGAGTGGTCGGTTCCGGAAATCTCGAAGTCCTCATCGAACCGACACCTTCCTCGCCCGATTCCGTGGAAGTGGTCATCGAAACTTCCATCGCCGGCTACGAGGACTCGTGGCTTGCAGCGATCGAGCATTTTGCCACCCACTATGCCGTCGGCGGAACGCTGATCACCATTCATGACCAGGGCGCCGTCCCGGTGGTCATCATGATGCGACTGCGGCAGGCGTTGAGTCATCTCACAAATCCATGAGCCGCGAACCCTATCACGAACTGAAGGCGCGCCAGCGGATCGCCGCCATCGCGGATACAGATTCCTTCCGCGAAATCCTCCCGCCGCCCGAGCGCCTGATGAGCACCTATCTGCCTCAGCTCGGCATTCCGGTGTCGTTTGACGACGGCCTCGCGATCGGCCACGCCACTATTGGCGGAACGCCGGTTTACCTCGCCGCGCAGGTGGGTCAGTTTGTCGGCGGGTCCGTAGGCGAGGTTCACTCCGCCAAGCTCGTCGGCTTGGTGAAATCCGCCGCGCGGGATCGCATTCCCTGCGTGCTGCTCGTCGAAAGCGGCGGCGTCCGCCTGCATGAGGGCTCCTCCGGAGAAATCGGCATCGCAGAGGCCATTCGCGCGGTGTTTGCGTGCCGGGAGGCGGGTGTCACAACGATTGCGGTGATCGGATCAGACATCGGCGCGTACGGCGGGATGGGGATCCTATCGTCCTGCTGCGACTTTCGCGTGATGACGGAGCACGGTCGAATCGGAATTTCGGGTCCAATCGTGATCGAAAAATGGATGGGAAAGAACGTTTACGATTCGTCGGATCGGGGTCTCGTCTGGAAGATCAGTGGTGGCAAAACGCGGTTCATTCTGGGAGATGCCGAGGTGTTGGTGGACGAGTCCGCTGGGGCTGTCCGGGACGGAATTCTTTCGCTTCTCGGCAAATCCGCCCCACTGGACGCTGCTGCTCTGTCCGCGCGTCAAACGGCGCTCGAACAACGCGTGGAGAAGTTTGGCACCGCGACGCATCCCGATGAAATTTGGGCAGCCGCTGGAATCACCGATGTTGCCATCGCGACGCTGGACACCGCGGAGGATTTCAAAGCAACCCTTCCCAAGACCGCACCATGAGCACCGACGAACTTTTTGCCAAATTCTTCGGCGACTCCGCCTCGCGCATCGAGGTCGTGGACAACATCGCCACGGGCTATGCGTCCGTCGGGGGTCAGGAAGTTTGCGTCATTGGGACGGTGGACGGCACGTTCATCAATAATGCCGCCGCCCTCCGGCTGGCTCGCCACGTGATGGAGTGCACGAAGTCAAAACCCGGCCTTCCCATTGTGATGCTCGTGGACAGCGCGGGACAGGAACCCAATCGCACCGCGGAAATGCTCGGACTGGCAGCCTACTTTGCCCATCTGCTTTCCTGCCTGGAATTCGCACGCCGCAGCGGCCACAAATTGGTCACCGTCGCAACGGGCAAGGCAATCGGCGGGGCATTCATTTGCTACGGAATGTTCGCCGATGCCATCTACGCGCTGGACACGGCGTCCGTCGGACTTATGCCCGTCGAGGCCATGTCCGCTGTCACCAAGATCCCGGTTGCCACGCTTCAAGAGCTGTCCACGCGAATGCCAGCACTCGAATTCGGCGCCGCTCCGTTCGCGTTGTTGGGGGGCGTGAAAGAGGTTTGGCCGACGACTGCCGATTTGGTGCAGAAGCTCTCGGATGCCATCCGGACCGCCAGCTCCGAGGATGACCGCGCGGCGACGGGCAAGGAACGGGGCGGACGACTGCTCGCGTTCGATGTCCAGCAACGAGTGCTCGCAGAGTCGTCGCGGTAATGCGGCGGCATTCGCTCGTCTGGCTACACACGCTTTCCTTACCGCCGACTGCAGCAGAAGCCGCCGCGTGGCATCAGGCGGGCCATCCGTTCATCGTTTGTCGCACCCGCGCCGGTGAGGACCTCTCGCTCGGGTTTTGCCTCCCCGCAGCGCACGCCAATTCCGGTCATCCCTTGCGGGTCGGCGTCGCGGCACTTCGGGATGAGATGTTGAAGATCGCCCGTCCGCCCGAACTCGCGGATGTCGCTTCCAAACTGTTTACCGGCTCCGGCATTCTCCCCGACGCTTCGACAAATTTCACCGCGCGTCTCATCGGCAGCCACATGTGGGAGGTCCTGACGGGCGATCGCTACACGCGGGAATCGTCCGATCTGGATCTGGTCCTGGACCTGACCGATGCCTCCGCCGCGGAAGATGCGGTGCATTTTCTTGAGGAGTTGAGCGCACGCTTCCCCTCACGCATCGACGGCGAACTGTCCTTTCCCGGCCACGGGGAAGTGCACTGGAAAGAGTGGCAATCGGGAAGCCCCCTGGTGCTCGTCAAATCGTTGGATACGGTGGCGTTGCGTCCACGGGAGTCATTGTTCGATGAGACGCGTTAACTCCCGGTCAGGCGAATGCAACCACACGAGTCGTCCTTGAAGATGTCGGGGCCTATTTTATCTCTGGTTTATCCCGTGCAGCGTGCCACACGCGTATCACTTCGATTACCTTGGACTCCACTTTGAGTCTGTAGATTATTCGATACGGCGAAACAGCTACCTCACGGATGTCCCGCTGATTGAACTCTCGGACAATTCTCCCAATGCGCGGGTGGTGTTGAAGCATCCCGACTCTGGCAAGAATTCTGTAGCCGAAATGTTCCGCCCGTTGCGGGCTATCCTTTGAAATGTATCTCACAAGGCTCCGCAGGTCTCGCTGGGATGTTCGAGACCAAACTACTCGGTAAGCCACGTCGCCAATTGCTTTTTGATCTGCTCGTGCGGGATCACATCTCCCCGATCGATGTCATCGATGCCTTTCTGAACAGCCGCCATCATGTCCACCCGGACAGCGATTTGATCGAGTGAAACATCATCGGGAAGATCCTGAATCGCCCCTAGAGCAAGTTCCTTTTGGCTCACGGCTTCGAATGTACCACTCTATTGCCCTCAGATTCAAATAGGTTAATGCTTGCCGAAGATAATTCTCGCGCGTTTCCGCTCCTGCCCAATCGACAGCGTTCCAAGCTCTCCGATCCCCTTTCCTGACGCCAGGCACTGATCACATGCTTTCCGCAAAACACGCTGTGCTCGCCGATTTAGCGGTGGAGTCGCTCCTCGAAGAACTTGAGCTTTTCCCAAAGCCGGGGTTGGTCAGTCCAATCGATTCCGGCTCGCATCGCGACATGCATTATTCCCTGCTCCGAGCATCGGCGGAGTCGCTGCGGGAATCCTTCTTCGACCTGGCAGAAGCCGGCGCGGCGGGGGCGGATTTCCAAACCGGACTCGTCCCGATCGGCATCCAGGCCGAGCAGCACATGCTGCGGACGACGGGAGGCGTGAACACGCATCGGGGAGCCATTTTCGCGATGGGTCTGCTCGTTGCCTCCGCCGCGCGTTCCGCGCGGGTCGGTAAATGCCCGGAAATCTCTGCAATTCGCGAGACTTTGCTTTCCACCTGGGGGCAGGGACTGCGCGATCACGCGAGCAAAGGCCCCAAGTGGTCCGGAGGAGCCCGGACGGAAGCGGCAAACGGGTTCCCTTCGATCTTCGAAATCGCCCTGCCCCATTTTCGCTTCTCACGACTCCCCCGTGCTCAGGCAGCGCTCGAGACGCTCTTCGTGCTCCTCGCCACCGTGGAGGACACCAATGTCCTGCATCGCGGCGGCACCGAAGGCGGCAATTTTGCCCGGCAGCAGGCGCAGTCATTTCTTGCCGCAGGAGGAATGGCAAACCCCGGAGCCAACTCGCAAGCACTCGCGATCCATCACGCGTTCATCGAAAGAAACCTATCCCCCGGCGGCACCGCAGATTTACTGGCGGGAACGCTATTCCTGGACCGGCTAACGCGCTGAAGAGTGCGGGACGAGGCCGTTCTTCACCGGCGGCGTTCCACCGTGGCACGGAAAAGTTTGTAATGACGTTTGAGCCGCTCAATGTACTCGGGGTCCTCAAGCAGGACTTCCGTGAAGAGTTTCAGGATGGCGGGCGAGTGTTCGCCTTGGGGAGAAAACAGGTTGAGCACCGGCCCCCGGAGTTCCTCGATTTCTTCGTTTGGAAGCGGATGTTTGAACCACTTCCGATAAAACGAAACGCTTTCCCATCCATAGGCAATCACCGCTTCCTGCCTTCCAGCAGGGGAAGAAACCACCGTAAAAAAAACGCGCCGACAGTCGCGGCCCGGCTCATTGCAGAACATTTCCACGAAGGTGTATTCCGCCGACGGAAGAGGCGGCCTGTCGACAACGATCAAGGTCCGGGTCTCGGCCTCCGCAAGCTGTGGAAGTCGCGAGTAGAGAGGTTCAAATGGCATAATTCCATTCAGCGTGACGTTCTTGATGCCTGGATGTAAAGACGTCGATTGAAAGTCGGTACCCCGTAGCGCACAGGGATTCATCGCCGCTTCTTCCCATGAATGTCCTTCAGTACACAGATCTAGCACCCGGCAAACTGCAGAAAGTCTTCGATCGCGTGGTCGGGCATCTCCGCGCCGGCGACTTCCGGGCGGCCGATGTCAAAAAGCTCAAGCCGACCGCTTACTACCGGGCCAAACTGAGCGACGCCGATCGGCTTCTCTTCCGGTTCGGGATCCACGAAGGTCAAACCTGCATCCTCCTGCTCGAACTGATTGCTCACCACGCCTATGACAAATCGCGCTTTCTGAACGGAGCCCCCGTCGACGAAACCAAGCTGGAACTCCTGGAGTCGCCCAAGGTTGTGCCGCCGGAGGACGCCTTGGAGATGACGTACCTCAATCCGCGAACCCGCCATTTTCAGGTACTCGACAAATTATTTTCATTCGACGACGCGCAGGAGGACGCCTTCCAGTTGCATCCCCCATTCATCCTCATCGGGTCAGCCGGGAGCGGCAAGACGGTGCTGACTCTGGAGAAAATGAAGCAACTTCCGGGCGACGTGCTTTACGTCACGCATTCCCCATTTCTCGCCGAGAATTCCCGAAACCTCTTCTATGCGTTCAGTTACGACAATCCCCGCCAGGAGACATCGTTTCTTTCATTCAGGGAGTTTTTGGAAACCCTTCACGTCCCGGAGGGGAAGCCGATGACCTACCGGGATTTTGAGCAATGGTTCGCCCGGCACCGAGTGTCGGCGCGGATCCGAGATCCCCACAAGCTGTATGAGGAATTCAATGGCGTGCTCACGGGTTCGCAGATCGACCGCCCGATCCTGACCCGCGACGAATACCTCGGCCTGGGCGTAAAGCGCTCGATCTTCCTGTTGGAGGAACGGTCGGCGGTTTACGACATTTTTGAGCGCTATCGCACCCACCTGCGCGAGGCAGGCTTCTACGACACGAACCTCGTCTCTTACGAGTCCCTGAAACGGTCCTCGCCCCGGTACGACTGGGTGATCGTCGACGAGGTTCAGGACTTGACCAACATCCAACTTCATCTCGTGCTGCAGTCTCTGCGACGATGGGACCAGTTCATTCTGTGCGGTGACTCGAACCAAATCGTCCATCCGAATTTTTTCTCGTGGGCGGCGGTGAAAAGCATGTTCTACGATCAGCACCTGAACCGGCCGCCCACCGAGATCACGCGGATTCTCCACACAAACTACCGCAGTTCTCCGCAGGTGACGGAAGTCTCGAACCGACTCCTGCTTTTGAAGAACACGCGGTTCGGTTCGATCGATCGCGAGAGCAATTACCTGGTGACCTGCAATTCCACGGGCGCCGGTGCGGTGGAGCTTCTTCAGGATGACGAAAAGACCCGTCGCGAACTTAACGACAAGACCCGCCGCTCGATCCGCCATGCGGTCATGGTCATGCGGACGGACGACAAAGAAGAGGCACGCAAGTGGTTCCAGACACCGCTCATTTTTTCGATCCAGGAGGCCAAGGGACTCGAATACGAAAACATCATCCTCCTGAACTTCATATCCGGCAATGGAGCGGAGTTTGCGGAGATCACCAGCGGGGTGGCGGCGGACGATCTCAAAAAGGAGATGAAGTACGCCCGCGCAAAGGACAAGTCAGACAAGTCGCTCGAGGCCTACAAATTCTACGTTAACGCGCTGTACGTGGCGCTCACGCGTGCCGTGCGCAATGTCTACCTGATCGAGAAGAACCCCGGTCACCGCCTGCTGGATTTACTGGGTCTGAACACTCGCCGGGATGCCCTTAGTCTCGCCGAGCAGAAATCCACCGAAACCGAATGGAAGGCGGAAGCACGCAAGCTCGAACTCCAGGGGAAACACGAGCAGGCGGAAGAAATTCGAAAGAATATCCTTACCGCTCAACCCGTGCCGTGGAGGGTCTTCACCCCCGCGACACTCGGAGACCTCAAGGCGGAAGCGCTCGATCCCAACCACTACAACCAGCAGGCGAAGCATCTCATCTTCGAATATGCCGTCCTCTACGAACCCCCGGACATTTTGGAGGATCTGGTCCGGCTAGGCTACAAACGAGCAGCCCGTCAACTCCACGCTTCCCGCGTGAACTCCGAGGAACGTCCGCTCGTACTGAAGAAACTCCATCGCGACATCGAGGAGAAAAACTTCCCGGAACTCCGGCGGAAAACTGCCCTCTACGGTGTGGACTTCCGCTCGCCGTTCAATCAGACACCTCTGATGTTGGCCGCCCAGGCCGGGCACGCTCAAGCGGTGGATTTTCTCTGCCACGAGGGGGCCAACCCCTCCCTACGTGACGCCTGGGGACGAACTCCGTTCCAAATCGCCCTTCGCGAAGCCTATCTCGACAAAGCGTACGCAAGCCAAAAACTTAGCACGGTCTACAGACAACTGGCTCCGTCGGCCATCAAGGTGAAGGTCAATGACAGGCTCATCAAAATCGACGCGCGCCACATGGGTTTCTTCCTCATTCATTCGATGCTGGCATGCTCGCAAAGCATCTTGCGATGGAAGATCCGGTTCGACTTGCCAGCCTTCGAAACCGGTGACTTCATCTTCGCGCTCGATCACTTCCCCGAGCACATTATCCCCGGCTACCGCAGACGCCGCTCCTATATCACCAGCATTCTGGCGGGACATGAAGTCACCCGTGATGTTCCGAACAACATGCGCATCTTTGTCCGCATCGGGCACGGGAAGTACATCCTCAATCCGACGATGGAAATCCAGGTTGAGGATCAGTGGATCAATGCATACGACCTGGTGCAATTTGACGAACTTTGCAAGGAAACCGACAACAAACCCCTCCAGTCCTATCTCTCCCATATCGCAAAGGTTCGCGGGAAGTTGGAAGAGCGGGCGCGTGCAAGACTGGACTCCGAACGTCCCCAGCCACCGTCCGAATAGGGTGACTTTTTCGTGCGGGATTACCAGTGCGGTTGCAATCCCAGCGCGTTCAGCCGGATGACGTCGCGTTCGAGGCTTCGCGCTTTCGCGTCTTGACGCGAGCTCCAGTTGCATTTCCCCACCTTCCTGATCATTCTGTGTCCGTGCTCGCACGCTGGATGAGAAAAGCCGACCTCGCCCCGGGCGACGGCCGCAGTATCGGCCCTGATTGGTCGAAGTTATCCCTGCACCGGATCCACTCCCTCAATCACCCCCTCTTTCCCCTCGCCTACCGGAAGCTGTGCGAGGAATTCGGACCCAAGGACGAGATCGAGGCCCCGTCCGTTCTCCAAGCCCGCATGCGTTGGAAACCGTCGTGCCTTATCGACGGCTGCGCTTTCAAGTACCGCATGTTTCTCGTTCGGCGAAAACGAGAGTTCGTTGCGGTTCGCGATCACACCGCCATCGTTCGCCCGGAATCCGGAGCGTGCCTCGTTCATCTCTCCCACGCCCTGGTCGGTCCGAAATGGCGCCGCTCCGGCATCTCGGGCTGGCTCCGGGCACTGCCCGTTCGCACCGCCCGCACCTGCATCGCCGCCGCCAAACTCCCCGCCGACACTCCGATTACCCTGGCAGGCGAAATGGAACCGCAATCGCTCTCCGACCCCTCCCGGATCATCCGACTCAAGGCCTACGAAAAGGCCGGATACAAGAAAATCGACCTGACCGCGTTCCCTTATTTCCAACCGGATTTCCGCGATCCGAAGACTATCGACGCGACGGGCGGACCATCCCCCGTTCCGTTCTCCCTGATCATTCGCCGCATCGGTCGCGAGGCCGAGGATCACATTTCCAGCGCGGAAGCCCGATGGATTGTCGAAACGCTATACAAAATGTACGCGGTGGAGTTCCGACCCCAAGACATGCAACCGATGTTCGAACGCCTCGATCTTTTCCCGAAGAGAGCAAAACGGGTCAACCTCGTGCCACCGACTTCCCTCCCATGATTCGCGCGTGGTACGACCCGGGATTTGTCGCTCCGATCGGCGAGCACATCATGCCGATGCGAAAGTTCGCGATGGTGGCGGAAGAGGTCCGCACGTTCGCTGGCATCCAATTACAGACGCCGGAACCCGTCACCCGGGAGGATCTGCTGCGTGTTCACACCGCAGCGTACATCGATGCCGTGCGCTCGGGGGAACCCCGCACGCTCGCGGAGAGCCAGAAGTTCCCGTGGTCGCCCGATCTGTACGCCTCTGTTCTGCTGACGGGCGGGGCCGCTTTTGCGGCGGCGGGCGAGGCACTGACGAACGGTATTTCCGCGGCAATCGTCAGCGGATTTCACCACGCGTGCGCAGACCACGGGGAAGGATTTTGCACCTTTAACGGCTTAATCGTCGCGCTGGAGAAGCTCCGCGCCGAAGGCCGGATCGGGCGCGCGGCCATTCTCGACCTCGATTTGCACTACGGCAATGGAACGGCCACGCTCGCGGCGGAGCGGCCGTGGATTCGCGCAGTGTCCATTTATGGAAACGAATACTGGGCAAACACTGCATATCGCGACGTCACCACGCGTCGCCACGCGGACGGGGAAAATCACGTCTCGTTCGCTATTCCCGCCGCCGCCGATGGCGCCAAGATGAGCCAACTGCTGGATGCGCATCTCCCCGAATTGCTTCGGGATGGCCCTCCGGATCTCCTGCTGTACCAGGCCGGAGCAGATCCGCTGCGGGACGATCCTTACTCGCCTCTCGAACTCACGGCAGAGGATCTTTACGCGCGCGACAAAGCCGTTTTCGCATTTGCCAAAAACCACCGCATTCCGATCGCGTGGGTTTTGGCCGGAGGCTACACCCCCGACACCCGTAAAGTCGTTCAAGTCCACGTGAATACCTTCCGCGCGGCGCTCGACGTGTACGGGAATTGAATCAGCGGGGCATCGACTTCCGAAGAAGTTCCGTTCACGTCATCAACCTTGACCCGTGATGTTGTAATGGTATGGTATGTAGGTATGGCAACGATGACTCATCGAACGACTTTCGCGTTGGATGAAACGACCGCACAGCGGCTCAAGCGCCTCTCCAAGCTTTGGAACGTTTCCCAAGCCGAAGTGGTTCGCCGTTCCGTGGAGCGGGCTGAGCAAAACGCTGAGGCCCCAAAGCAGGATCCCGTTGCCATGCTCAAGGCCTATCACACAAAAGGAGGGCTTTCCAAAGCGCGAGCGGATCGATGGATCAAGGAAACCTACGAAGATCGGAAGCGGTGGCGGGCGAATTCATGATTTGTCTCGACACGAATTACCTGATTCGGGCTCTCATTCCGGCTACACCAGAGGCACGAGCGATCGAGGGATGGCTCCGCTCCGGCGAACTCCTCATGATTCCGTCGGTCGTTTGGTACGAATTCCTGTGCGGAAGCACAGATGAGGAAGAGCAACTCGCGCTCACCATCCTTGATGGGCGGATCATTCCATTCGATGAAGCCGAGGCGCGCATTTCTGCGGCAAGTTTTCGTGTGATGAAGAAGCCCCGCCGCCTCCGCGTGGATGCGATGATCGCCGGCACGGCAATTGTCGCGTGCGCAAAACTCGCAACCGCAAACACGGAAGACTTCGTCCCATTCGTCGCACACGGACTGAAACTGATCTGATTTTCCATTGTTTATCCGTTCCGCATACGACCGTCTTTCCACCAAATCGCCGTAGTCGGCAGTTCCGGGAATCAACCCCGTGTTTTCCGATTCCAACCTGTCCGCGATTCGGCATGATTGACCGATGATCCTCCTCGGAATTGATTGCGGAACCCAGAGCACGAAAACCGTGGCACTGGATTGGGAAACCGGACAAATCCTCGCCTCCGCCCAGAAGGCCTACGGATTCGCGAAAACGGACCAACCCGGTGCAATGGAACAGCACCCGGAGGACTGGGACGCCGCCATGCGCAGCACGGTCGCGGAAGTATTGGCACAACTCGGCTCCAGAAAATCCGAGGTCGCGGGCATCGGCGTCAGCGGTCAACAACACGGACTCGTGGTCCTCGATGAATCCGGCGCGGTGGTCCGGCCGGCGAAGCTTTGGTGCGACACCTCCACCGCCCCCCAATGCGAGGCCCTCACCCGGGAACTCGGCGGGACCGAAGCCGTCGTCGGACACGTGGGCAATGCAATGTTGCCCGGATACACCGCGCCGAAGATTCGCTGGCTGGCGGACAACGAGCCTCACAATTGGGAAAAAACCCGCCTCGTGCTCTTGCCGCACGATTTCCTCAATCTTCAACTTACCGGTTCGCCCTCAATGGAGTACGGCGACGCATCGGGCACGGCGCTTTTAGACGTTCGATCGCGCACGTGGTCGGAGCCGGTCTGCCAGGCCGTTGCGCCGCATCTCCCTTCACGCCTTCCGACATTGCGGTCCTCCGCGCAGCCCGCGGGTCGGCTGAAAAACGACCTCGCCGCCGAATGGGGACTCCCGGAGGGCGTTGTCGTCAGCGCGGGCGGCGGCGACAACATGATGGGAGCCATCGGAACGGGCAATGTTTCCCCCGGAGTCGTCACGGCCAGTCTCGGAACTTCGGGAACGCTCTACGCCTACTCGGACGTGCCCGTCATCGACCCCCGCGGCGAGGTGGCCGCGTTCTGCGATAGCACGGACGCCTGGCTGCCGCTCGTTTGCACAATGAATGTCACGCTCGTCACGGAGCTCACGCGGTCGGTGTTCGGTTGGAGCCACGCCGAAGTGGATGAACGCATCGCCGCTATCGAGGTCGGAGCGGGCGGGCTCCGCGTGTTGCCGTATCTGGTCGGAGAGCGAACCCCGAATCTCCCGCGCGGAGGCGGCGTACTCGCCGGCTTGCGACCCGAAAACTTCACGCCCGCGCATCTGGCCCGCGCCATGACCGAGGCGGTCACCCTGGGCCTCGGCTACGGGATCGGTCGGTTGCGCGACTTGGGAATCCACCCCACGGAGATCCGACTCACCGGCGGCGGCAGCAACAGTCCGGCATGGCGTCAGATCTGCGCCGACGTCTTCGGCGTGCCGGTCGTCACCCTGCAATCCGGCGAAGGCGCGGCGCTTGGAGCCGCGATCCAGGCGGGATGGAGCGTCCAACGGGAGTCGGGGGACGAATCCTCCTTGTCCTCCATCACCGACCGACTTGTGAAACTCGACGAATCCACCCGCGCCGTGCCCTCCCCGCAGGCAGTCGATGCCTACGCGGCGCAGCTTGCCGAGACGGATCGACTCCGCGCCACGCTTCACACGGCGGGGTGGATCTAGGTCATGCGCCTCGTCCTCGCAGCCAGCGGCGCAAGCGGTGCCATCTACCTGCAGCGTCTGCTCGATTCCCTCGACGGCTCCGAGCATGAAATCCATTTGGTCCTGAGCGGCTACGCGCATCAGGTCATCCGCGAGGAAGTCGGAGAACTCCGCCGTCCTGCGGGCTTGATCGACCATTCCGACAAAAGCATGAACGCGCCATTCGCGAGCGGGTCGGCACAATTCGATGCCATGGTCGTCGTGCCGTGTTCCATGGGAACGGTCGGGCGCATTGCGGCGGGAACCAGTGAAACGCTGATTCTCCGCTCGGCTGACGTGTTCTTAAAAGAACGCCGCCGCCTGATCCTCGTTGCCCGCGAAACGCCCTGGAATCTGATTCACGCGCGAAATGTGGTCAGCGTCATCGAGGCCGGCGCGATTTTTTTGCCCGCCATGCCGTCGTTCTACTCGCGACCCGAGTCGATCGAAGCGCTGGTCGACACGGTCGTGTGGCGCATTTTGGATTTGCTCGGTCTTCCAGCGCCCAACGCGTGCCGCTGGCGCGAGTCGGAGTAACGGAGCACGGGTTTTCCAACCCGTGTTTTCCGATGAAGCAACGGACTGGAAAGTCCGTTCTCCCTTTTCAGAACCTCCCCTGTCGGGCAAATAGGAGGAATGCCCGATTCCGAAAACCTCCGCC
>Ga0247834_1003740_pt1 | contig 20175 bp, 21 predicted proteins | sample LaCruzMarch2015__8_FD_187118 | JGI IMG/M metagenome (GOLD analysis project Ga0247834, IMG submission 187118) | Freshwater microbial communities from meromictic Lake La Cruz, Castile-La Mancha, Spain - LaCruzMarch2015_12m | ecosystem: Environmental > Aquatic > Freshwater > Lake | place: Spain...
ATAGGACCTTTTTTAAGGCGTTCCCATTCTTCTTCTGCTTCTCGCATATTATCAAACTTTGCCTTCAGATCTTCACCCAAAGTCAGATCATACTCATCAGCAACTTTACGCATTTCTTCTTGACTACGCATATCACTGAAGGCAAGAGAACAAGCACCTTTCATAATATTGATCTCATCGTGCCCCATACAACGGGCAATGTCACCAAAGAAACGGAACAGTTGGGTAGAGTTAATGTCTTCGCAGGGAATTTCAAAAGTGTAATGTTGTTCTGGAAGGATCTCATTATCATAGATTCCAGACCCACCATAAGTGGTAGTCCATTCAGTATCAAAATGAACCTTAAGAGTTGCTTTATACATTTTGGATCTATTGTGTATGAAAGTATTATAAGGCAAAAACCATCCCAGAGCAAGTGAAGTGGTCCAGTTCGTTAAGTGTCCTTACTATATCCTGCGAGAGGGTCAATGTTGTTGAGTTCATTATACAGGAGTTTTGCAAAAATAAGATGTGGTTTTTCTCTCGTTTCAATTGCGGAACTGGTCGCCACTGCCCACATAATGTCAAGTTGTAGTTTATCAGGTAGTTCTTTCATTCTTCAAGTTCCTGTGCAAGTTGTAGAATGTCTTGCTTATCAAGCACAATTATATTGTTTTGTGCCTGATAAAATCTCACAGTTTCTGCAGCAGTTTTCAGAATTGCAGCAACCAGTTTCTCTTCTGTATCAGCACCAGCGTTTCGTGCCTCCCATACAGCATTCATAAACTCTTGTGTTCTTTCCGTCATACACAAAAACTGGATACTCACATATTATAAGACCCCTGACAGGAATTGTCAAGGGCGATTGGATTCTAACTCATTCTGCAATTCTTTCGCAATTCTCATAGACCTTCTCCAAATCATATATTTTACTACAGGATTTCTAGGATTATTCAGCAACCACCATTTACGTTTCTCATATTCTAATTTTATAAGTCTGGTTACATAGTCAAAAGCAGCAGCAACGCTACTATCAGTTACGATAAAGTATGCCACCACTGCAAATATAATGAACCATATGTAATAAGACATATTCATTTTTAAGATAGTATATTATTTACTCCTGATATGTTTTAACGTTTCTCACACAAGTCTTAAACTTTTCCCATTGTGCATCTGAAAAATTATCAGAAGCATAAGGAATGCCAACAATTGCAGCACAAAGTTTATTCACATTGATTTGATAAACCTCTTGAGCAAATGCTGCTGGAGAAAAGAGAATGACTGTAGAAGCGATTAGAGTTTTCATAGAAATTGTTGTAAACTTGAAACGGATTGACCTTTGACTGCCTTTGCAATATAAGACCTTGCAGTCTTGTAGTTGTTAGCAGTGTGAACTTGTTGTCCGTTGTGAATGATAATAAACTTTTTTCCAAAAGGAACTGCTGCCCACATTCCATCTTTGGTCACATACCCAGAAGGGTCTCCTGGTATGGGATTCAGGAGACCTTCATTCGGAATATTCATCAAAATACAGCAGTCACAGAAATGATTTTTGCACTAGGATTGCGGGCAAGAGCAGTGCGCTTGGCATCATCATAATCCCGTGCCTGAACTTCCTCATAGAAGACCTTACCGGCAACATAGAGTTGAACTTTGCAACGCATTTGAGGATTCCTCCTTCAGAACAGAATTAGTATAGAGCATCTACAAGAGGATTTTGTATCTCTTGTGACAGTCTAGAAACTGGACTAAGACTTTCCATTCTTTTAATGAAAATTTGACAATATTCTTCGCTAATTTCACATCCGGAAAATTTCCTATGATTTAATAAGCACATTTTTGCTGTAGTTCCCGAACCTGCAAAAGGATCAATAACAAGATCTCCTTCATTTGTCCAAGTTTTAATTTGATCTTCTGCCAGTTTTTCTGGCATAATTGCTGGATGATCAAATGCAATTTTATCTTTGGTTGTATGTCCACCGCCAATTATATACTCAAAGATATTTCTTACTTTTGAATGTGAATTTCTTTTTGTTGTCTTATAATTTTTTTCACCATCTTTTCCACGATACTTTTGATTTGCCTTTAGATTTCCATATTTACATTCAACCATAATTGGATTAAATGTAGTTGGTATCCCCTTACTAAAGCAAAAAATATATTCCCATGATTGATGATATCTTTTACCACTACTGGGCATGGGATTCTTTTTTACATAGATCATCGTGTCATGAAGTTTAAATCCACATTCCATAAAATATAATGCCTGTCTCATAGAAGTTCCAGTTTCACCTCCACCAATAGTTTGATCCGCAACATTCCAAATTACAACTCCACCAGGTTTAGTAATTCTATAAAGTTCTTTTGCCGTTGATTCAAAGTCAAAAGAATATCCGTTATAGTCTCTAATGTTATCATAAGGGGGTGATGTGAGAGTCATATCAACACTATTATTAGGTAAAGTCTTCATCCACTCCACACAGTCCTGCAAATATAAATCTATATCATTTTTTCTGTAGTTTAGCATATTTTCTTTTTACTTCTTCAACAGATATATTATACTTATTATCGCATTTTACTGAAAAATTTGCAACACAGTTTCTATAATCAAAAACATGTTTAATAAACAAACAAGTTTGCCACCCACCTTCATTACCTTTATTTCTTTTCATTTTCCATTTACTCTTCCAGTTCTTTTTTGTTTTATCTGGATTTAAATATCCATGCCCACCATGCCATTCAAAATCAAAATTTTCATATTTCGGTTGTTCATTTACAAACAAGCGAACATTATAATCATCACCAATTCTATTGTGGATAATGACCACATCTAACATTGTATCAAGATTAAATTCTTCAAAACTCTGTTCTCTTTTATCAACTAGAGTTTTTATAATCTCCACACCTATATTATCAGTTTTATCCAAAGGACAACGACATTGAACAAGATCAAAAGTTTGTGTATATCCTTTAGTAAACTTTTTATTTGAACTTTTTATATTCAAACCAAGTTTAACCTTTTTTGCGTCTGCCATAAACTTGTCTCCGGGAATATGAGTCCCTCCAGATGCTTCGGAAATAATGATCTCCCAAGTTTTAGGAGTAATAATTCCCTCTTGAGTTGCATAATGCCAAACAAGAGCCTTCAATCCTTCTAAATCAAAATTAATCATAATTTACCTCTTAATAATACTCACAGCGACCTCACCGTGCTTGAAGATGATGTCCGTCACGTTCTGGACTGCCTTCGCAGTGCCCGCAGAAGCACGGTCAAAGACCGGGCAGACTACCAGACCATAGGATTTAGCATACGAACCCAAATCGCCTGCCTGAAGCGTCCCAGAGCGGATTCCAGCAGCGTCTGCAGGGTGAAGACGCAGAGTCCTGCCGACCGTCTGACCGATGCCCACAACGTCCATAGAACGCATAAAGACCACTGCCTCCAGAGCAGAAATGTTGATGCCTTCTGCCAGAATACTGTGATGAAGAACAATGAACTTCTTGTCAGCATTCTTACCCCAAGCATTCAGAGTATCAAAGAACTGCTCACGATTGACCTTCTGACCGTCAATAAAAGCACCGTGCTTCGCAGTGATATGAAGCACAGAATAACCCTGCTCGGTAACCTGATTCGCAAAATCAGATTCAGACAACAGAGCAATGATATGCTTGGTTGCCTTCGCACAAATCAGAATCTTGTTAACAGGATGCTCGGCAATCGTTTGGAGCAGATACTCACAGTCCCGTTGAGCAATATCCTCACCCTTGACCGAAAGACGCATTTGCTTTGCGACTACTTGAGGAGGAATGATATAACCATTCTCCACCAGTTCGGGAGCAGGAACCTTTGCGATGATGTTGCCATAGACAGCAGCATCATTCATACCGGGTTTGGAAATCGTCGCAGAATACTTAGGAGTTGCAGTAAAGAAATAGCAACGATCTGCTTCTGAAGCAAAATGCTCAACAGCAGGAAAGAAATCACGACGCACTGAATTATGTGCTTCATCCATATAAATGGTATTGACAGGAATATCAGCACGAACAATCTGCTGCAGGGAGTTGTAAGTGGTAAAGATCAGTTTGTGACCTTCTACAGCATCATGCCAAGCACGAATCACATTTGGACTAGTGCTGCTAAAGTGATGCGTCTCTCCCGTGTGGACATGCATCACGTGAGCGTTAGTGATGAACTCCAAGTATTCTGAAGACAACTGCTCGGACAAGAGGATGCGTGGGCACACCACTACAATGGTTTGAGGAGTTTCTTTGAGAAACTGATGCATCGCGTCAAAAATTCCCACATTGGTTTTTCCTGCTCCTGTTGGCATCACTACAATACCTTTAAGATATTGTTGCAGAGCGTCAAGAGTAGATTGTTGGTGAGGACGGAGTTGAATCACGGGGTTTCATCGTGTATGGAATTATTATAGCAGAAAACCGCCCCTGCTATGACTCAGTGGACGGTTCTTAAAGTGTCCTATAGAAGCTTAGATCCTTATCTTCAACAGGAACAAACCTATTCTAATGAGATTCTTGAGGTTTGTCAAGAACAAAATTAATCTAATTTAATTTTGTTCATCCTATATGTCGTTGCAATCAGTTCATCACTATTCATAACAATGACACGATTTAATTGAGATTGAATATCTACACTTTCAATGACTTCAGATGTTACATTTTGCGGCAAAGTTGGTTCTTCAGATTCTTGTTGCAAAATAAGATAAATTCCTGCTCGCATAATGGAGGCAACAAATTGATTATAATCGCCCATATCAATATTGTTACAATTTATTGCTACTGGAGCATATTCGTCAATTGATGTTGGCGAATTTTGCCTACAAAATTTCACAATAATTTGGTCCGTTTCTTCAATGTATTCTATAATTTTAAATATTAAATTCATAATTGTTAATTTTTGCGATAATAAACATTATTTAGTTTGACCTATTTAATTTATTCTTGAATTAAACCCCAAGAAGATAAAATATATTTTGTTTGATTTATAGGTGGATTTCCTCTGTGAGTATGAGTAAATCCTGCAGGAAAAATAATAACTCTACCTGCCTGTGATTTGACTCTCTTATTTAAATATAAGAACTCGGTTTCACCACCTTCTTCAATTTCATTCAAATACATTTGAACCACAAAAATTCTTGATGCCGAACATAAATTAGCACTTTCATAATGCCAATCGTGAAATCCTCCACCAGCAGGAATTTTCTTTGCTTTTACATCATAAATCAAAAACTTTCCTTTTGATAAAATACTGTATGTTGAAATATAATCATTGACACAATTTTGAATTGCTGGAAAAAAATGCTCTCCAATCCAAGTCCAAGCAGATAAATCATAATTATGAGACATATTATTAAACTTATGATCTATTCTATGACTTTTCTCATCTGCTTGAAAAATCATTGTATTTTTTTCTAGTTCTTCAATATAGTTTATAAAGTAATCACACTCTTGATGTGATAAAACATTGTCATAAATTGATAAAAAATCTTTCATTGAAATTAAATTAAGTTAAGTTACTGAACCATTATACTGTATTGCACCTTGTAATGTGCCACTTCCGGAAATTGTAACTGATCCGCTGCCAGAAGTTACAATAATTCCGTTTCCATTTGAACCTGCAGGTCCTCCTCCTCCACTTGTTACATTTCCACTTCCATTTGCTCCGTTTTGAGCAGCATTGCTTGGATCTCCACCTGCACCACCTGCTCCAGCATTCGCTCCGCCACCAGAACCACCACCACCACCTAATCCTCTAACTGTGGCAGTTGAATCATTTCCATCAGCACCTACTCCACCAAATCCATAATATCCACTAGTAGTAGTAAATCCTTTTGTTCCTATAGAAAGTCCAGCACCACCTCCACCACCTCCACCAGAGGATCCAGCATCTTGTTGGTTTTTATCTGGGTCATTAGCAGCATTTCCACCCGCGCCACCGCCACCATAACCACATTGAATGTATCCATTATTAATCAAAGTTGCTCCAGAATATTCTATTCCTAAAGCACTTGTTCCATTTCCACCTGCACCACCGTTTGCATTTCCTCCCTGACCACCAGCACCAAAAATTTGTCCTGAAGAACCAATATCTAATTGAAGAGTTGTTCCCGATTCCCAAGATCCAGTTCTTAATGCAACGTTACTTACAGATCCTGATGCAGATCCAAAAGTTTTATTAACATTAATAAAGATTTTTTTTCCAGATCCACTACCGGGAGCTCCTCTAAATCCTCCTATAACTCTTAAATTATTGTTATTATATTTTGCTCGGGCATTGACCCTAAACTCCGTTGATCCAGAATAACAATCAACAACAATATTTAATCTTTTACTGTAGAAATCAGTGAATCTAATCTGACCAGATTGGGGAATTCCACTATCAAGTGGTAGATTGCTTAAAGATCCTACACTTTCAACAACTCTATATGATCCAAGTCTATTGCCACTTGGAACTCCAAATTCATCTGCAATTTGAGAAAAACTTATTTGCCCAGAACTTTGAAGTGCCATTTATGACCGACTTTTCTTTTTATTTATAGGTTTTCCAGTATTTTTGGGAAATATATCCCATTGAATGAGACAAATATTCTTCCTTTAAAACTAATGTTACATCACCAATGATTGCCAATCTTTCACCTTCAAAATCAGAACTCATAGCACTTGTCGAATGTGTAATTTTACTTGGAAAAAGAATAATATTTCCTTCATTCGGAACCATAAAAAATGTTTCACAATTTACGTTATTGTAATCTTTAACAAATTGCCTAGAATAATCTTGATGGTCTTTTGTCATCCCAAGAAATAAACTATTTGGCAAATGTTGATTTGAAAATTTCAATGCATGAGCATTTTGTGGAACATTTACATAATATGCAAAAGAAATGTGACTGGTTGAATGAATATGCCAAGGAATCTCATCTTTTGAATTTTGGGATCTCGATAACCAAGTTTTAGTAATAGCAAAATCAAAAACATCTTTCAGCAATAGAACATTTTGAGCATAATTTTTAATATGCTCAACAATTTCTTCAAATAAAGGATTTAAACTTTCCTCTAAATGTAATAAAGGATTACCAACATTTTCACTGACAGTCGTGTTAAATTGATCCCTTTCCCAATCATATTTTGGATAAACTTCATAAAATGATTTTTTATAAGTTTTATGATTTTCAATTTCTCCAACATAAGCAGTTGTTGGAAAAAAATTAATAACTTCAAAATTCATAGTGTGTTATACCGAAGTGCCGCTAATATATTTCCATCCAGCAGTGGATGCATCATAATATTCTAAACGATTTAAAGTAGTATTATACACCATAGCACCACCTAACATACCAGTCAAATTATTTCTTTGCGTCGTAGTCACTCTTGGTGGATACATATACATTTTATTTGCAAACGCACCGGTCAATTCCTTCCCAGCATCTGCAAAATCAACAACAGATCTTAACGAAGTGGTTCCCACCCCAACACTACCAAATATGGCACTTGTTGTTAAAGCATCAAATCCTATACCATTTGTGATAGAAGATGTTTTAACTCCAACAGATCCTTGTGGATTAACAATAAATCTACTAGTTGGAGATGAATTAATTTCTAATGGATTATTGTTTGGATTTGTCGTTCCAATTCCAACAGAAAAATCAAATAATGCCCTGTCTGTAACTTGGATATCATTAAAAGTAGAAATTCCAGATGAAGCGTTTACATTTCCAGTTAAATTACCAGTTACATTTGCAGTTATAGCACCTAATACAAGAGATCCATTAATAGTTAAATCACCACTTATTTCTACATTATTTCCAAAGTAAGCATTGGATGTTATAGTTGATGTTCCAACAACGTGTAAAGTATTGACTGGATTTGTAATCGCAATTCCCAACTTACCATCATAAGTAAGTGCCATCAATCTAGCAAAATTCTTTCTTCGGTGCCAATAGAAGTTTCCAGTGCCAATTCCAGGAGTTCCTGCTTCCAAATAGAAGTTTAAGTTTCCGGTAGAATAGTTGATAATGTCAAGAGAGGTTCCATTACTGTATGGAAAAAGACCAGAAGTGTTTCCAAATCTTAAAACACCATTTGAAGTTTCTAAAGAATTGCTTCTTCCAATTGAAATTACTGCCGATTGAGTGTCACTTGTAACTAAAATAGAAGCAGCAGTAGCATTTTTAATTTGGAAATCTCCAATTGGGAGATTAGTTCCAATACCAATGCTAGTTTGAGAAACTAAAGTTGTAGTTGTAGTGAGACCAGAAACGCCAAGAGTTGTTGTAGTTATAATACCACTTGCGTTCAAATTAGAAGCAGTTATATTTGCAACCGTAATAGATGGACTTCCAGTAAGAGATTGTGCTGTGCTGGCAGTTCCTGTTACATTACCAACAAATCCTCCAGATGCCGTAATAATACCAGAAACATTAATATCACTTGGTAATCTAGAGTTTGATAAAGTTCCAGAAGAAATATTAGAAGCATTCAGTTGAGTAATACTAGACCCAATTCCGTCAAAACTTGAAGCAGTTACAATACCAGAAACATTAATATCATTTGGTAATCTGGAGTTTGATAGTGTTCCAGAAGAAATATTAGAAGCATTGATTTGCGTAATGCTAGATCCAACTCCATTAAAACTAGATGCGGTTACAATACCAGAGATACTAATATCACTTGGTAATCTAGAGTTTGATAGTGTTCCAGAAGAAATATTGGAAGCATCGATTTGCGTAATGCTAGATCCAACTCCATTAAAACTAGATGCAGTTATGATTCCGATATATGTTGCATTTCCATTACTATTGATTGTGACTGCAACACCAACTTGGAAATTGCCGGTTGGAAGAGTTGTTGCTATTCCAACATTTGATGTTGTAGAAATATTACCACCAGAAACATGCCATCCATCAACAGCAATCGCATAAATGTTTGTTAGTCCTGCTGCGTCTCCATAAAAAGTTGTTGCAGTAACGACCCCAGAAGCATTGATATTTGTCGCTGATAAAACTCCAACTGTGCTAATTCCAGTAACATTTAAATTTCCAATATTTGCACTTGTTGCAGTGACTAGTCCTGTAACTCTAGTGTCTCCGTATACATTCAAAAGATAAGATTCTGGAATCGTTGTTCCAATTCCAACCAAACCATTTGCATTGACTATGAAATTATCATTATCAACCTGAACACCATTTCTAAAATTAAAGGACTTATTGTAATTTGCCATCTTCTATGGTTTTTAGTTATTTATCTTGAAGTTGTTGCTCAAGATTTTCTACTTTACTTGACAACTCTTTGATTGCCTCCACAAGAAGTGGAACAAGTTTTTGATAATCTACTGCCAAGTAACCATTGTCTCTTTCAGTAACTGCTTCTGGAAGAACTTCATTTACTTCTTGTGCGATTAGACCAACATCATGCCCCTCTCTGGATGTCTTTTCATTCCAATCAAAAGTATTACCACTGATTGATAAAACTTTTGCTAGCGAATCACTAATTGGAGTAATATTATCTTTCAGTCTTCTATCAGATGTATAGAATGCAATAATATCTTGAGTAACTCTTAATTCACCATTGACTGTAGTAACATCAGAATTTGAATCGCCCAGAGTTGTATTTCCATTGACATTTAATGTTCCAGCGACTGTTGCGTTTGATCCAGAAAGACTAATCGCTGCAGCACCTGTAGAGGATTGAATATCATTTCCATTAATACGAATGTCACCAGCAAATGTGGTTAATGTATTTGAAGTTAAACTGATGTTATTATTACCATCAGATGCTTGAATATCATTACCAGCAATTCTAATGTCGCCAGCAAATGTAGTTAATGTATTTGAAGTTAATGTGATATTAGTATTTCCGTCAGATGCTTGAATATCATTACCATTAATTCTCAAGTCATTTGCAACAATTAAATTATTGGCAGTTGTTACATTATTTGCTGAAAGACTAATCGCTGTAGCACCTGTAGAAGATTGAATATCATTACCATTAATTCTCAGGTCACCAGTAATAGTAAGATTATTCGCAGTCGTTACATCAGTTCCAGAAAGACTAATCGCTACTGATCCACTAGAAGATTGAATATCATTACCATTAACTCTAATATCACCAGCAAATGTAGTAAGTGTATTTGAAGTTAAGGTAATATTTGTATTACCATCAGATGCTTGAATGTCATTTCCACTGACTCGCAAATCGCTACTTATATTTACAATTCCAGTTCCATTTGGAGTAATTGTAATACTACCATTGGTATTTGTGGCACTTAATGTATTTCCATCCAATTTAAGGTTATCAACATCGAGTGATGTATTCATATTAACACCACCAGTAAAAGCAGTGTTTCCACCAACATTCAAATTCTCAACAATTCCAACGCCGCCTTTAACAGTTAGAGCACCCTTACCAACAGAATCTGAAGATGTTGTATTGGTAATTCTAACTTGACCGCTAAATGTTGCAGCATCTTTTGATCTAATTTGCTTGTTAAATGTAACTGGACCATCAAACTGAGAAAGAATTGTTCCAGAATCTCCACCTTCTACAAGAAGTCTTTCTTTAACAGTGACTTCATCATAAACTACACTGGACTTGGAAGGATCTTCACCAGTAACGGTAGGAGTTGGAATATCATATGACGTAACTTCGCCTGAAGTTGAAGATGTTTTGGTGTTTCCACTGAAGAAATCACCACTATTATTCATACCAGTATAAACAACTATACCACCTGCCCTTTCTTGAGATTGAGCAAGGAAATCTTCTCTTTCTGTGAGAGATTTAACTTGAACTTGAGGGAGACCTGTAGAATAGTTTCCGGGACCATATCCAAGATATTCAAATGTATGACCAGAAGCACGAAGAATGGATGGTCTGCGAAACTCAACAGGGATTGGAGTAATCTTACGAATCAGTGATCCTGCATCATGACTTTCTTTTCTAGTTCCAAGAACACCACGAATTACAGTGAATTGTGAATTATTACTTGAGGAAGTAATTCTCATCACCTCACTATCAACTTGAATGTAAGATCCCATTGCGAATCTTGCACCAGTTCCAATACCAGATGTGATTGTCGAATCAACTTGGACTGTCGTTGCAGCAGAGTCATCAGAAATTGCAGTTGTAAGTCTTACAATTTCATTTCCATAAAAAGATGTTTGACGAACACCGAAGTTTTCTTCTCTAACATCGGAAATTGCATCATTTGCAGAAAGGCCGTGTTTTAATACAAAACCATTTACAACACTCAAAGATTTATTTGTTGTTGCTGTGAATGTTGTGATGCCAACTCTTTCTTTTACAATGTAATCTCCAACATTATTATTGGAAGAATCAATGATTCTAAATTTATTACCTGCAAGTAATCCGTGAGGAGTTACCGTTGTGAATGTTCCGATTCCAGTTGCAGAACTATAACTTGTTGCAGTAATTCTTGCAGATGGTCCTACAATAAAGACGTATTCTCCAATAACTGGTTCTGGATCACCAGCAGTTTTAGCAATGGAGATTTGAGTTGCGGAACCAACTGCACTGATTCGATGATAAGAATCTGCAGTTGTTCCAATACCAGTAATTTGAACAACATCTCCAACACTTGTAGAAATACCAGCAGTTGATAGAGTATATCTAGCATTACCATTACCAGATCCAATTCTGGTATTATCAAAGAACAATGCCTCTGCATTTGCATATCCAGAACCTGATGAAATAATATCAACAGAAGTTACTGCACCACCAGAAACAACAACTTTTGCGGTTGCCCCTTTCCAAGTTCCAACAAGTGGATCTGCATTGCTGTTCAGAAGTTTAACATCATAATAAGTTCCATCCGTATAAGATGCTCCTGCAGTAATCGCACCAATAGCAATTGCACCTAGTCCGTGCCTTCTACCAAATGTAAGAGTTGAACTTGTTGATGTTGTCGATGTTGCGGTAATAGATTGTCCAATTCCTAAAGATTTGGTAAATTTATCAATTGTTTCTCTAGTGATACTTTTTTTCAAATCACTTGTATTTGTATCACCAATTGGAGCACGAAGAGCAAATGTCTTTGCTGCTGGAGGATTTGCCTCAACATTGTCTCTGTCTAACTGTGGATAAAGATCAACAGGACTTTGAGAATATTCAAGATTGACAAATTCTTCTGGAATTCCATTACTTGCGTTTAAAACATACAAGTGATAAATCCCATCTTGTTGACCTTCAACATATGGAGAAATGACCTCATTTCTATAAACATACAGATTTTGTTGAAGATCATTTCTTTCAAATCGTGGTAGATCCCTGACTTGATCATCTGTAACTCTCAAATCAATATTGTTGGTGCTTGTTGCTCCCGGAGTATGAACTCTACCACTCAAATCAGTTGTAGAGTATGTAAATGACATATCATTTACGACAGATACAACACGGAACCTTCCATTGTATCCACGATTATCTGTTCCAGGTAAATTATTACTATCAGTTACATTCTTAACAACAACAATATCTCCAATATTTAAATCATGAGGAAGTTCTGATAAAACCGTAACGGTATTTGAACTTACGGAACAAGTCGTAATGAATCTTTGATTCTTGTTGTAGTTATAATCTGTGCTTGCAATACTTGTTCTTGTGAAATCATTCGGTCTTGCACCCGTTGTGCTTGAATCTTGAATGATGAATCCTTGTTCAGGATCTTTTGCAGCAGAAAGTTCTTTTGGAATTACTGCTCTGATTTTATAAACTCTCTCATCCAAACTTCTCTCATCGACAATTCTCTTAACATAAGTCAGATCTGTTGTTTCACCTAACTCTGCCACTCCCAATGCATTCAGTTGATTATAAATCTGATTTGCACTGTTGACTGTGATATACCAGTTTCCTGCTGTTGAGTTAAATTGAATTGGTGATCCAATATCTCCTGCAATTTTATCAGAAACTCTACTATAAACTTTGAGTTGAGTTCCACCATAAAGAGTCAATGCCTCATTATTCAGAGCATTGGTAAATGATGTTGCAAGTTTGATTTGAGTTGAATTAACACGAATCGCATAATAAACAATGTGTGGAGTTACGTTTTCTGGAAGATCTCCAGTTTCACTATTGATAATAATCTTTTCACCAGTTTGAAGTGTATGAGATCCAAGAGTTAGAATGGAAGATGACACACTAGTTACATTATATGTCTTGACGGAACTTGTGATTCCATCCTGCATATAAATGTTTGCAGAATATTCGGTAGATCCAATAGAGAGATATAACTTATCATCAACTCTTGCACCGATTCTATAACCTTGTGTGACACTTACAGGAATACTATCAGAAGCGTTCAGACCAAAAAGATACAGATGAGTTGTAATACCAACAGAAGTTGTTAGACCAACGTCAATTGACAACCATTCAATATCTTCTTCTACTGGACTAATATCTCTTGGAGTAATGATAGAGGTAATGAAAGCATTATTATCCTTTGTAAATGCTTCTGCCTTATATCCATCAGAGTTAAGTGAGATTTGACCAAAGTTAGAGTTAGAGTTGGTAATTGAAGCATCACCACCAGACTCAAGGTCAAAGTGTTTGTTGAATCCAATTGCAAAAACTGAAACAACTTGAATGAAGGAGTCATTAGTCACCTTAATGTGACTCGTCTCCCACCCATGACGATAGATAGCATTTGGATCTAAGTGATAAACCTTTGTTGTATCAGTTTGAGACGCACCTGTTGGCAGATTTCCACCATAAACTGTGTTATAAATGACACCATTATAAGTTCTCGTTTCCTTATCATACTTTACAAAAGCACGATCATCTTTCTGAAGCGACACAGCAGTGAACTGTGCGACGACCATAGAACGGAATCCTGACGCTTTACTTCCATCAGCGTGCATTCCGTTCATACCCCAAACCGATCTTAATGAGCAGTTAAAGATATAAGGAGAAGCACCAGATACTGTATCAGTTTCTACAGTTACAGTTGCTCCCGAAGCACTTGGATTGGCAGGAAGAGTAATCGGGAAAGTTTCAAGTAGATATGTAAATTGAGTGTCACTAATAACAGATTGAACAATTGAAGCAATGTTATATTCTGGTGCTGAAACTCCTTTAATTTTGATCGGAGTTCCTAGATTCAGACCATGTGCTTCTGATGTTGTTACCGTTACTTGAGTGCTTGCAGTTGTTCCGTTTCCAGAAATAATGGATGAAATTGAAACAGGGTCTGAAGCAAAAGCACCAACAATCTGCCATTCTGGATTTCTCTTTGCAAAGTCCTCATTGCTTGCAGGAAACTTTGCAGTCGTTGGAATTGGACGATATGAATTAAAAGCGTTTGACAGTTTGCTATAATACATATCAAGGTCAGTCAGACCATAAGTGCCAACTTCATTGACACCATCAGCATATTCAAAACAAGTCAGTTTGTGGTGAGAGAATCTTGGTGTGGATTGGTAGTTACTTGTAAAAAATGATGGGTGAGTATAAACGAGACCTGTGTCATCACCATCAAAGAAAGAAAACTGCCAGAAGTAACATGCACCAGTAACTCTAAAGATTGCTGATTTTGCAACTAAGTCATCAGTTGGATTGGGAACATATTTTGGCCTAACCTTTGTCTTTCTTAAGTCTAGACCAACAATCGAAGTTCCTCTTGGAACTACAACACCCCCATTAACACTATTAAACTTATAAAGAATATTGTCTTCTTGTGTGATATCAAAATTTGAATCTAATTCAAGTGATAAAACTCCTTGTGCTGGAGATCCTATACCACCTGTTGGGGGGACAGTATATGCAGTTCCACCATTATCATAGATTGCATATCCTGGACGGTTGTCAATTACATGCTCACCAGGCCAAACCAAAATCGTTGTTTTTTCTACTAAATCATTATCGCTCCCATTTACAAAAGAAAATCTTGCTGCTTCTAACAGTGCCCTTTGAATTGTCTTGAATGGTTGAGCAAGAGAATTGCCAGTATTAGTAATTGAATCAGTGGCATCTAAATCATTCGGATTGACGTATAGTGTGCGACCGTCAGTATTCTTAATGAAATTCGATAATTTGTTCAGTGGCATCGGATTATAACTTCTTAAGATATTGCTATCTTTTATTTAGTTGGTGAAATCCTCCTCATCTAACTCATATTCAAGATCTTCTGGCAAATCTTCAGGGTTTTCTATCTCCACATTGAAGAAACAAGGATGAGCTTCCTCGTCGATTAAGTAGAAAGAATTGCGATAAAGATCTTCTGGTTCAAATCTTAATTGCAGATCTGCAAGTTCAATCAATTCCTTATCGTATAGATGACCATCAGGAAGTTCATCAAACGTAAAAGGTAGTTGATTTAAAAAATACATCTTCACAATTATACTGCCTTCATTATACCAACAATATGCTTGTGTAATTCTATAAGACATTGGGGTTTCCCATATCTTATATTTATTTTTACTTACAAACTCTACCTTTCCTATATCCTTCTGGTATCATATCATCTTTACTTATTCTATATGATCCATCTTTTGTTCCATCAGTAATCCACATTTTACCATAATGTGAGTTTTTTTCTCCTTGTTGATGTTTTATTTCTGAAAGAGTTTGTTTTCTTTTTTTGTTAGATTCTGGAGTTTTTGCTGCCTCCGTTGCTTTTGGTTGATTTATTTTTGCATAAGCAAGCATTTTATCTAGATTCTTTGAATTGTAGTATGCTTTTTTACACTGCTCTTTATATGCTTTAAGAATCTCTGGATTTTGAAGTTTTTCTTTTACTTTTTGTGCTCCTCTTTTTCCACCAAGTTTCCTTGCCTCCAAATATGCTTCTCCTACAGTTATTTGACCACCAAGCATTTTCCAAGCAATTTTATCTTCATCTTTTCCCCAAAGTTGATAATTACAATAATGATACATTGCGTGTTGCGTTATAGTAATTTCAACAAGATTTTCTGCAACATCCATTCCACCCATATATCTTGGAATAATATGGTGCTTATGGGTTATTTTATCCCCTTTACACATAGTTCTACTCTGTAAGTCGCAATACTATTTATACAAGAAAAGGTGCCGAAGCACCCCTTCTACCTATAATGCGACTTACAGGTATTACTATTTATATTATGCTTCGGAGGAGATTCGAACTCCTAATCCCATACGGGCGCGACATTTTAAGTGTCGAATGTATACCAATTCCATCACCGAAGCGATAAGACCATAATAACTCATAGAGTCTTTACGGTCAATAGGCAGGGAGGGGCACGATCCCTCATAACTCCGTTATAAGCAGAGCATTTTGACCATTTAAATTACCCGCCCATAAAAACTCCAAATCACTTTAACAGATTTGGAGCACCTTGTCAACAACCTTCTTCGTGGTCCCTATGTATTCGCACAAGGTCATCAACTTCCTCTATCACATTCGCAGGAGTCATTACGACATCTCCGTGCTCACTGGTAATGATAAAGGATTCGCCAGATTCTACACGATCAAGGTATTCGTCAAAGTTTTCCTGAAGTTGTTCAACGGTGAGTTTTTTCATAAATCGCAAGATCGGCGTATTCAATCTGTTCGGGGTCAAGATTACTGGTCACAACTTCCAGCACGTTCATAAACTCTTCGGTGGTGTCACAATTCACTTCTTTAGTCGTTCCTTGATCACTCAAAAGAAGAAAAGATTTACTACAGACATCAATCACAATGCCTTGAACGGTCTCTTGTGCGGTGCTCATTCGGTCGTTTTTTGATTACCCCCATATTATAGGGCATCTGGGGGCGGGTGTCAAGCGTTGTGGTCAATGACATAATACCAAGTCACCGCAACCCGTTTTTTACCACTCAAAACTTTCTGACCAGAATGTGGAAAACTCCAATTTGATGGGAAAAATAATCCACATCCTGCAGGTGGTTTAAAAGTTTGATGGGGAAATTCAGTGCCACCGCCTTCAAAATCACTATTTAAATAAACAACAACAGATATTTGTCGATGATATTCCTTTGAATTTGGATTGTTTGAAACATCATGATGAAACTTATATTCCTGATTTGGATGATACTCCAAAACTTGAATTGCTTCTCTATGTGAAGTTGTTCCATATCCACCAGGAACTGGATAATATTCAAACATTGCATTAATTTTACAAATTTTTTCTTTATAAACTAAAAGAGACTCATTTATTTTATCATGAAGAAGTTTAGTTGCATCATGATCTTCATTCATAGAAGATCCTAGACTTGACCTAACAGAAGTATCAATTCTTGACTTTCCATCAGAATCAAATACTGTAGTTTCTTGAAAATACAAAGAATCAATATATTTGTTTATTATTTTCAATTCTTCACTATTAATAACTTCAATAATTTGAATTAAGTCGTTCATAAAAATATAGTATTCAAAAAAGTTCAATCGAATAATCAAACATCTCAAATTCTTCCAAACATCTTTTTTGTATTGCTTTCATTGATTCTTCAGTATATACATCAGTATAATTTTTTCCAGGAATATCATTAAGTTTATTATCTGACCATTTTACACCATTTTGTTCAAAGAAAAATTTAACATCAGTATTCAAATCCTCAAATTTCATAACTTTAAGACGTTCATTTTCCCCCTTAACAAAGAATGTTTGTTTTTGCATAAAATAATAATGATCATAATTTCCTTCAGATAAAGAAATTGCAAAATCATTGAAATTAGTTTCTACTTCAGGAAATTCTAAATTTCCAGGAAGACCATAAACTCTAGACCATTTCCATAGACTATAAATTCTATCATATGGATTTCTAACAACAGCAATAAACTTAATTCTTTCATCAGTTACCAATTCAATATGCTTTTTTACAAAAGAAATGCTAGGAGCATTTTTAATTGGAGTAGAAAAAATTTTATTATTAACAAAAGGATCTAAAATTTTAGATGTTTCTATAGATTCTTTAATTCTAGATTTTATAAAGGTGCCAGCAGTTTTAGGAACATGAATATAAATCCATGCTTCTTTGTTTTCATTTTGAGAATTTAAAATATTAGTTAAAATTTCATCATTGGTAGAACTACTACTTCCATTTAAAATATATACTTGTTTGGTTTCATCAAAGACTACATCTGGAAAATTTTCTTCGGTGTAAGGTTCTAGTGCATCAAGATATGGTTGTAAAATTGAAACATCATTAAAAAATGTATCAGTTATAGAACCTTCTTTAAATTGAACAATTCCTTCTCCATCTTGCCATTCTATAGATTCTATATGGTTATCATTAAAGTTCCATTCTGGAATATTTAATGATGCCTCATCCGTTTTTATCCACCTCATTGATGGGACAATAGTTATTTTCATAATTACTAATTTATTTCCTGGATATTTAGATTATGTTACTGAACCATTATACTGTATTGCACCATGTAATGTGCCACTTCCTGAAATTGTAACTGACCCACTGGAAGAAGTTACAATGATTCCATTTCCATTTGATCCAGAAGGTCCTCCTGCTCCAAGACCTTGATTGCCAGCAACTCCATTTTGTCCATTTTGCGGATTATTGCTGGGATCTCCTCCAGGACCACCTGAACCAGCAACTGCTCCACGACCATTACCACCAGGACCGCCCAATCCTCTAACTGTAGTTGTTGCATCATTTCCATCAGCACCTCTCCCACCAAAACCATACCTACCATTATCTGACCCAAATCCCTTTGTTCCCACAGGGAGTCCAGCACCTCCTCCACCACCTCCACCGGAGGATCCAGCATCAGTTTGATTTTTATCTGGATCATTAGCAGCGGTGCCACCTACTCCTCCTCCACCATAACCACATTGAATGTATCCATTATTAATCAAAGTTGCTCCAGAATATTCTATTCCTAAAGCACTTGTTCCATTTCCTCCAGGATTTAAAGTATATGAACTGAAGGTTGCACTCCAATTTCTACGTGCTTCATATCCATTAAATCCACCTTTACCAGCTGGAATAAAAGCAGGATTTCCAGGATACCAACCAGAAGTCCAATCTCCTGCAGGTGGTCCAGGTTCTACCCCCTTACACCAAATTGGACCAGCCAGACCATATTTCGTTTCTCTGTAATGAATACAATATTCAGCATAAACGACAGTTCCACTTTGAGTTGTTGTGGTTACACTATAGTCTCCACCTCTACCACCAGCACCAAATATACTCGCACCTGATCCTAAAAGAACTTCAAGAGATGCTGATGTTCCCCAAGTGCCGGTTCTCAATGCAACATTACTTATAGGTCCAGTAGCAGATCCTATTCTTTTGTTGACACTGACCAGTATTCTTTTTTGACTTGGATCTGCAGGTTTAGATCTAAATCCCCCAATTACAGTAACACCACTATTAGTATCATACTTTGATCTCATATTAACTCTATATTCATCACCACCAGAAATATCTACGACGACATTTAATCTTTTTCCTCTCAATTGACTAAAACTAATTGGTCCACTTTGAGGAATTCCAGTATCAAGAGGTAAATTTGAATACAATCCAGCGGACTGTGATATTCTATATGACCCCAAAGATTTGGTGCCATTTCTTCCAAATTCCGATTCGATGTCAGAAAAATTTATAATACCAGTTGGAGTAGGCATTAGAAAAATCTCCTTACTTTAATTTTTTTAATTCATCAATTTCACTTTTCAATTCTTTAATTGCTTCAATTAAAAGTGGAACAAGTTTTTCATATTTAACTGTTAAATAATTTTCATCAGATGCTGGAACTACAACTTCAGGGAGAACTTTTTGAACTTCTTGTGCCGACACACCAGAGTGTCTTATGTTTCTATCAAATCCAAGTTCTTCACCAATTTCATTAAAATTATATGTAAATCCTGTAAGAGAAATAACTTTCGCCAGTGGATTATCTATAATTTCAATATTTTCTTTAAGTCTTTCGTCAGAAGCAAATGCAGTAATATCTCCAGCAACAACTAAATTTCCACTATTATCAATTGTTCCAATATTAACATCTGCAGCACTTCTCCACTCATAACCGTTTGCAGATCCAAAATAAGTTCTGCTGTTAGAAGCAAAATAAAATCTATTTCTATTATCGGGCGTTTTTAACCAAACATCATTTTGTAAGAAAGCCGATGCTGAAGGTCCTGGAGGACCAGTAGGACCAGTAGGACCAGAAGGACCTGTGGGTCCAGTGGGACCTGTGGGACCTGTGGGTCCAGTGGGTCCAGGAGATC
>Ga0247834_1003743_pt1 | contig 20168 bp, 17 predicted proteins | sample LaCruzMarch2015__8_FD_187118 | JGI IMG/M metagenome (GOLD analysis project Ga0247834, IMG submission 187118) | Freshwater microbial communities from meromictic Lake La Cruz, Castile-La Mancha, Spain - LaCruzMarch2015_12m | ecosystem: Environmental > Aquatic > Freshwater > Lake | place: Spain...
GCTAAAACTGAATGTTTGTTGGTTTGGGGAAGAAGATAGATGATGATGACTGTGTTAGGGAGATTTGTTTACCGTTGGAAACGCATGTCGCCGCACTACGCTCGATCTGGTGGCTCGAGTGCAATTGATTATGCACGTCAGCGTTTTATGATGCGTAACGTATATCCTGATGGCTTTCATTTCTACGATACACTACGATCAAAATATCGCAATGTTGGCAGTAGCGAGTTGATTATCCCACTGTTCAGCCGATGTGCCTTCTCAACGCGGCGGAGTGATCCTGTTATGGGACAGTGTAACACAATAGACGATTTGATTGAAACGGCGTACGATCATCTTGATACTATTTCTCCACGGGGAATAGCCGAATTTTGGTCATCATTGGCGAAGCTTGTTCAAAACCAACGTGGGGGGAATAGTCGGGCTCAACTGAATGAAAAGCTTGCCGAAATATTGTGCAATACACTAGAAAGTATGTGCAAATTTGATGGTAGAGACATTGCAACAATTGCAATCAGCCTGGCAAAGATTATGAAACAAGTTGAATCTCTTGGACAGAGGGCTGATACTGGTAGTCTGCACCGCATTCTGCACAATCTTCTGATTGGTGAAGTCAACTCCGAGAACAAGCACTACATATTCAGCGAAATTGCAGTACATGCTGTTCCCATCCTTTCTAAATTTGAAGCCAGACATCTGTCGAATCTAATCTATTCGTTTGGCCATGCAGAATATGTACCCAAGGATGAAAGTGGACGCACAATCTTTGATGTTCTTGCCCTTGAGGCAATGTCAAAGTTGAATCATTTCAAGCCACAAGGTCTATCCAATATGCTATGGTCTTATGCAAAGATGGAGTCATCAAACTCGTTGCTATTCGCAGCAGTAGGTGACTCAATCATGGGTATGAATGATTTGAGCGAATTTTGGCCCCAACATTTCTCCAATATTGTATGGTCATATGCAACTGTAGGGGAGTCACATCCAAAGCTGTTCAGTAAATTTGGCGACCATATTGCCTCACTGGATGACTTGGGACAATTCATGCCACAAGCTTTATCCAATATCATCTGGGCATATGCAACAGCAGGAGAGTCACATCCACAGCTCTACAGGAAATTTGCTGATCGTATTGTCGCAATGACGGACCTGCAGCAACTCAAGCCACAAGCTTTATCCAACATCATTTGGTCTTACGCTACTGCAGGCGAGTCTCATCCACAGCTCTACAGGAAATTTGGCAATCATATTGTTGCAATGAAGGACTTGGGACAATTCAAGCCACAAGAATTATCCAATATCATATGGGCATATGCAACTGCAGGCGAGTCACCTCCTCAGCTATTCAGTAAATTTGGCAACCATATTGTTGCAATGAAGGACTTGGGACAATTCAAGCCACAGAATCTGTCAAACATCTTATGGTCATATGCAACTGCAGGCGAGGCACATCCAAAATTATTCAAAAAAATTGCTGATCATATTGTCGCGATGAATGACTTGAGTCAATTCAAGCCACAAGCTCTATCCAACATCATTTGGTCTTACGCTACTGCAGGCGAGTCTCATCCAAAACTATTCAGTAAATTTGGAGATCATATTGTTGCAATGAAAGATTTGGGATTATTCAAACCTCAAGCTTTATCCAACATCGTATGGTCATTTTCAACAGCGGGCGAGTCACATCCACAGCTATTCAGTAAAGTCAGTGATCATATTGTCGCAATGAAAGATGTGGGACAATTCCTGCCACAAGCTTTACCCAATATCATTTGGGCATTCGCAACTGCAGGCGAGTCACATCCACAGCTATACAGTAAATTTGGCGATTATATTGTTGCAATGAAAGACTTGAGTGCATTCTTGCCACAAGCTCTATCCAACATCATTTGGTCATACGCTACCGTCGGAATAATTGACCCGCATTTGTTCACATCATTTGCACCAGCTGTCAAGTCAGTCTTGATCCAATGCAGTAGTCAAGCCTTAGCAAACATTGCCTGGGCTTATGCTGTAGCCAACGTCAATGATCATTTGCTATTTAACACAGATTTTATTGATGTATGTCAAGCAAAGGCGAATGATTTTATACCATTGGATCTCCGTCAGCTACATCAGTGGCAGTTGTGGCAGGATGAGCTAAAGTCGGGCATCAATCTGCCTCAGGCACTTCGTGAGAAGTGCCATCAAGCATTTGTATCAGAATCCTATCAATCGTCAAGATTGCAAGATGATGTTGTATCTGTGCTTTCATCCATTGGTATGAGTCCCAAAGAAGAAGTCCTTACAGCTAGTGGCTATCGTCTAGATGCACTTGTGGAAGTGAATGGTATGAAAGTAGGCATTGAAGTGGATGGGCCGTATCACTTTATCAATCAAGAACCAACAGGCAGTACATTTCTAAAACGTAGACAAGTGACTAATCTGGATGATATTCGTATAGTATCAGTGCCATATTGGGATTGGGACAAGCTTGGAAAAGACCGTGTGAAGAAGCAGCAGTATTTGCGATCCAAGTTGGGGTTAGTGTAGGTTAACTTGATATTATTATAAACTTATCAGGAATATTATCTATTCTAGCACGGTGCTTCCACGATTGCATTACATGTGCTGATATCTCATACGTGGTCTTATTCTGTATTTATGCTCTTATAAAAAAGGATGTGACTTTGCCGACAACGTGGCAATTTTTTTCGTCACTTCTTAATTTTCACTTTACAACCCCTTTATTCATTGAATTCCCAAGTCTAAATCAGCTCAGTACAATACCCAGTGTGGATTTTTATCACGCCACCGTTGTTACTTGATACTCTCCATTATATAAAACTCAACAGAAGTAACACTAAAAATAAGTTCATACCAAGGTATTGTTGCTCACTACTACTACTAGTAGTAGTACCACTAACATCTAAAACCCAACCTAACCCAGTCTCAGCCACAATACCACAACCCAAAACACTATCATTCACTGTAGTGCATGTACATCCCTCATCACAAGTAATTTCATTCATAGATGTACTATCAGTCCCGATAACAACTAATCTTGATGGATCACTCGGATATTCATCACTACCACGTTCAGTAGTATATATAATAGTGGATGAATTAGGTGATACCATACTCATACCTAATGCCACGCGTTTTATACTCTCGCAGTTGGTACATTGTATGACACATGTCATGCCGGATGATGCACATGTTATTGATCCGGTAACGGGTGAAAATGACAATGGACCAGCATTATCATTTTGTATACTATAATTTGGATCAGTAGGATATGGAGTTAGTACTGGAGGGATAGTTATCCAACCAGGTGATGGTATTGGTTCACCTCCATGTAATGATGACGATGATGGTGCTGTTGGAGATGGTGTAGTAGCACTAATCTGTCCAGGACATTCCATATAGGGTGGTGGTGATACACTATATTCACATACACCCGGTTGTATAAAGTTATCATAGAATGCACTAATACGACTATACACACCCGGGAAGTTGGAATCGGCACAACTAAATCCCCAAGACACTAATCCAACTAATACATCGGTGGTGTAATCTATAGAATCACCAATAGGTTGGACTAATGGACCACCGGAATCACCCTGACATGCATCCGACACCGTTGTATCTAAACTAGTACTTCCTCCACCAAAGGCACAAAGCATAGTGTCGCGCACACTGCCTTCATAACTCATGAATTGTTCTTCGGCCATAGCTGTGGTAGCATAGCCATTACTTTGGGAACATATTTCATTACTTATATATCGGACACGTGTTTCGCGGAGCTTATCCGAAGTTTGCTGTGCCACATCGTCGGGATTAATATCACCCCATCCGATGACAACTAATTCATCATCATCATCTTGTTCAACGGGTATATTGGCATTTTGATTCACTGTTATGTATGGATGTGAACTAGCGTCTTCTAATAGTAGTAGTGCTACATCATTCGTTACTAGTAATTCATCCCACTCTGGATGTATAATCTGTCCAACTATACTCATGGTTTCATAATCATAATCCGTGGTGGAGTCTAAATCATACCGTCCTAGTATTACACTAGTGGCACCTGTGGAGGATGCGACAGTTGTTATGCAATGTGCGGCAGTAATGACGATGTCAGGCGCGATCAGTGACCCGCCACAATAATGTTGTGAATTGGATTGGAGCGAGACCGAGTACGGGTAGCGATTTTCGGGTGCATCTTCTCCATTAATTATTAGGCTCCGTCGTCTCTGCTTCTTCATTTGGATAATAATATTGTTCATATCCTCCTCAATATTTACCACACTGCTATTATTGTCGGTACCTCGTTGATTATTCTCCTCATTTTGCTGCCGTGGTTGTTCTTCAATCGTGCCAATAGTAGTATTCCGTAGTGTCGGATGAGGAAGAAAGGTGTTTCTATTTTTTCCATTCACCGTCGTCAATAAGTCGTCAACAACGTCGTCATTTGCAAACACCACTGACATCGTCGTACCACACATTCCTCCACAGATGACGACCAGCGATAACAGTCGTGCGATTTGCCAAACGCTCATCTTCAAATCAATTTTTTTGTCGTTCTTTCGAGCTTAAAGCGCAAGACAAAATACCTGTCATTTCAAGCACAAGTCTCCATCTCCGCCAGCGTTGATCATCGGGACAATCATCATCATCACGGTGGCAGTATGAGTGGTCATGTCAATAACTATAATCATCGTCGGGACACGAACTCCACCAACAACAGCGGTGGTGGTGGGAACATTATGGATCAACAACGCGAGAGATTGGAACGCGAACGGAAAGAACGCATGGCACGATTGCGTGCTGGCGACATGGAGGATATACAAGGAGGCAAAGCACTGCACGGGGGTGAATTGACAACAACTTCCGATTCTTTATCTGCATCGTCATCGTCATTAAAACCACTGACATCAAAGGCAAAGAAAAGAAAAAAAGACGGTGTTGATGACAATAATGGCAACGACGAAGACAACAACGATGACGATGAAGAAGACGATGAACAACGTCAAATGATGGCCCTACTAGGCTTTGCAGGAAGTTTCAACACCACGAAAGGTAAGGCAGTAATTGATAATCAAACAAGTGCTGCCAAGGGGACAGTACAAAAGAATAAAGGACGCAAATATAGACAATATATGAATAGGAAAGGTGGATTTAATCGTCCATTGGACAAGATGAATTAATATGTATATAATATAATGCAGTTATTTAATAATGATGTAAAAAATACACTGTATTATAACAAAGGAATGCAGGCATTATGATATCCATCATGATGTATTTATTCAATGCAACCCAAAGCTCATGAGAAAAATGACATGAATTCTCTTCACTTTCCAACACCGATAGAATATATCATCAAAAAATCATTTATTAGGCGCATCATACACTGTAAACACTCCATGGCATCCTCCGTCGGTCGTATGGTACAAATATCAAATATATGATCGTTGTAGTAGTACGCAGACAAGGAATTCACTGGTATCTCCAACGCAGCAAGCTCGATTGTTATTGTGGATAGAAATCCCACGGGTATGGGTAGTGTTATCATTGCCCATATGATATTTTGGAGACTATCACCAACCTTCCCCCCCCTACACATCGCGGGTTCGGTCCATTTTGGCGGGTTCAGTCCTCCACGTAATTCATGTACGTGGAATTCAAAGGCACAACAGACGACATTTAGATTTTAGTCAGTAGAGGACAAAGCTTTGTGGCACTGCATCTGACTTAAATACTATTGATATTGGGATTGATAGATCATATACAGAATTATTTGAGCGTCTTTTCAATTGTTATACACATGAATACGTAGGCAGTCAAAGTTGAGTCAATTGGCTTTGAGCCAATTGGCTTTCTTCAGGCATACCTATTCTGAATTTCGATGTAACTTTTTGCGATGTAATTGTCTCTGGTTTCACTCCTCATCTCCGCACAAGAATTATTGTATGCTGTCAAAGTTAACTCAACTTCATCTCTACTAATCAAACCTTTATTGAATGCAACGAGCAAGTTCTGCATGGCATCATAATTCCCAGCTGATGCTGCGATTGTCCAATGCTTAACAGCCCGTTCCATACTACCTGATCCAAGCTCCATCTGTCCAAGGTTGTATCTTGCCTCGTCATGCCCTGCCATAGCCGCGGCCTCGTAGTGGAACTTGGCTTTCTTTGAATCCCCCCCTTCATCACAAATATTACCTAGGCAATACTGCGCCTGACTGGATCCAAGTTTAGCGGCCTGAATCCACAGTTCTTTTGCTTTCTCCCAATCTGGCTGCAAACTTAAATTTCCATGGCGATAATAATTACCCAATGCAAAAGTCGAACCAGCATCTTTCGCCTCAACTCGCTTCATCAGTTCTTCAACTTCTTCTTCATTCGATTTGCCCAATCTATTTGATTTGCAAAACGGACATTTCTCAATATGTCCAGAAGACTCACGGAAGGAGTTAACATAAGATTGGACACACCCTCCACAAATACTCTTTCCACAACAATTAAAATATTGATCCGTAGCCCCATTCGCCAACTCCTTATTTGCATGAGCGAGATCGTAAATTGGTATGGAAGTTACAGTCGCGGGTGGAAGCGATATACATTTTATAAGTTGAAGCGGCATAGGCAGGCAGCAGAGGGGACAGTCGTCCTTGGCCGGTGGGTCCTTGAAGAGAGCCTCATCGTGCAGTTCGGCGGCCCGTTGCTTACATAATTTCTTATGCGTTGGCCAATGATTCTTCTGGCATTTAGCGTTGCAATACTTGACGAGCATACAAGCCGTACATGCCTTGAGACTGACGCCCTCTCCTGCCTCGCTGCCGCAATCGGCACAGCAAATGACGATGATCTCCATCAGCACTGAGATGATGAATGAGAGGAGGCTGACAGCCGTCTGGCCATCGACAGTTTTGTGGGCAAATAATGAAGTGTTCTCCCGCCCATTTACGATCTACGTTCATAGTTTTGTTGTCTGCGTCTCGAAAGCGCCGCCTGTTCATATCATCCACCATGGCGTCCTTAGCAGGCCCACCACCAACCTCATCCTCCTCCTCATCACCGCAATACACTTACGCCCCACCACCCGCCGAGCTACCATATTACAATGGTCTATTTGCCGCTGCTGATAAAAGTTCATCCGGCTACCTCTCGGGACCATCCGCAGTTGAATTCTTCTTCTTGTCTAAATTACCAATCGACTTACTCAAACAGATATGGACCATGTCAGATCAACCACCAAGTAATACATTAGATCCTACCAAATTCTACGTTGCTGTACGGTTAATTCAATTATTCCAAAATGGAAAAAAGCCAATTGATGCCATGTTAAATGTAACTGACGTAGATAAGGGTAGTATGAGAGCACCATTCTTTGAGGGGGTGGATGTACAGTCTGCCATGGCCAAGTTGGCTTCTCAACAACAACAGCAACAGGGCCAAAAGCCACAGCCTCAACAGCAGCAACAATATCACATGCAGCAGCAGCAGCAGCCCGGAGGAGGAGGCGGGGGGACAATGACAACAATGCCAACGCCAACACCACAGCAGCAGCTAATCTCCAACAATATTGGAGCACTAGCAGTACAAGATCCATACACTATGACACCACAGGAACTAAGTCGATATGAGGCATTGTTTCCAAGCTATGCAAACCCAGATGAGGGGGGTGGAAGTGGGAGTTATGTTGGAGGGGCTGCGGCAGTCGAACTATTTGGCAAGAGTGGTAAGTTTATATATATGTTTTATGTTATACAGCGGCTGAAAAATTGGAGATCAATCTTTATTTTGATTGCTTTCGTCCGACGATCGACTTCTTGTTTCTCTAACATTGCGAATCACCACCTGTTATCATATATGAAGGGATGGACCGTGAATCTCTCAAAACAATTTGGGCCATGGTAGATGATCCCGTGGATAATAAATTAGATTCTATCGAATTTAGTGTTGCTATGCACCTAATTGTATGCGTCACCAAGAAGGGATTACCAACCCCACCCACTCTTCCGGAAAGTTTAAAGAATATGGTAAAGTATTATCGTGTTCAACGGGCTCAGCAAGCGTCATTGCAGCAGCAACAGCAAGCGTTGAGTGGTGGCGCTGCTGCATCGGTCGTGGGTGGGGTACGTTCGATGGTGACGCCACCACCGCTACAGCAGCAGCAGCAGCAGCCACCACCGTTGGTTGGTGGGGGTCAGCCTGAGCCTATACCTTCTCCGCTCTCTTCTCCCCGGGCCCATGGAGGCATGGGGAAAATGCAGCAACCTCAAATGAACGGAGGAGGCATGGGAGATAGGAGTGGTGGTTTTGGAGCTGGATTTGGTGGAGGAATTCCCCTTACTCCTACTCCGTCGTCCACCAACCTTATCCCCACACCTCGAATGAGCAACGACCCTCTTCCAATGCTACCGCTGCTAGGAGGAATGCAGCAGCAGCAGCAACAACAACAATATATGCAGCCACCGCAACAACAATACATGCTACCGCAAACGCCGGGACAGCAGCAGTATATGCAGCAACCTCAGATGAGCTCGGGTATGTCTCACCTGGGCTATCAACAGGGTGTGTCACACCATCAACAACAACACAGTTTGGGCGGAGGAAGTGTCATCGACGAAGCTTTTGCTGGACTGAGCAACAATCCAGTTCAGGACGTGGATGAGTATAGCGCGACGGGGTCAAATGAATCATATACGCCAATAACTCCAGGAAAAACGCAGCAGCAGTTGCCACCAAAATCACCAAAGGCCACAAAAGTCCCATCCATGGCCACCTTTGCTCGTGCTCGATCGTCCGGTTCGGTAGGGTCGGTATCGGGGGAAGATCTATTCTCATTGCGTGCTGCACATCAAAAGCTCCTTGCCGAGGTCATTTCATTACGTGCCAAGGCCGCCAGTGTGTCTGACGAAGAGTTTGGGGTACAGCAACAGATTAAAGCTACTGCGATGGAGATTGGTAAATTGAGTTTGGAACTAAGTGCATTGAAAGAGAGTGTTATGGAGGCGAAGGTAAAATTAGGGGCCAGTGTTGGTATTTTGAAGACGCAAATGGGAATGAAGGAGTGAGTAAATCTAAAATGGAACAACTTCTGCTCCACTAATCTTATTTTATCATCTCATATACCTTATTATTGACGTCTTTCCACAGATCACTCGAGGCTCAAATTTCCGAGGCACGCACTACTCACAATTCTCTCGCCGATGCCGCAGCGGCAGTCGAGGATGCGAATGAATTAGCCATGGGTTACGCGGCGAAGGCTGTGGCGGCTGCCGCAAAGGTAGAACCTGTCGGACATCCCGCTCCTGCGGATGACTTATTTTCGTGGGGTGATTCGCCTATCCGTCCCATTATCACTGTCCCCACTGATGAGGTGGAGATTGGTAAAGGTACACTGACACGAGATGTGAGTGAAATGGATTCTAAAGGAGAAGGGAAGTGGGAAGTGCCACATCCAATTACTAATTCGAGACAAACTAGTTGGGATACGGGACCAAAACTTACCTCTAGGTCATCCACGCCGGATAGGGAAGGCGGACATTACCGGACAGATAGCATTGCCGACACATCCATAATTTCATATGCCTCATATCAGAAATATGGTGTCTTGGGAGGTGAAATCGGAGGACCCATCGACGATGGAGACCAGGTTCCACCCGCATATGGTGCTGGATTTGGAGGTCCTATGAGTGAAGGGGGCATGCATGGAGGTGCTATGAATGGTGGAGGATATGCCACGGGAATTCCAGAACCATCATCCCAATATATGTCAATCTACCCCGAATCCCAATCGGATATGTCAATGGCACCAACACCAAAGGCGACGTCATACAATCCAATGCCAGGGCCAAAATCACCCACGAGGGAAGAGTTAGAATTTGTAAAGTCGTTGGCAATGCAGGCTGATCAGTCCTTCCGAGCCAAATCTGAATTGGTACGTAAAATGTCGGTTGATGTACAACAGCTCGAATCGGCTCTACATCAGGCAGAGGCGGCAATTGGTGGAGGAGGAGAGGGGAATAGTGGTGGTAGTAGTAATAGAAAAATATTTGGTAAGAAGAAGGCCAAGAAGAAGGAATATGAGGCAGCTGTGGAAGCCGCACAGACAGAACGATTAAAAGTCGACGAGGCCAGAGCAAAGCTAGTCTTGGCTCAACGTGAGGAAAAGGATAGTAGGAATGAGATGGAAAGACTACGTCAGCAATATGAGGAGATGGCAATGGAGGCTGCTACTGCTCAAAGTTTGACGACGGCCAGTGGATATCAACAGCCTCAGAATCAGCACAATAAAGTATATAGTATAGTACGGGACGAACATGGTCGGGGTGGTACTTTGGTTTCAGCGCCGGCGTCTTCTGATCCATATGGAATGAATGTTCCCATGATGGCAACTTCTTCTGGAGGAGGTGGTGACTATGATAATCCATTCCACTTCTGAAGTTGATAGAGGGTAATGCAGTCTTGTCTTTTGCATTAGTTGTGTCCATCTGGCTTTACCAATTTTAAATGAATCAATCTTTGAATCAACCACTTGATTGTTCCAGTCTGAAGTGAAGGGAACTATTGTTTGTAGAGACTGTAAAAAAGGGGGATTAATTATCAGACATTAATATTCTCTAAATGTCCGACTCTGTATTGACTGGTGGTTCCTAACTATGCTTATTTTACAATATATTCTACATTCTCCTATTTCTAATGACTAGCATGCCTTGATATTACAGTCGGGCGTCGTCCACGCTTTGACACAGTACAACCAGCAGTAGCAGGAGGAGAAAGCTTTTTGCGATCTTTTGGATTACGCTCAGAATTGGGTGTAATTTCAACAGCATCGCTTGTCATTGCTGCCGACGACGACGATGATGATGACAATGTTTCCTGCTGCTGTTCGTCAATGAAACGGATAGTCCTTGGTGAACGAAATGTGGGAGGAGGTTGTGGATAGGACAATGGAAAGTGATTTTGCTGGTGGTATTGCTGCTGCTGCTGATAGTGCTGCTGATGTGGATACTGATAGTGATGTTGTGGATACTGCTGCTGCTGTTGATATCGACCGTGGTCGTTCCTGACTCTGAAGTTGTTTGCTTGATAGGAATTAGTGTCTTGCAATATCGGTACTGAAAGATGTTTTGGTGGTTTATATATTGAGGACACAGGAGTCTTAGCATTACGCAATAGTGAAGATGATATAGGTGTCGTTGGCATTTCTGATGGAGATGGAGTACGTAATGTTGGTTGTTGTGGTATCATGTTCATACTCTTGCAAAGATTGGGCGATTCTTTTATAAACATCTTTTTTCACGGGAGAGATAGAGGGAGAAAATATGAATTGCAAATTAGTCTTTACCATCAGTCATTTAATCAATACAAAATTATCTAGTGTCTTACCTCATGACAAAAACTTCCTCTATCAATGCCGATAGTAACCTCCCGAAATCCCCATGCCTTCATGTGCCACAAGAATGAATCAACCCACAAGTTAACACTGTATTTTGATTCTTTATCGTCTGATGTATTTGTAGTACTAATAGTATTATTATTTCCTCGCTCATCCATAGTAACAGCCATAGTAGTTGTAGCAGTAGTAGTAGTAGTTTCATCATTCCATCCACAATCACACAGTGTAGGGAATGCACATGGTAGAATATTTTGAACAAATTTTTCCCAACGTAATATACGAAATCCTTTCCCATGTGGTAACCATTCCATCGCTTCTTCTATTCCTGCAATTGCTCCTTCATTCGAGTAGGAGGATGGAATAGATGATGATTTTTTTACCGTTAGTAACTCATGAAGGATGATAGGGAATGATGCCTTATGATGATGGTGATGATGGTGATGACGATAGGAAGCTGCTCCATTATTGTCATATGTAATGTCGGCGTGGTCTCTCGTCATTGTTGCGTCTTGATTGATGATAGAATTGACGACATCATGCTGAGTCTCATTATTCTTCTCATCCCGTCGATCACATTCTTCTAATGATGTATTGACATGAACAACATTGTTGTTGTTGTTGTTATCATCACGATCCTCGTTTTCAAAGATTTTTCTTCGTTTCTTTAATGGACCAGATGATGATGATGATGCTATGGTAGGAGGTGTGGGTGGTGACGACGATGATGATGATGTGCCTGTCACTGCCATTCGTTCTACTGCACTTGTCAGACTTGGACTGCTAAGATCAAATGACATGGAAGGCAGAGGCGGAAGTGGCCATGATGCAGATGAAACCATGTTGTCGCGATCATCACGACTGCTACTACCGTTAACACCATCATGTTGATCAGGCGAACCACAGTCCCCCGAGGAATCTGATGCAGTTTCAGTTGCCAACAGATGATGATACTGATGATGATGATGTGAGGAAATAGGAGGAAGCTCGGGCGGTGAGGCACGATGACCAGGTGACGAAACTACCGGAGCAACATGTCGTATATCACGATAGTGATCATATCTTCCAGTAGTGGGAGTATAATATGGACCAGATTGCTGCGGTGGTGGTGGTGGATATTGGAGGGGGTAATGATGTGCATCATAATCATTTGTTGTTGATGCTGAGTGTTGTTCATGATGAGTAGCCGGCGATGCAGCCCTCCGTCTAGATTGCTCGGGCGATTGCGATGGAGGAAGAGGATTATTCATCGTGCCACTACTTGACGTGGCTTCACCGCGATAATGACCCCATCGTGAAGCATGAAACGTGTGCAATGCGATAAAAAAATGGAGTTTTTGGCGTTGATGTGCCGTTGAGAGAAATCCAAGTCTGTGGGAGTATGTGGCCAAAATTACAGTCATTCTTCTTCCGTTCTTTCTATCAACCTTCATGACAAAGTTAAAGATTCTTGCTGTCTTAATTCATTGCCATGCCTTTCAAGGAAAACATTATGCAACATTGTCTCCTTTCTAGATAAACTGTAAGCATTCAATAAGACTTTGTTCATTATTTTTTACATTACAGTCTGAAAGTTCACAAGAATGGATTGTCATTCCGACTCGTTAGATGGGAAGAGATACATTCGTTGAGACAGTCGCTGATGCAGTCGCTTCAATGTCCGAATCTGTCTCTTCTTCTTTTTGTGCTGCCTGTTGCTGTACCACCAGTTCCTCCAAAGAATTCATCGGGACACCATCAGTGGTGGTGGTGGTGTCCTTCCCACTTCGATTGGGTATGACCAAACAAAGGAATACTTGTATAAAACCCAATACCGACCCCAGTCCATTCGGGATAACAATTATCCAATCCATAATACCAATACCAAATGCCGACCAGAATACAGCATTGGCCGTATTAGTTATCATTGTCCGTCGATGTATCGAACACGAGTCGCTTGTTTTTAGTACAGTCACAATAGTCGATAACGGTGCCCCGTAAAAGAAGAAAGTGTTTACATTTGCCACAATCCCTATTATAAGTGTATATTGTTCTTGATTGACTTTGGGTATAAAGAATAGTAATGATATAACTGCTAGCCAAATAAATATAAATCCAATAACGACCTTTTCATGAGGTGCCGGTGCCTCCATCTTTTGTGTCGTGACCTCCAATGCCATATTGCGTAAATTTACAAATGTATGTACCGGTGTTGGTAATAGCGGTGGCGGAGGTGATGATGGCGATGAATTAGTATGAACCTCCTTACTGTCACCAATATTACGGGCGTTAATTATATCTTCTCTTCGATCTAATCCTCGGAATGATTTGCGATTGTCATCCAACAATCTCACAAAAGATGACCGTAACTCCTTGGCGATACGATCACTGTACTGTAATTTCACAGCCGCCATATTCAACCATATCGATATCATAAATCCAGCAGCATTCGGTACAAAGACCCATAAACTATTAATTAGATATGAGTATGTCACCCAGCCAATACAATTCCCTGTCATGACAGCCCAGGGTGTTGGATTTAATGTACCGAGTGTACCGTTTGCTACGGCAGTCCGAACATCAGACACGGGTGCCATGAACATGAATAATGCAATGAAGGTCCCAATGAGTGGACAGACATACTCAAGTATAATTTCGGTAGGCGAAAGCATCATTGCTCGGGTAGATCGTACGTTCGCGTGTGTTTGACTTCCTTTCCGAACTGAAACTCTTGTTCCCTCGTGACAAGGGAATGACGACAGGGGGTAAATGGCGCGCCTGACCCGCGGAGTCGTTTTTGACACAACGTCCGAAGGCCCACTTAGTTTGTCTGTCCAAATAGTGACACGATTTGTCCAAATAGTGACAAAATATACTTAACGATAGTGACGTTTATATTTCTTTTGCTTTTGAATGAGAAGCGCGACTCATCTTTCCCTTCCGGTTCGTGGATTGTGTGTCTATTTCCTCTTTTGGCTTCCCGCCGAGACGTTGAGTTTAAAACGACTCCGCGTCGCATCAAGACCTTCGCACCAAAAAATCAACTGCCAAACGTTCTCGTGCGAATGTTTGAACTCTGAAATCCGATCAATCTGATCGAACGTTCGATAACGTTCGATCATATTCGTTCGATCAGATTTTTTGGTGCGAAGGTCTCGAGTGGTCGATCGCGGGTCAGGCGCGCCATTTACCCCCTGTCGTCATTCCCTTGCTCGTGATAAAGCTTGCTGGAGAGTGGAATTTGCAGCGAGTGGGAGCAGAGTAGTTGGAGCATTTGTTGGACATGCAGTTGGTTTGTTATTAAGCCGGTAGGAGACTTTGTGGGAGCTTCTAGCCATCAATACTATGCTATTAAAATTAAATGATATGCCAGAGGACCCTAAAACGTTGGCATCTTAAAATTACTGTGTATTCTTTTATCCTATTAAAACAACTCTCTACACGAATATGTAATCATAATGATTCGCCTGTGTTCTGCATTAGCCTCACCCAGCAACCTCCTTCACTCACAAGTCTGTCCCACTCACATCCCCACCCCACTCAAAATCGCGTAGCATCAGAAGGAGCAACAGTAGCAGCAACAGTAGCAGCATCAGTAGGTTCAACAGTAACAGCAACAGTAGCAGCAACAGTAGCTCCTGTAGTGGGAGAATTGGTCGGGGCTCTAGTTGTTGGCTTTGATGTAGTGGGTTTGCGGGTGGGAGATTTAGTCAAAGTTACAGCAGTGGCAGTGGGCTTACGGGTGGGACTGGAGCTCTGCTTACCCGCCTTGGCTGTACTCTTTCCAGCCTTGGCTTCACTCTTTCCAGCCTTGCTCTGAGCACGTCGAAGCTGCGATTGACTGGTCATGATTGTCTTGGGGGTGGACTCGTCATTACCAAGTACGGTGGCAAAGTTGCTGGCCGGCCATGAGGATGGCTGAGAGAGTCATGAGGAGGGCGATGTTCATTTTGTTGTTGACGAGAATTGTAGGATAGAGGTCTGATCCTATGGAAAAAAATATGAGATGGATTAATGTGAAACTACTGATGGTGCTTGACCGATGTTTGTCACGCAGCAAGGTGCTTGACTGTCATAAGTAGTGTGAAGGGTGAATCGTTGACAGAAAAGGTGCCGGAGCTTCTTCCCGCTCTCACCAAAGGGGGCGATTCAGTCGTTGTCCCCCCAAATGATGTTGTAGAAGGATAATACGAAGCAGATGGGCCTCGGCAACCGATGGCGTCAGACGTATTAGTTGCTGCGAGACACTCTCGTTTGTGATGATGTCGCCACAGTCTTTGTACCCAGAGAACGTATTGCACTGCCGCCTGGCTATACTAACGCTATTGGTACTGATCCTATTACCACTACAACAAGCCTCTTTGTTTGTCCATAATTTTCCTACGACTAATCATCGTAAATTTACATTGAAACCATCCTTCGTAGAATTACACAAGTATAATAATTACTCGACGACTAGACGGAATCAGCAACGAAGTGATGATGGCAGTAATGGCGGTCTCGAAGAGGAAGCGGCAAAGCTACGTCGTAAGGCTGAGGAATTACGATCACAAATACGTGATATGGAAAACAAATTGGGCAATGATCGTCGTCCATTCCCATCATCGCAGCAGCTGCCGCCGCTCGACACTGATAACAGTGATGGCAAGAAATCGCTCAAAAATAAACGCATACTAATAGTAGGTGCCAATGGTCGTCTCGGGTCCATGGTCACACGACACCTATTACGGTCCCATCCAGAAGTGAAAGAAGTTGTCGCCGCTGTACATTACGTAGGACAAGCATCCACAATTGGATATGGACGATTATCCTACGAGGTGGGTGCCGAAGATGGCAAAGGGACCATTGGTCCAGCATGGGATGAAGAAAGTAATGCATCATTCGTGTTTGATCCACGAGTCATGTCCAATTACAATATAAACAAACTTCGGATAGTCGAAGTCGAATTATTAAACCCCACACAAGTTCGAACCATAATCGACAATGTCGACTCTATTATATTTTGTGCCACCGACTTTGATGGCAATCGTCCACGATCGATAGCATCATTAAATGCTGCATTATTGTTTCGAGCCGTTGCTGATCCAACGAAAGGACGCGTGGAAATTGAGGGTCTAAGGAATTGTTTGGAGGGATTAGTGGCAGATGTGAACGATCGACGATGGCAAGAAGAACGTCGTCGATCGAATGAACCTGGCGCAACAATCGTACCATCAACAATTACGAAGAATGGAATGCCAACACAATTTGTATTAATATCAACGAGTCCAGACGCCTACGGTTCATTCGAAACCCCCTATGGTGAATTTAATGGATTAAAACGTCAAGGCGAACGACTTTTTATGGAAGACTTTCCAAGTATAACATATACGGTGTTGCAGATGGGAAAGTATGATGATAACTTTGTGTCAGAGGGACAGGAACTTCAATATGAAATGGCAATTGAAGATACAGTCGTAGTTGATGGTGTCGTGAATGCAATAGGTGGTGGTGGTACAATTGTTAAAGATGGAATGCAAAAGAGGATAAATAGAAGAGATGCTGCTCGTGCAGCCGTGGAGGCATTGCTGAGTGAGGATATAGAGGGGAAGAAGGTACAAGTTTACACTGCTCTTCGCAAGAATGTTATTTGGTAATTGTCGTTATATTTGATGATCAGAGCATTTTTTAATTCCTGCTAGAGATATCTATATGAATATGCAGGGTGGCAAACAGCTCCCTTTCTTGAAATACGCAGATATTATTCGATTTCGACTGCATATCGCTCCGACTTATTCAATGCAAGACATTACTTGTACTAAAGAATCATTGATGACAATGCTAGCAACATAAACACAAACACACATGATGATTTGACTGAAGAATTTCTCGGTTTCCCTTCAACGACATTCAAAGCGTCACTTGCTACGAAGTATGGGCTGATTAGGGACTTTGACTCCATGAATACTGTAGTTGACAAATAACGTGATAATCACTCATGAGTTGCCTTGTTGTTGACGAGCGATTATAAACACAGAACAAGTCAAATTCTCTGTCTACTCACCCAATTTGCTTTCCTTCGCTTTGTTGCTGGTCTCATGACACTCGCACAGATTAAGTAAGGTGGGGTAACAAAGCTCCTTTTCACCACATTCGTCATCGGTAATACACTTAGCACCACAATATCCACGTGCGGCGGCTTCGTCAAATCCACATCTTGAGTCAGTATTGGCAATATCAAGATTTTTACACACGGGGTGCTCAATGTCCTCAAACGCATTGCAATAATTCAGTTGTATCCCCCAGCACTCTTCACCGTTCTTGCACTGTGTGTGATGAGTACACCGTGGCTTACAATTACTCCGTGCGTCAACCTCGGTAATACCACATCGGAAACCAAACTCTGGCTTTAAACCCTCGGGCAGTGGAGAGCTGTTACGTATTTCTTCAGCCTCGGCTTCCGCATCTGAGTCTACGACATCGTGTAGACCAGTGCAATAGAGCTCACCCTCACCACAGAACCCATACTTACTGCAGCATAGTCCATCATTGCAAATGCCATTGCCAATTCCTCCACCACCACATGTACCCACACCACCTCCATCGCCTTGCCATCCACCACCAGCTCCTTCTTCGTCGAGGGTTGTGCGTGTCTCTTTGTAGCAATACTCTTCGCCCGTGCCACAGTACCCATACTCACTGCAGCAATGATTCTCCTCGAAGCAGAACCCATCACCAGTGTCACCAACTGCGCATTGACCCGCCTCGATGGCAGAGGTTGGGGCAGGAGGTGCTCCATCAACGACGCTGGGTGTGGGCACATTATTCGTACCCTCGGCACAATATTCGGATGTGGTACCACAATATCCCCACTCACTGCAGCAATAGCCAGCATAGGGACAGACACCATCACCTCGGTTGCCACCACCGCATGTCCCGGTAGTTACAATTGGACATTTATCTGGATCCAGATCGTCTGGATGGATGATACAGTCCGGACAGGTAGGTCGGAGCGTTAACGTGGTAGTTGGAGAACTTGTTACTTCCTTCGAATTCGTTTCGGTGATACCCCCTGTCGGATTAAAAGTTGGATGCTCAGTTTGTGGAGCATACGTCGGCACAGCGCTTGGAATTGATGAGACAGTTGGTGACATTGTTGGCTCATAAATCTTGGTCGGTGAGTTGCTAGTTGTGGGCATAAGAGTTGGGAACCTAGTTGGTTCGGAGGTGACAATTTCTAATGCATCAGTAGGGGCAAGTGTCTTGTTTGTTCCAGCGACGGGAGGCGAGGTGAGCGATAGACTTGGCTCGGCCGTGTACTGCACTGTGGGGGGGAATGTCGCTTGACATTCGGCAGGATCAATCACTGTACACTCGGCCAAGTCTTGGGCGAAGTCATAGTCCGGATACTTTTCTTGCAAGAACAATAGAAAATCTTGCTCTTCAAATACTTGATCAATAAGTGCTGGTATGTCTTCATCTTCGAGTAAGACACCCTCAAAAGTTAAAGGTTTGTACCAGATAACATCGAATCCATACATGAACTTGGTAATGATAACACCATCGGCACAAGGAACCTGCTCCACCAAATATCCATTGGCGTAGTATGAACCATGTCCACAATACTTCCTGTCACTATCATACGGAGACTTGAAGCTGTAAACAAATCCCTCTGGGACCTGTGCCATCATCATATCTTTCAGGACTGGTGTGATGTAAATCTCAAAGAATTCATCTAATGCAACAATCATTTTGTTAGCAATCTGTGGGCCATATGGCTGGGTCAAGCACTTGAGATAGATGGGGATATCAATGAACCGATTGATAAATAGTTCAGCGGTACAAATGTCGGGACTGCTCGCTTCGACGGTCTCCGATGGTTGATACAGACACGCGGGCTGGTCAGTCCCACCACACCCTGCCTCACTCTCAGCGGCGATGATTAGATTCTTGAATTCGTCTCCGGAAAAGGCAGCATTGACATAGGCCTGAGAGGAATACATAATGCACGGAATTGGATAATATAAAAAAATGCATGTTTGGAAATGAATGTAATATAAGTAGCCACATCCACAAATGTTGTGTTAGAGCACTTACTTCTTTATCCAAATCATCAAAATCAAAATTGTCAGGACACGTTATCTCCAAGTCCTTAATTTTATAATACCCCCTTTGGATGAATCCATACATATTTTCATAACACTGTCCTGCAATCGGCAACACGTCTACATCATACTTGTCGGGATATTTCCATTCGCAGAATGAAAATTCGGGTAGTGCCATGCCGTCGACGGTGCACGCTCCGCCGCCCAAGAGGCTGGATTCGATTTGTTGTATCCATACATATTTGAATTGTTCGGCGTACGACGACAAGGCCGACGTGAGCACACCGACGTTCTCGGGACCGATGGCACTCTCAAGAGGTAGGAATTTGAGATAAAAGTCATCGGTGAATTTGAACGTCTTTGTCTTTTCGGCCAGTAATGAGGATGGCAGTAGCACCGCCCATAGTGATAGGAGCAAACGATGCATCATCATCGTTCGATTGCAGGAGATACCAAGCGCGTTGCTGCAATAGGTTATTATAATGAGCGAGGCGTCGTGGGATGGAAATGTTTTGAATGAAGCGTTGCGTCTGGATCCGATCCGGGAAAGGTACTCCAAAGCTTGCGGGACCAATTATTCAATATATGTATCGGCGGAGAGATTGGGGGGTTGAATCGTGTCGACTCCTTCCAGTCGTCCCGCCACTAGAGCTGGAGAAGAGGCAAGAATCCAAGGATCGGGTACGATACATACGAAACGAAGATTATGTGCAAAAA
>Ga0247834_1003767_pt1 | contig 20046 bp, 19 predicted proteins | sample LaCruzMarch2015__8_FD_187118 | JGI IMG/M metagenome (GOLD analysis project Ga0247834, IMG submission 187118) | Freshwater microbial communities from meromictic Lake La Cruz, Castile-La Mancha, Spain - LaCruzMarch2015_12m | ecosystem: Environmental > Aquatic > Freshwater > Lake | place: Spain...
GTCCATTTCGGGCATCAGACCCGCTTTTGGAACCCGAAGATGGCCCCCTATATCTTTGGCCATCGCAATAAGATTCACATCATCAACCTTGAGCAGACGGTGAGCAACCTCGACGAGGCGCTCAAGTACATTAAGCAGTTGTCACAGCGTCGCGGCACCGTGATGTTCGTGGGCACCAAGCGTCAGTCTAGAGAGATCATTGCTGAGGAGGCTGGCCGCGCTGGTATGCCCTTCGTTGATCAGCGCTGGCTCGGGGGAATGCTGACCAACTTTAAAACGGTCAAGACCTCGATTAAGCGTTTGAAAGATATGGAAACCACCTCTGCTGAGGGCGGGCTGGAGCGGATCAGCAAAAAAGAGGCGCTCTCCTTTGGCCGCGAGCTCGATAAACTCAATAAGACACTCGGCGGTATCAAAGACATGGCGGGCTTGCCCGACGCGCTCTTCGTAGTGGACGTGGGTTACCACAAAATCGCGATTCAAGAGGCCAACAAGCTGGGTATTCCGATAGTGGCCGTTGTCGATACCAATCACAGCCCAGAGGGCGTGGACTATGTCATCCCCGGTAACGACGATGCAAGTCGTGCCGTGAAGCTCTACGCCCGTGCGGTTGCGGATTCAATCCTCGATGGCCGTGCCAATGCGGTGGCTGATGTTGTGGCCTCAATCCGTGGCGAGGGTGATGAATTTGTTGAAGTTGAGAATGCCGCTTAAGCTCGATTAACACAATCGCAAGAGGGGCCAGAGTCTTTAGAGTCGGCCCCTCGTTTTTTATCTAGACAATCCATAGACTTCAGATAGCACTGTTACAGGAGAATAAACATGGCGGAAATCACCGCAGCAATGGTCAAAGAGCTTCGTGAGAAAACCGATGCGCCGATGATGGAATGCAAAAAAGCATTAACCGAGGCCGATGGTGATTTGGCTAAAGCGGAAGAGATTCTGCGCGTAAAACTCGGCAGCAAAGCCAGCAAGGCCGCAGCACGGGTCACCGCGGAGGGCATTGTTGCCCTGCATATCGCAGGCAATCGGGCCTCGATGGTGGAGGTTAATTGCGAGACAGATTTTGTTGCCAAGAATGATGATTTCCTCGGGTTCTCGGACTCCGTTGCAAAGCTCGTCTGCGGTGGCACCGTTGCGTCGGTCGAGGCCCTGGGGGGTCACGCAATTGCTGGCGGTACAGTGGAGTCGCAGCGCACGGCGCTAATCGGAAAGATTGGCGAGAACATTTCAGTTCGCCGCTTCACGGTAACTGAGGCCAAAGGTAAGCTCTATTCCTACATCCATGGCGGGGCCAAGATTGGGGTTCTCATTGACCTAGTCGGCGGTGATGACAATCTTGGTCGGGATTTGGCCATGCACATTGCAGCATCAAAACCCAAGTCCCTCGATAGCTCGGGCGTTGATCCCTCTATTATTGAAACGGAGCGCAGAATCGCCACAGAAAAGGCTGCCGAATCGGGCAAGCCTGCGGAGATTATCGCCAAGATGGTCGAGGGCTCAGTACAGAAGTTCCTCAAAGAAGTAACGCTCTTGGGTCAGGTCTTTGTTAAGGCCGAAGACGGTAAACAAACCATTGAGCAGCTTCTTAAGGCCCGCGGGGCATCGATTGCATCGTTTACCCTCTATATTGTTGGGGAAGGAATCGAGAAGAAGGCAAACGACTTTGCTGCTGAGGTTGCCGCACAAGCCGCAGCCGCAAGAGCGGCCTAAGGCTGCCGACACGTTTTAGTTTCTCTGCTTAGAACTCAAGACTATGGCCATCACAATTAAACGCATTCTGTTGAAACTCTCTGGTGAAGCGCTGATGGGGAAAGATCCTTACGGCATCAACCGCGAGACCATCGACGGCATTGTGAAAGAGATTGCACAGGTTACTGAGTTGGGGGTTGAGGTCGCGGTCGTGATTGGTGGTGGAAATATTTTTCGTGGTGTCGCGCCCGGCGCATCGGGGATGGACCGCGCGACCGCGGACTACATGGGAATGATTGCGACTGTAATGAATGCCTTAGCGCTTCAAGATGCCATGCGGCGCTGCGGCCTGACGGCCCGGGTTCAGTCCGCGTTGCGGATTGATCAGGTGGTGGAGCCCTACATTCGCCCCAAAGCGATCCGTTATCTCGAAGAGGGCAAGGTGCTGATCTTTGCAGCCGGTACCGGCAATCCTTTCTTCACAACGGATACCGCGGCCGCCCTGCGTGGCGCTGAGATTGGTGCGCAGATTGTCTTAAAGGCCACCAAGGTCGACGGTGTGTATAACACCGACCCCGCAAAAGATCCCAATGCCCAACGTTACACCACGGTAAGCTTTGATGAAGCAATTTCTCAGAACCTCAAGGTAATGGATGCAACAGCCTTCGCCCTGTGTAGAGATCAGAAGCTACCCATTCGTGTATTTAGTATTTTTAAGCAGGGCGCCTTATCCCGAATCGTTCAAGGGGAGGCCGAAGGCACCCTTGTGCATGTCTAGTTTTTTTGAATTCTCAGTGAGGCTCTGATATGGCTACCCTACAAGAAGTCAAAACCAATGCCGAGCAAAAGATGTCGCGCTCGATTGAAAATTTGAAGGCTAACCTGGCCAAAATCCGGACCGGCCGGGCCCACACGGGACTGCTCGATCATATCCATGTCGACTACTACGGAAGCCCAACAGCACTGTCCCAGGTCGCCAATGTCAATCTGGTGGATAGCCGCACGATCGGGGTGCAGCCTTACGAGAAGAAGATGGTTGCCGTAATTGAGAAAGCCATTCGCGATTCAGATCTTGGGCTTAATCCTGCGGCCTCGGGCGATCTCATTCGAGTTCCGATGCCTGCCCTTACCGAGGAGCGCCGTCGTGAGTTAACAAAGGTTGTTAAACACGAGGGCGAGGAGACAAAAATCGCCATTCGCAATATCCGCCGGGATGCCAACGAGGGATTCAAAAAGCTCGTTAAAGAGAAGGCAATCTCCGAAGATGACGAGCGCCGCGGCCAAGAGGATGCTCAGAAACTCACCGACAAGTTTATCGCTGAGATCGACAAGCTCCTTGCGACCAAGGAAGCTGAAATCATGACGGTCTAAATCGGATTACGAATGACAAGCCCAGCCGACCACCAGAGCTCAACCCTCGTCGTGCCTCAGGTCCACGAGGTGCCCAGGCACATCGCAGTGATCATGGATGGCAATGGACGTTGGGCAGCAAAGCGTCACCTACCCCGCATGGTAGGTCACGAGCGAGGCGTGGCTGCACTGCGCCAGGTGGTGGAATCCTGCATGCGGCGGGGTGTTCAGTACCTAACGGTATTTGCCTTTAGTTCCGAGAATTGGCGTCGTCCAGAGGCTGAAGTCTCGTTTCTGATGTCCTTGTTTCTGAAGGCACTCGAGCGGGAAGTAAGAGACCTAAAAACCAATGGTGTGCGACTGCATATCGTTGGTGATCGATCGGCCTTTAATACAAAACTCCGTGACATGATTTCGCGTGCCGAGGAGGAAACAGCTGCCAACGACAAATTCCATCTTACGGTCGCCGCAAATTACGGTGGGCGTTGGGATATTCTGCAGGCGACTCACAAGATGCTGCGCGAGCATCCTGAGATCGTCTCATTAAAGACGCCAATCACAGAGGAAATGCTCTCGCCCTACCTGGTAATGCATTACGCGCCGGAGCCCGATTTGTTTATTCGAACGGGCGGGGAGGAGCGTGTCAGTAACTTTTTGTTGTGGCAACTCGCCTACGCAGAGTTTTATTTCACCGACTGTTTCTGGCCAGACTTCGACGACACCCAGCTCGATCAGGCGATCCAGTCTTACCGTAGCCGCGAGCGGCGTTTTGGCCGAACCTCGGCCCAAGTCACTCAATGCTCCTCACCCGCATCCTAACCGCTGCTGTTGTTCTCTTTCTGCTGTTTGGGTTTGCGTGGCTAGCGCCACCCTTGGGCTTCGATGTCCTGTTGCTCGTTATTTTGTCAGTCGCCTGTTACGAGTGGCTAAGGCTTTTGAACAGCCCTCGATGGACCTGCGTCGTTATTGCCGTCTTATTCGTAGTGCTGGGCGTGCTGGGGCTGCTCACGAATCCCGCCATTATTCTGTCCGCCTCGGGGTCTGGAATAGCGGTGATGCCGCTCTACGTTCTTGCGACTCTTGTGTGGATTCTTCTTGTTCCATTTGCAATCGCACGACGCACAGGCATTGGCGGACAGCGACTTGCTGGCCAGTGCATGGCCATCGCGCTCTGCGTTGCCACCTGGCTAGCCTTGTTACAGGCCGATGGAATGGGTAAGGGTTTTTTACTGTCCGTTTTGCTAATCGTCTGGGTGGCCGATACTGCTGCCTATTTCGCTGGCCGCGCATTCGGGCGGCACAAGCTTGCGCCAGCGGTGAGCCCTGGCAAGACATGGGAGGGCGTGATCGGCGCCTTATTGGGAAATGTTGTGCTCGCGTTGGGACTGATATCTTGGCAGGCGGCATTGGCCGACAACCCAGGGGGATCTGTGTTTGCGTTGCTCTACCATTCCCTTGGCCTTGCGCTGATGTTGGCTTGTATTGTGATGATCACGTTGATTAGCGTGATGGGGGATCTCTATGAGTCTCTTTTAAAGCGAATCGCTGGTGTGAAGGATTCTGGCGTTATTCTTCCGGGGCACGGTGGGGTTTTCGATCGAATTGATGCCCTGATGGCGGTATTTCCGGTAACAATGTGCCTGGTCACCCTGATGCAATCGGGTCAGATTGGACGTTAACCGTGTTTAGAAAAACCCATCGTCGACATGATCGATAGCGTTCCTATGCGGTCCTGTGCCGTGCTCGGTGCCACCGGATCCATTGGCGAGAGCACACTCGATCTGATTGCGCGTCATCCCAATCAATTTAAGGCATCCGTCTTAACGGCACATCAGCAGGTCGATAAGATGCTGGGTCTTTGCGAGCGGTTTAGACCCAGAGCGATCGTCATGACCGATTCACAGAGCGCCCAAGCCTGTCGGGTTGCGTTGGCACAGACGCCGTGGGGTCGCAGTATCACTGTCATGGATGGGCATGCAGCATTGGCTGAGGTGGTGAGCGATCCTGAGATTGACATGGTGATCACGGGAATTGTCGGTGCGGCTGGTCTGGGTGCGGCGATTGCAGCTGCGCAGGCGGGAAAGACAATTCTGCTTGCCAACAAAGAGGCCTTGGTGATGGCGGGTACCCTGATGGTGGGTGCGGCTCTAAAGGGCGGGGCAACGGTGCTCCCCATCGATAGCGAGCACAATGCAATTTTCCAGTGCCTTGGCGAGAACTATCGTTGCTTCCAGACACCCGAGGCCGTGACACGTCTTCTGTTAACTGCATCGGGTGGGCCATTTCGCAAGGTGGAGAAGTCGGTAATGTCTGAGGCGACCGTGGCGCAGGCGATTGCACATCCCAACTGGTCAATGGGGCGCAAGATCTCCGTCGATTCCGCCACGATGATGAATAAGGGTCTTGAACTGATCGAGGCCCATTGGTTATTTGCACTACCAGAGTCAAGAATCGAGGTCGTGATTCACCCCCAGAGTGTTGTTCATTCCATGGTCGAGTTCTCGGATGGCTCAACCCTTGCGCAGCTGGGCTCTCCGGATATGCGCACGCCGATTGCCTGCGCAATGGGCTGGCCTGCGCGCATTGCAACGCCCGTGACGCGGCTCGACTGGACTTCCTCACGGCAGCTTGAGTTTGAGCCGCCCGATAACGATCGCTTTCCCTCCTTGGGTCTAGCGCGCCAGACCCTAAGGATGGGGGGCTGTGCCTCTGCGGTGCTCAACGCGGCCAATGAGATTGCAGTCGATTGCTTTTTAAAAGAGCGCCTAAAGTTTGGGCATATTTTTAGGGTCGTCGCGCAGACACTGGAGGCGCTCGGAGAATTAACTGGCGTTGCGCCGCAATCTCTTGAGAGTCTATTGGAGATTGATCAGCGGGCACGCCGTCATGCCCAGGCCATCTGCGATGGGCTTGCCACATGATGACACTCGTTTATTTCCTTCTTGCGATTGCGATCCTCGTCTTTGTCCACGAGATGGGTCACTTCCTTGCCGCGCGTAGCTGCGGTGTTCAGGTCATTCGTTTTTCGATTGGGTTTGGAAAAGAGGTTTTAAAGTGGACCCAGCCGAAAACAGGAACCGAATGGGTTGTTGCCCTCGTGCCCTTGGGGGGCTACGTGCGGATGGAGGATGCCTCATTCGATTCAAAGCCGCTGGCCGCTCGTTCGTGGATTGTCTTCGCGGGGCCTTTAGCGAATCTCATTTTTGCGGCCGTTGCGTATTCATTTCTGTTCTCAGCCGATCGGCAGGAGCCTCAGGCGGTTTTAGGTCAACCACCCGTTGGCAGCATTGCAGCAGCTGCTGGCATCACAGCGGGCGATCAGGTTGTCGCAGTCGATGGCCGTTTGGTTCGTAGTTTTACTGAGTTGCGCTGGCGAATGGCGCAAGCGTTAGTCGGGGAGGGTAGCGATCAGATTGAACTAAGTCTGCAGCACCGGTCTTCTCAAGTGCGTGAGGTCAGACTAAATCTGCGCCCAGGCGGGCGTAGCGAATCGGGGGCAGAAGGGGCTGCCGAGGCATCCTATGCCGCAGACCCCGCCCTGGCTATTGCGTCAATTGGTCTTCTTCCGTTAAGCCAGTCAGTCAAGATATTACGCATTCAGGAGGCAAGTGCAGCGGCGGATGCTGGCCTAAGAGTGGGCGATCGGATCTTGCAGGTGAGTGGTGAGCCCGTATTTCAGCCGGAGACCATGATTGCACGGGTGCAGGCATCGGGCGGCAGGCCGATCGAACTAATCGTGTCCAACACCAATTCGATCGGCTCAACACCCTCGGTAGGTTCAGAACGGGTCTTGATTAGGCCTAAGCCCGGTGCTGATGGGGTCTATCGGATTGGCGCGGTCGTTGGTGCGGACGTTGCCACCGTTGAAGTCTCGGATGACCTCGTCACTGCCGTCTCGAGGGGGGTGAGCCGAACATGGGAGATGACCGTTCTGACCTTCCAAGCCCTGGGCCGCATGATTGTCGGGGAGATTTCATGGCGCCAGATTAGTGGCCCGGTTACGATTGCCGATGCGGCGGGTCAGTCGGCTGGCAGTGGGTTGCAGCCCTTTATTGGGTTTCTTGCCTTGATCAGCATCAGTATTGCGGTGCTCAACCTTCTGCCAATCCCCATGCTTGATGGGGGACACCTCTTGTATTATCTCTGGGAGTTTGTCAGGGGTAGCCCCTTATCAGCCGAGGTTCAGGATGCCGGCCGTCGGATGGGGGTTGCCCTGATAATACTGCTGACGACAGTCGCTTTGTTTAACGATTTTTCCCGGCTTGCGGGATGGTAGGAATCTGGGTGCCAAATCACAACTTATTAGGAAGTCCGAACCTTATGTTCTCAGCGCGTAAAGCGTCACTGGCGCCCTTGGCACTATCGACGGTGGGTCTGACTGCGGTTGCCTTACTGGTTCTAAATCCCGCAATTGCCTACGGGCAAAGCCCACTTAAGACACAGCCGCCTGCCACCGCTGCGCCAGCCGAGTCCCCCGCTGCACAGGCGCTCGGTGTTGTCGTTCGCGATGTCCGGATTGAGGGTTTGCAACGCATCGAGCCAGGCACCGTGTTTTCTTACCTCCCCATTCAGATTGGTGATCGAGTCACGGAGCAGGGCACCGCTGAGGCTGTTCGGGTCCTCTTTGCGACAGGGTTTTTTAAGGATGTTCGGATCGAGCTCGACGGCCAGGTCTTGGTGATTGCCGTTGAAGAGCGCCCCGCCATTGGCATTGTTGAGGTCAGCGGGTCGAAGGAATTTGAGAAGGATCAGCTCTTAAAGGCGCTTCGTGACACCGGGCTTGCAGAGTCACGGATCTTTGATCGGGCGCTTTTGGATCGCGCAGAACAGGAGCTCAAGCGTCAGTACCTCGGTCGTGGCAAGTACAACGTAAAAATTGTCTCAACGGTGACACCCCTTGAGCGTAACCGCGTAGCGATTCAACTGGCGATTGACGAAGGCGAGGATGCCCGGATTAAAGAAATTAAGATCGTGGGCGCCAAGGCCTTTAAAGAGTCACGACTGCGAGAGGAATTTAAGCTCTCCACCCCCACCTGGATGTCTTGGTATACCAAGGCCGATCAGTACTCTCGCCAGAAGCTGACCGGTGACCTTGAGTCTCTGAGGTCGTTTTACCTCAATCAAGGCTATCTTGAGTTCAATGTGGATTCAACACAGGTCTCGGTCTCCCCGGATCGTAAAGATGTATTCATCACGATCGTGATCAATGAAGGCGAGAAGTTTGTTATCCAGGATGTAAAGCTGGTGGGCGATATGCTTGGCCGTGATGATGAGTTCGCAAAATTAATCACGATCAAATCAGGCGAAGTCTTTAATAACGAGCGCCTCCAGAACATCAGCAAATCGATTAATGATCGACTTGGAGAGTTAGGTTACGCGTTTGCGAGTGTCACGCCACTGCCGGAAATCGATCGTGAGAAGCGCCGAGTGACCTTCGTGATGCAGGTCGATCCAGGTCGCCGTGTCTACGTACGCAACATCAACATTAGTGGCAACTCTAAAACCCGCGACGAGGTGATTCGCAGGGAGATGCGTCAGTTCGAGGCCTCCTGGTATGACGCCGACCGAATTAAACTCTCACGCAACCGAATCGACCGACTGGGTTACTTTAAGGACGTCGGCATCGATACGGCCCCGGTTGTAGGAACCCCCGATCAGGTGGATGTCAATATCAAAGTTGAGGAGCGGCCTTTAGGGGCATTAACCCTTGGTGTCGGTTTCTCAAGCACCGATAACCTGGTGTTGTCAGGCTCGATTACCCAACAGAACTTCCTGGGCACTGGCACAAACCTCTCTCTTGAGGTCAATAGCAGCAAACTTCGGCAGACCTTTGCGGTAACCCACGTCGATCCTTACTGGACCGATGATGGCGTGAGCCGCTCTCTGGATATCTATACGCGTAAGTTTGAGCCGGACGAACTCGTCAGTGCCAACAAATACTCCGTCACCTCACAAGGCCTTGGTGCGAGGTTCGGCATTCCCTATACCGAGGAAGATCGTATCTTCCTGGGCGGTAACTACGAACTTAGCAAGTACGGCGGAACCCGTTCGTTGTGGCCTACTCGTATTCAGACCGAGGTCAATCGGTTCGGCACCACCGATCTTGATGCCTATTCGTTAACGCTCGGATGGTCGCGGGATTCCCGAGACAGCGCGATTGCGCCAACGCGCGGCCGCCAGCAGTATCTGAATTTCGACTACGCAACTCCCGCGGGTACCCTAGAGTATGCAAGGCTCAACTATGGCCACCAGTATTTCTATCCGCTCACCCGTAGCGTAACCTTGGCCCTAAACGGCGATATCGGCTGGGGGGTAGGCCTTGGTGGACGGGATTACCCAATCCTTAAGAACTACTATGTTGGTGGTATCGGTTCGGTTCGAGGCTTCTCGGGTGGGGGAATCGGCACCCGCGACTCAGATGGTTCCTCGCTTGGTGGTAACCGTAAGCTCGTGCTCAATAGTGAGCTGCTCTTCCCCTTGCCTGGGATGGCTCAGGATCGAACGATTCGACTATTTACCTACATTGATGCGGGAACAGTCTGGCAAGAGAGTGAGAAGGTCGAGTTTGGCGATCTGCGCGCCTCTATCGGGATTGGCTTGTCATGGCTCTCGCCTGTGGGTCCCTTGAAGCTCAGTATGGGCAGTGCGATTCGCAAAGAAACGGGCGATCAGACCCAGAGGCTTCAGTTCCAGATCGGTACTGGGTTTTAAGCTAGAAGCATTTCTGCCCTCTTTTCGGGGCGGCCCCTGGGCTGCCTTTGAAAAATCCTGATTCATGCGAAAATCAGGGTCTTAAATCCTTGGAGTCTTGTTTTGAGCCTTAAGTTGAAATCTGCTCTTCGTTCATTTAAAAACCCGGGTCTAGCGATCGTCGGCTGCGCCTTACTCTGGGCGGGTCCCAGCTTTTCCCAGGATTCAAAGATTGGTTTCGTGAACACTGAGCGGATTTTGCGCGAGTCTGCGCCTGCGAAGGCATCGCAGCAAAAGCTTGAGCAGGAATTTGCAAAGCGTGAGAAGGGGCTTCAAGAGACCGCCGCCAAACTGAAGGAGGCATCCTCTAAGCTCGAGCGTGATGCGGCGGTGATGCCGGAGTCTGAGCGCAGTAAACGCCAACGGGAGGCAGCTGAATTGGAGCGAGATCTTCAGCGCAGGCAGCGTGAATTTCGTGAAGATCTCAACCAGCGCAGAAATGAGGAGTTGGCCACCGTAATCGAGCGGGCTAATCGTGCGATCCGTCAGATCGCGGAGGCCGAAAAGTACGACATTATTTTCCAAGAGGCGGTCTACGCATCGCCCAAGATCGACATTACCGAGAAGGTTATTCGGTCACTGAACTCCGCGGCTCGTTAATCCAATCGGGCTCGAGGGAACCCGCGCTTGGATACACCACTCAAGACTAGCGCTTGCGCACAGGATCTGGTCTCTGCGTTCGGTGGCCGATTGGTTGGGGATGCAGATACGCGGGTATCTCGTTTTGCAAGTCTCCTGCGGGCAGGCCCGGGGGAGGCGAGCTTTCTATCAAACCCCCGCCTGCATGATCAACTCAAAGCGTCCAAGGCCTCTTTGCTGATTCTGCAGGATGCGCAGCTTGCGCAGTCGGCGGGGCTCTCTTGCACCTGTATTGAAACGGCTGACCCCTATCTCTATTTTGCCAAGGCGGCGGGATGGCTGTTTGCGCGACAGCGCCAGGTCGGCGTTGGCGAAACGGCAATCCATCCTTTAGCCACAATTGACCCGAGCGTGATCATTGGCGAGCGCGTTAGGGTTGCAGCAAACGTTGTGATGGGTCCGGGTTGTGTGATCGGGGACGACTGTGACATCGGAGCTGGGTGTCTGCTTGGCGCTGGCGTTGAGATCGGGTCGGGGTCGCTACTCTATCCCCATGTGACGGTCTACCACGAGTGCATCATCGGTGAGCGAGCGATTCTCCACAGTGGATCTGTAATCGGTGCCGATGGTTTTGGTTTTGCGCCCCAGCCCGATCGATCGTGGTTGAAGATCCCGCAGCTTGGACGCGTTCGGATTGGACATGATGTTGAGATCGGTGCCAACACCACCATTGACCGTGGAACCCTAGACGACACGGTAATCGGTAATGGAGTAAAGCTCGATAATCAGATTCAGGTTGCCCACAATGTCACGATTGGGGATCACACCGCAATTGCCGCTTGTGTCGGGATCGCTGGAAGTGCCTCAATTGGTGCCTATTGTCAGATTGGTGGTGCGGCTGGAATTCTTGGCCACCTGAGTATTGCAGAAGGCACCATCATCGGCCCGATGAGTCTGGTGACCTCAAGCATTGAGCTGGCTGCAAAGTATGTTGGGATCTATCCGCTGCAGGCCCAAGGCGATTGGGAGAAAAGCGCAGCGATTATTCGGCGCCTTCCCGAATTACGGCGTCAGGTTCAGAAGAAATCCAGTTAAAGAAAGACATTGCACTATGGAAATCCGCGAAATTCTCGACACGCTTCCCCATCGATATCCATTCCTTCTTGTCGATAAGGTTAACGAATTAATCGTAGGCGAACGGATTGTTGCCCAGAAGAATGTCACCATCAATGAGGAATTCTTCAACGGCCACTTCCCCCACTACCCCGTTATGCCCGGCGTTCTTATTGTGGAGGCCTTAGCCCAGGCGGCTGGAATCCTGTCATTCAAAACAATGGGCAGCAAATCAGATGAGAACTCGGTTTACTTTTTTGTGGGTATTGATAACTGCCGTTTTAAAAAGCCCGTCGTACCTGGAGATATTCTGATGTTGCATGTCTCGATTGAGCGGCAATCCCGGCTGCTATGGAAGTACAAGGCAACGGCGATGGTGGAGGGTCAGGTTGCTGCCGAGGCGGATTTAATGTGTGCGCTGAGAGATCTACCCACTAAGGCCTCAGCAGAGTAAGTCTATGGCAACCATTCACCCGACGGCCTTGGTCGACCCAAAGGCATCGCTTGCTGCGGATGTTCAGATTGGTCCCTTTGCGATTATTGGTCCCGAGGCGGTGCTGGGCTCGCGGTGCATTGTTCATGCCTATGCTCAGATTATTGGTAACACCCAGTTGGGCCAAGGCAATACCGTGCACTCGCACTGCGTTATCGGCGGGCCGCCACAGGATAAGAAATATAAAGGCGAGCCTACGCGGCTAGAGATCGGTGAGGGCAACACCTTTCGTGAGTCATGTACCGTGAACCTGGGCACCGTTCAGGATACAGGCGTGACACGCATAGGGCATAACAACTGGATCATGGCCTATGTGCATATTGCGCATGATTGCCAGATCGGCTCCAACACCATCATGGCCAACGCCACACAGCTCGCAGGCCATGTTGTGGTCGGTGACTGGGCGATTCTGGGGGGCATCACGGGCGTGCACCAGTTTGTAAAGATTGGCGCCCATGCAATGACAGGTGCTGGAACAACCCTGCTGCAGGATCTTCCACCCTATGTAATGGCAACAGGAAATCCTGCATCGGTACACGGCATCAATACTGAAGGGCTTCGCCGTCGTGGCTTTACCGAAACCCAGATTGCAAGCCTGAGAAAGGCCTACAAGTTGGTTTATAAGTCGGGCAGCACACTCGCCTCTGCACTCGAGCAGCTGGGTGATCCACTATCGACAGGTGCTACCAGTGACGCAGATGCTGCAGCCATCGCGCTATTTTCTGACTTTCTTGCTGCGTCAACCCGCGGCATTGTGCGCTAAGCGTGTCGATGCGCCGTCTCGTTGCGGTTACGGGTGAGGCCTCTGGAGATTTAATCGCCGCAGATGCGATGAAGACACTTCGTCTGCTCTCGCCCGAGCTGGAGTTGGCAGGTATTGGTGGGCCTAGGCTTAGCGCGATTGGAATGGAGTGCTGGTTCTCTAGTCATGATCTCGCCGTTCGTGGCTATGTCGAAGCGCTATCAAAGCTCGTGCATATCCTAGCCGTGCGCTATTGGCTTTTAGAGTACGCCAATAAATGGCAGCCCCGGGTATTTCTTGGTGTGGATGCGCCTGACTTTAACCTTGGGGTCGAGGCTAGGCTGCGGGGCAGGGGTGTGCGAACGGTGCACCTCATTAGCCCATCGATCTGGGCCTGGAGGCCAGAGCGTATTCGTAAGATTCAACAGGCGGTCGATCACATGCTGTGTATTTTTCCTTTTGAGACCGATATCTATAACGGCACGGGTGTGCAGGCGACTTATGTTGGTCATCCAATTGCCGATCTCATTGCGGAGTCGCCCGATCGCAAGGCTGCCCGCGCAGCCCTTGGGGTTCCCGATGACGGAAGACCTGTTGTAGCCGTTATGCCCGGCTCTCGGATCGGTGAGCTTCAACACAATAGTCAGGCATTTTTTGGGGCGGCGATGGCGCTAACCGCCCGGGCTCACGTCGTGGTTCCTGCCGCTTCGCAAGCGATGACAGGGCTACTTAATCGGCTCTCGCGCAGACGACCCGTTATACAGGCGGCCAGAGAGGCGGGCGTGCGCTGGATAGAGCAGCCCCTAGATTCAGAAACCCCAATTTCGCATACTGTGCTGGCAGCCTGTGATGTTGCCTTGGTTGCGAGCGGAACCGCAACCTTGGAGGCGGCGCTCTTTAAGCGTCCGATGGTGATTGGCTATCGTGTGCCGGACCTAACCTATCGATTAATGAAGCGACGGGCAGTGATTTCAATGATTGGCCTGCCGAATATCCTATTAAAAGAGCAGGTGGTTCCAGAGTTTATTCAAGACCAATGCAATGCAAAAGCCCTAGAGGATTCGGTGTTGGCTTGGCTTGATCAGCCCCAGAAATCAGCCGCTCTTATTGAACGATTCTCAGGCCTACACCAGAGCTTGCGGCAGGGCGCAGCCCATCGAATTGCCGACATCCTGGCATCTGAACTTGATCATGCATATCGGGGTCGATGAGGCTGGCCGCGGCCCACTTGCCGGACCCGTCTGCGCGGCCGCGGTGATTCTAAATCCGCATCTCCCACTTGAGGGGCTCGCTGATTCGAAATCAATTTCCGAAACAAAAAGAAACCGACTGGCACCGCTAATTCAGACGAAGAGTCTTGCCTGGGGAATTGGCTGGGCAACGGTGAGCGAGATTGAGGCCTTTGATATTCTGCGTGCAAGCTTCATGGCAATGTCTCGGGCGGTCGAGGACTGTCTGCGGCGTTATTCGGAGGGTGACAGGGTGCCGATTACACAAACGCCTCTTGTACGGGTGGATGGAAATCATTCGCCTGGTGATTTTGAGGGCCCTTGGTCCTGGCCCTATCCCACACAAGCAATCATTAAGGGTGATCAGACAGAGCCCAGTATCTCAGCAGCCTCAATTCTGGCCAAGACAGCGCGCGATTGCGAGATGCGAAGGCTCCACAGCATCTATCCCGATTATGGTTTTGATCGGCATGCGGGTTATGGCACGCGGCAGCACCTCGCTGCCCTTGATACCTTTGGGGTAACGCCAATTCACCGAAAGACCTTTGCCCCAATTGCCCGACGACTGGCCCTAAAGTTGGACCCAAGATGAACCAGGCTAATTCTGACGCGGCGCGCATGGCGACGATTACAAAAGAGATTCGTTCGCGCAAAAACCCCCACATTAAGCTGCTCAGAGATCTCGTGATGGGCGGGCGTCTGCGCCGGTCTCACAACGCTGCCTGGGTCGAAGGAGAGCGGCTATGCAGAAGTTATTTTGATACACAGACCTCGTTGCCGATCCTTGTGGCCTCAGAGAAACTACTGCTTGCCGATCTCTTGGCCAGCGCACCCCGAGGTATCCAGAGTTTTCGCGAGGTCTGGATAATTCCTGCCGATTGCTTTTCAGAGATCACCCAGATTGAATCCTCTCTCGGATGGGGTCTCGTAATTGAAGTTCCAATTTCATCGGGTGCCAATGATGACCCAGGTAGTAACGACCCCGGCAGTAACGAAACCCAGCCGTCGGCAGGCCGAAAAGCATTGATGCAGTCCGCAGTTGTTATTGTTGATCGAATTCAAGACCCCGGTAATCTGGGTGCCTTATTGCGCTCGGCAGCCGCTGCGGGTATTGCACAATGTTGGTGTGTCACAGGCACTGTCGATCCGTGGTCGCCCAAGGTGCTACGAGCCGCAATGGGTGCTCATTTTCAGATGACGATTCGTCAAGGTGTTGATGCAAGGCAGGTCATTGATGCCTGTCGTCTAGAAGGCTTTTATCTGCTCTCAACAGCGAACCAGCCCGATGCGGTGTCGCTTTATTCAGCGGGGCTTCAATTGAATCAGCCCATTGCCTGGGTATTTGGCCAAGAGGGCGATGGCGTTGCCCAGGAGTTTCTTAGTAAAGCCCAGGTGGTGGTGATTCCACAGACAGCCGCAGTCGAGTCACTCAATGTGGCGGTGGCTGCAGGTATTTGTTTTTTTGAGATGCGGCGCAGGCAGACACTCGCATGATCTGATGAGGCGGTTGGCTCGCGAGAAATTCCTTACCGCCCAATGCCTCGCTTAGTCAGAATCGTCGTTGCAATCTCCTCAATCGACTTTGTTGTCGTCGATAGCGAGGGGATTGACTCGCGCTTCATCATCTGTTCGGCACAGCCCACCTCCATGCGACAGTTTTCGATGGAGGCATATTTAGAGCCAGGCCTGCGCTCATTACGAATCTGGGAAAGCCTCTCCGCGTCGATGGTTAGACCGAAGAGTTTTGGTTTAAAGCCAGCGATCGTCGAGGGAAGGGCATCGCGTTCAAAGTCTTCCGGGATCAGCGGGCAGTTGGCTACCTTTAAGCCATGCTGCATGGCCAGATAAAGGCTTGTGGGTGTCTTACCACTGCGTGAGACACCAATCAGAATCACGTCTGCCTCGCGCAGGTTTTTGATTGACTGGCCATCGTCGTGGGCGAGCGAAAAGTTAATGGCCTCGATACGGTTTTTATACGCATCAGAATCGGTGGCGTGGTGAAACCGACCAATGGTGTGGCTTGATTTCAGATCGAGTTCACGTTCAAGCGGCTCGACAAAGGTCTGAAACAGATCAAGATGAAGGGCGCGAACCCGCTTAATGCGCTCCAGAATTTTCGTGTTGACCAGGGTCGAAAATACGATCGGCCGCTTGCCATCCTCCTTGGCCTGGGTCTCAATGACGTTGGCCGCCTCGTCGGCCTTCTCAAGGTTATCGACAAAGGGGATTCGCCTAAGCCGAAACCGAAGGCTATCGAACTGGGCCAGGATCGATGACCCGAAGGTCTCGGCCGTGATCCCGGTGCCGTCGGAGACAAAGAACACGGTACGCCCCGCCGGGGTGATAGGGTCTGGAGCGGCTTGATCGGTAAGGCTCGAGGTCATAGGGCGCGAGACTAGGTAAAATCCCGAATTAGTTGCAGATCTTTCATTATCTTCAAGGCGTATCGAATGAACAAATTGGCGCAATCGCTGGCACACAACCAAGATCCCCACCAAGAGTCTTGGGTGATTCCGTTTGGGAAGCTCCGCATGACCGATGTCGACTCGGTGGGTGGCAAGAACTCCTCCTTGGGCGAGATGATCTCGCAACTGGGCTCAGCCGGGGTGCGGGTTCCCGGCGGGTTTGCAACAACCGCGAGCGCCTTTCGTGCATTTCTGGATTTCGGGGGCCTGCGGGAGAGAATCAATCAACGACTCGATCGCCTTAATGTGGAGGATGTCCGGGCCCTTGCCGCATGTGGGGATGCAATCCGTCAAATGGTGCTCCAGACCCCGCTACCTCCAGTGCTCGAGTCGCAGATTCGTGCCCATTACGAGGCGCTGATAAAGGATAGCCCCGGGGTCTCGGTTGCCGTTCGATCATCCGCTACCGCAGAGGATCTGCCCGATGCGTCGTTTGCCGGGCAGCAGGAGTCCTATCTCAATGTCAATGGCATCGATGAGGTCCTCGATAGAATCAAGCACGTTTCGCATCGCTTTATAACGATCGGGCCATCAGCTATCGGGTTCACAAGGGATTTGCCCATGCCGATGTCGCGCTCTCAGCGGGCGTACAACGGATGGTGCGCTCCGACTTAGGCGCAGCCGGGGTCATGTTTACGATGGATACCGAGTCCGGGTTTAACGATGTGGTGTTCATCACAAGTTCTTATGGGTTGGGAGAGACCGTCGTTCAAGGGGCGGTTAATCCAGACGAGTTTTATGTTCATAAGCCAATGCTAAGGGCGGGGAAGTCTGCGGTCATACGGCGTCAGTTGGGCAGTAAGCTAATCAAAATGATCTTCGCCTCCGAGTCCGAACGAAAGGCCTCTGGAAAAGCAGTTAAAACGATTGATGTGCCGGATGCCGATCGGCATCGGTATTCACTGACACCAGAGCAGACTTCAGAGCTCGCAGCCTACGCGCTGACAATTGAACAACATTACCAAAGGCCGATGGATATCGAGTGGGGCTTAGACGGCAATGACGGCAAGCTTTACATTCTTCAGGCTCGCCCAGAGACCGTAAAGTCCCGACAAACGGGGGCAGACTCTCAGCAGAAATTTAAGTTAAAGGCATCGGGCGAGGTGTTGGTCGAGGGTCGCGCGATTGGCCAGAAAATTGGCGCTGGCCAGGTCCGGGTTATCCAAGATGCCCGCGAGATGGAGCGGGTTCAGCCTGGCGACGTATTGGTCACCGACATGACCGATCCCAACTGGGAGCCTGTCATGAAGCGCGCCTCGGCCATTGTGACCAATCGCGGTGGGAGAACCTGTCACGCTGCAATTATCGCCCGCGAGCTCGGGATTCCGGCTGTTGTGGGCTGTGGAGATGCGACCGACCATGTGAGAGATGGTCAGCAGGTCACGGTCTCGTGCGCTGAGGGCGATACGGGAAAAATATACTCGGGGCTGCTTGAGACCGAGGTCTCGACTGTTCATGTGGGTGAGATGCCGCAGATCTCGCTGAAGGTCATGATGAATGTGGGTAACCCGCAGCTTGCCTTTGATTTTCAATCGACACCCAACCATGGGGTTGGTCTCGCTCGACTTGAGTTCATTATCAACAACAACATCGGGGTCCATCCCAAGGCGATTCTTGATTATCCAAACCTTGATGCTGATCTAAAAAATGCTGTGGAGAAAGTCTCTCGTGGCCATGCATCACCACGTGATTTTTTTATCGATAAGCTTGCCGAAGGCGTTGCCACAATCGCCGCCGCCTTCTGGCCAAAGCCGGTCATCGTCCGGCTATCGGATTTCAAATCAAATGAGTATCGCAAACTCATTGGCGGATCTCGTTATGAGCCTGAGGAAGAAAACCCGATGCTTGGATTTCGTGGTGCCTCGCGGTATTTGGCTAAAAACTTTGAAGATTGTTTTGAGATGGAATGCCTGGCGATGCATCGCGTGCGCGAGGACATGGGCCTCACCAATGTGGAGTTAATGGTGCCCTTTGTCCGCACAGTGAAGGAGGCTCAGGGGGTAGAGGCGCTTCTGGGCCGCTATGGGCTTACCCGCGGCAGTGGTACTGATGCAAAAGGCGAGGGCGGCCTGCGGCTCATTATGATGTGTGAGCTGCCATCCAATGCATTGTTGGCTGATGAGTTTTTAAAATACTTTGATGGCTTTTCAATCGGCTCAAATGACCTAACCCAGCTAACCTTGGGGCTTGATCGGGATTCAGGCCTTGTCGCCGATGGTTTTGATGAGCGAGATCCTGCTGTGAAGATTCTTTTAAAAATGGCGGTTGATGCGTGTAACCGTGCCAATAAATATGTGGGGATCTGCGGTCAGGGGCCTTCGGATCACCCGGATCTCGCCCACTGGCTAATGGAGATTGGTATCCAATCGATTTCCTTAAACCCTGATACGGTGGTTGACACCTGGAGGGCTCTGGCCAAACCCTAGGTGGTCTGAGGAGACCCTCTTTTGTTTTTCTCAAGCCATTCGCGCTCTTGCTTTTCTTTTTGCTCTTGGGCATTTTTCGCAGCCGCCAGCAGGCGATTCCGCTCAGCCTCTTTTGCTTCGGCTTTTCGATGGAGGTCTACAGCGGTGTGGATCGAAAAGGCGATTGATAAGATGGCCAGACCCATCGCGCAAAGCCCCGCCCACACGTCAGCAAAAATACAGACGAGCACACCAAAGAAACAGACGATTAAGCTTGCGAGCGGCATGCCAGGATTCTAGCCTAGGCTCCCCCATTTTCGCGAGAAAAACGGGAAGGTTTAGGCCCTTTTTACCGCGTCCCGGATAATCCGCTGCTTTTCACGCGCCCACTCCCGGTCCTTCTCGGTGTCGCGTTTGTCATGCTGTTTTTTCCCCTTTGCCAGGCCAATTTCGAGCTTGATACGGCCGCGGACGTAGTGCATGTCGATGGGCACTAGGGCGTAGCCCGCCCGCTCAACCTTTCCGATCAGCTTACGAATCTCCTCGGCTTTCAGGAGTAGTTTTCGGGTCCGAACTGGGTCTGGGCTCACATGCTTTGAGGCCTCGGGCAGGGCCGAGATGTGGCAGCCGATTAGGTAGACCTCACCCTGCCGAACGATGACATAGGCCTCTTTAAGGTTAGATCGGCCCGCCCGGATAGCCTTGACCTCCCAACCCTCGAGCGCGATCCCAGCCTCATAGCGTTCCTCTATGAAGTAGTCGTGAAATGCCTTCTTGTTCTGGATGATCGACATAAAATAGGGGATGCCTGATGTTTCTAAAACTGTTCTTGTGCCGTTTTCGGCCAAGCAGATGTACGACCTAGTCGCCAAGTGCGAAGACTACCCCGCTTTCTTGCCCTGGTGCGCGGGAGGCCGAATTCTAGATCAAAAGGACAACATCGTCTCAGCCGAGCTAGAAATCGACTTTAAGGGAATCAAGCAGTCCTTTAGCACGCGAAATGTGAATGTCCCGGGGGAGTGCATTGAGATGCGGCTCTTGTCGGGCCCCTTTCGTTCGCTTGAAGGGCGATGGCGATTTATCGCGCTTTCTGCAGAGGCCTGTAAGGTCGAGTTTCGTCTCGATTACCATTTTTCGAGTGGCCTACTGGAGAAGGTGATTGGGCCAGTGTTTGCCCATATCACCGCCACATTTGTCGATTCCTTTGTTTCCCGTGCTGAAGCGGTTT
>Ga0247834_1003769_pt1 | contig 20044 bp, 6 predicted proteins | sample LaCruzMarch2015__8_FD_187118 | JGI IMG/M metagenome (GOLD analysis project Ga0247834, IMG submission 187118) | Freshwater microbial communities from meromictic Lake La Cruz, Castile-La Mancha, Spain - LaCruzMarch2015_12m | ecosystem: Environmental > Aquatic > Freshwater > Lake | place: Spain...
CTGTACTCAACAAAAATTTGTGAAGGCAATAGCCAATTAAAAAGGTAAGCCCTTTTGTTATCTGTCCGTTAAGCATGTCAAGGAACTCTAAAATATTGAGGAAGTTGCAAGTAAAGGTAAAAGGTAAAAAGTGGGAGAAAACTTTCTCATCATTTTCTACTTAATACTTTGTATTTGAATCTTAAAACTTCCTAAAGACTTTATGGTGGCTATAGCGCAGGTGTTCACCTCTTCCCATTCCGAACAGAGAAGTTAAGCCCTGCTACGCCGATGGTACTGCCCTAACCGGTGGGAGAGTAGGTAGCCGCCAAATCATTATCACCCCGTCAGGTAACTGATGGGGTTTTTTATGTTGTATGATAACAAAATAATATAGATGCAGACGTGATGGGTGTTCACCTCTTCCCATTCCGATCCGCCAGTGGCGGATAAGCCCTGCTACGCCGATGATACTGTCCTAACTGGTGGGAGAGTAGGTCCGTAGGTTCGCCGGAGGAGAAAGCCGCCAAAGTATTAAACAAGACCCGTTCATGATTGTGAACGGGTCTTGTTTGTGAGTGGAGTCTTAGATGTTGGCTATTTTTGATTAAAATAATGTATAAAAATGCACCTGATTTACGAGTGCTTTTCATATAAGGAATTGCTTATCCTCATCATTGTTGCTGTTTTTTTAGCACTTTTCCAAGATGCGCTTCATGCTAGTGGCATGTTCAAGACGGGAGCGAAGTTCGTTGATGTGTATGCGTTCCTGCTCGGTGTTGTCTCGGTGTCGTATGGTAATGGTGTCGTTTTCCATGGTTTCGTAATCCACGGCCACACAAAATGGGGTTCCAATCAGGTCCTGGCGGGTATATCGTTTGCCAATGCTGTCTCGTTCCTCAAAAATGGCATTAAAATCGAGCTTCAGGTCTTTGAAAATAGCGTGTGCTTTTTCGGCCAGGCCATCTTTTTTTACTATGGGTAAAATGGCCACTTTCACCGGAGCCAAAGCCGGATGCAGTTTCAGGTAGGTGCGCTCTTTTTGTTGGTCGCCTTCGCCGGAAAGTTCTTCTGTAAATGCCTGACTCAATGTAGCTAAAAACAAACGGTCTGCCCCTACTGAAGTTTCGACCACGTAAGGCGTGTAGTTGCCATAGGGTTTGCCTTCGGCATTTAGGTCGTTGTCGAAATATTGCTGTTTCTTTTTCGACAATTTTTCGTGGCTGCTGAGGTCAAAATCGGTGCGTGAGTGAATGCCTTCCATTTCTTTGAATCCGAAAGGAAAGTCAAATTCAATGTCCACGGCTGCATTGGCGTAGTGAGCCAGTTTTTCGTGTGGATGAAATCGCAGTTTTTCGCCAGGTAATCCGATGGCATAGTGCCATTTAAGACGGGTGTCTCGCCATTGTTCGTACCATTGCATTTCGGTACCCGGGCGCACAAAGAACTGCATTTCCATTTGTTCAAACTCCCGCATACGGAAAATGAACTGCCGGGCCACTATTTCATTTCTGAAGGCTTTGCCAATTTGTGCAATACCGAATGGGATTTTCATCCTGCCGGTTTTTTGGACATTCAAAAAGTTTACAAAAATGCCCTGAGCTGTTTCGGGTCGAAGATATAAGGTAGAAGCATCTTCGGCTACAGAACCCATTTGTGTGCTGAACATGAGGTTGAATTGTCGCACATCGGTCCAGTTTGCCGTACCTGAAACAGGGCACTCTATTTTTTCCCGAACAATAAGGTTCAACACACCTTTCAAGTCATTGGCTTCGAGCAACTGGCTCATTTCTGTAACCAAGGCAGCGCCTTTGGCTATGTCGCCTGCTTTTTCTAAAGCAGCTGCACGATCTTCAATCAACACATCGGCTCGGTACCTTTTTTTCGAGTCTTTGTTGTCGATCATCGGGTCGTTGAAGGAGTCGACGTGGCCAGAAGCTTTCCATATGAGCGGGTGCATGAAAATGGCAGAATCGATACCCACCACATTGTCGTTGAGTTGGGTCATGGCCTTCCACCAGGCTGTTTTTAGGTTGTTTTTAAGTTCAACCCCATATTGACCGTAATCGTACACGGCGCTTAAGCCGTCGTAGATTTCGCTGGAAGGGAACACAAAGCCGTATTCTTTGGCGTGAGAGATGATTTTCTTAAGTTGTTGATTATCCGAGGTTTCAGTTGCGTTTGCCATATATGGGAAAGCCGGAATGTTCATATTCCGGCACATCGTCTTTGTGAATAAACTTGATTTAAAATTTGCGTTCGATGATTTCTATGAGGGTTGTCACGTTTTCATCTTCCATGTCCCACTCGAACTTTAAAGCGTAGTTGGCTTTCAAGGTACTGAGGGCTGTATCCAAATTTTTTGCTTTGTCGAGTTGCTCAATGGCGTCGTTCCAATCAGTATGGTTTCCTTTGAACAAGGTGTTGATAAACATGAACTTCAGGTGAAGCGGAATGCCAGTTTTTATCGATTCAATTTTGATTTTCTTAAACTTTTCGGCTACTACATCTCCGTTGTCTTCGTCATCGTGGCGTTTGAACAGATTGCTAAATCCAGGCGATTTTTGTGCAGTGGCATTATTTTGTTCCAAAAAAGTTGACTCCAATTCTTCTTCATCTTCCTGCACTTCAAATGCTGTAACAGACACTGTTGCTTGTTCCTGCACCATCATGGGTGTTGGTTCTGGCGTTGGTTCTGCAAATTTCACCGGAGGTGGCGAAACGATATTTTGTTTCACTACAAAGTCGCTCATGGTGCAAGGAAGCACAGCCGAAAGCTGAGAAATGGCTTCTTGCGGATCGTCGACACCCACCGATTTTTCGTTTAGAATGCGCAGGAAAAATCGAACGGCTTCGCCTGCGAAAATATCGTCCTGACCTTGTTCGGAAATTTCTGTAGACGCCTGCACCAGTATATGTTTGTTGAAAATGAAGTATTTCTGGATATTCAACAACGAGTCAATCATCACTTTCGGTTGCCCTAATGCACCCACTTCTTTGGTGAAAAAAGTAACAGGGTCGCAGACAAGGGTAATCATTTCCTCTACAGCTTGCTTGAGCAAGAGGTCGAAATCATATTTTCGGACAACAATATTGTTCGACAAGGTGTTCATGAACTGGTTGAGCGCTTCTTTCACTTCTTCATTTTCATAATCGAAGTATGGACTTTTGAAGCGAATTACTTCTCTTTGCCACTTGACAAAAAGGTTTTTTAAAATAAACAGGTTGATTTGTCTGACATCCGAAAAAGTAGTGATCTCGGCACCAGTTATAGCGTTTTGGCTGAGGAAGAATGGCTTGGAAAGTTTATCGGTAAATTTTGCCGCATAAACCCTGATTGCCTCTTGTTTCAAATTGATTTCCATGGATTGCCCTTTTTGGAAAGATGATGTTCGAATTGTCAAAATTAGTCATCGAAAATCTGAACAACAAAGAAATATTGATATCTCGTTCAGATATCCCCTTATTGCAGCAGATTTTTGAGGCGGGACAAGACTGGATGTCGGCCTGCGGAGGCAAAGGAAGATGCGTGACATGCAGGGTAAAAGTGCTTGAAGGTATGGAGAATTTGTCGCCAATAACCGAGTGTGAATTGAAATTCAGGGAAGACAACCGCTTGAAAATCAACGAAAGATTAACGTGTCAAATACATCTGAAAGGCATTTTACGGGTTAAAGTCCCGAGCACTTGCCAACTTCCACATATAGCCTACACATGACAATATGAAAAATCACTGGCTCCTAAAATCAGAACCTTTCAAATATTCATACGATCAGCTTTTAAAAGATGGCGTTACCTATTGGGATGGGGTAAGAAATTTTCAGGCCCGAAATAATTTAAGGGCAATGAAAGAAGGAGATCTCGCACTGTTTTACCATAGCAATGAGGGGAAAGAGATTGTGGCCATTGCAAAAATTGTGAAAGAAGCTTACCAGGATCCAACCTCTGACGACACCAACTGGGTAGTTGTAGACGTGGCACCATATTTTAAGCTCGCAAAACCGGTAACACTTGAAATAATAAAACAGCATCCGATTTTGAAAAACATGGCTTTGGTGAAACAAAGTCGCTTGAGTGTGATGCCGGTGCTTGAAGAGGAATTTGATGAAGTGTTGAGACTTGGGGAAATGGGTTGAGCTTTGCGTTTTTAAAAACTTTTAAAATGATTTTAAAAATTCTGGCTTTTCGATTTTAAACTATCTTCCTTTTATGTTCGACTGGTTATTCTACCTTACATTTTTGTTGATTTCTGTGCTGGTGGTTTTTTACCTCGAGCGCAAAATGTCGGCATTTATTCAAGATAGAATGGGACCCATGGTGGTTGGTAAATTTGGCCTGCTGCAACCTTTTGCCGATTTGCTAAAGCTGTTGCAAAAAGAGCAAATTGTGAACATTAAGGCTGAAAAGTGGCTCTTTCTGGCAGTTCCTTTACTGTTGTTTTTGGTGGTATTTATGGGTTTTTCAATACTGCCTGTTTCAAACCTGCCGGCTCCTGCACAGGTTTCGACTGGCGTATTGCTGATAGTCGGATTACTATCTCTGGATGTTTTGGGTATTTTAATGGCAGGCTGGGCCTCGGGCAGTAAATTTTCTGTTTTGGGTGCTATGCGGGCCATCGGTCAAATAGTTTCCTACGAAGTTCCCATATCATTCATTGTGCTCACATGTGGTTTCTATTACGGCACCGCCCATCCAGCTCAAATGGTGGCCATGCAAGGTGCAACTGCAACGCCGGCTTGGCTCATGAATTTGGGTGTTTCTGGCGGAATTTTTAGTTGGGGCATATTTCAGTTCCCTGTTTTTATTCCACTTTTCATTTGTTTTTTCATCGCCTCATTGGCCGAAAGCAACCGGGCTCCTTTCGATTTGCCGGAAGGTGAAAGCGAGATTATAGGCGGTTTTCATACGGAGTATAGCGGATTTCGTTGGGCGCTTTTCTTTTTATCGGAATACGCCATGATGCTGGTGCTGTCTCTTTTGTCGGTGCATTTCTTTTTAGGAGGCTGGCATTCTCCATTTCCATCGTTTGGTGCGGTTCATCAGCTTATTCCACCACATCCATTTTTTGGGTTGATTTGGGTATGGTTGAAAGCTATGGCCCTGTTGGTAGTCATGATTTGGGTTCGATGGACTTTTCCCCGCTTGCGTATAGATCAGGTTATGTTTATTTGCTGGAAGGTTTTGTTGCCTCTCAGCATACTGATTTTTGTATTTACAGTGTTTTGGAAAGCTTTGTAAAAGCTAAAGATACATGCGAAGCTGTTGGTTTGCCCGAAGTCGTGTTCCAAATATTTATTGGTTTGAAGTAAGTTTGACGAAAGTAAAACTTGCAAAAGCCTTGAACAAGCAAGTTTTTTTGCTGTTAATTTGTACGCTGTAAACAGTTTGTTTTAAAAATAAAACAAGCTGAGAAGCAACACCACTAAAACCAAAAATGATCCAAACGCTCAGAATTACCACATGGCTTTTTTTAGCGTATTTTTTAGTCTGCCTCGCCTCACAGGTTAGCGGTCAAAATCTGGTTACCTATGCCGGCAACAGTGGCAGGGAAACTTTCAATGACGTTTACAGATTACCCAATGGACGCATTCTGGTGGCAGGAAGAGCCGACAATCTTTCGTGGACCACAGCACCTGTCATCACGCTCTCTATCACGCCTGCACCGGAACAATCCGTTTTGTCGAATGAGTCACTTGGTAGGGCTTTTATTTTATTGCTCAACACCCAAAGCACGCAAATTGAGAGGGTTTTTGCATTTCCCTCAGGTACTGTTGCAGACGTATTCAGAATACGATCGACCGACAACCCCACCATTCGTACAGACGACAGCACATTTGCCATTTACATTTCAGGCAATCGAACTACCAGCGACCCTGCTCAGGATGGGTATTTCATTGCTCGGCTAAACGGAAACTTTATTTCCGGAACCGGCGGAACCGGCAATCCAACTGGAACCAGTTGGTATTTTCCCGTTAATTGCCCCAATGATGGGAGTGTGTCTGACTATAAACGCATGCAACCCTGGGATGTAGGTAGCGATGGACAAGTAGTGTTTGGTCGGGGTAAGGCTTATTCATGGGATTGGGCCGCCATTGAAAAGCTGAATGCCTCTGGTGTACGCACATTTGTGGAAAACTGGCCGGCTCATTGGAGTGCCACTTCCGAACTTCCATCTTACAGAAAAGCCTCCAGTTATGGCGGTGCCGCTGCTTATTCAGGTATTGTGTTGAAAGCAGGTCGACCTGGAAGTTTGCGCTCGGCCACCACTGGCGACTCTTATTGGAATGGCTACAACTGGAACCTGAATACAGACGAAATAGGCAACCCCAGAGTTGGTAAATTTCCGGACGATTGGTATTTCAATAAACCATTTAATGGTACAAATGGAGGACCAAATCAAGGAGGCCGGGGTCGGTTGACAAATCCAACAACAAACACCTATGGCGACTCAGTAAGAACCTACAAAACCAACAGCAACAGCGGCGGCCAGATGCACCCAACACAACGCCTAGGCGGAATTGCGATTGACAGACGAGATAACAGTGTCTATTTTGGCTATAGCACACAAACATCATTTTTCACATCCGTGCCCTACAATGGCAAAAACTGGGTGCCCGATTTTGAACCCGTTGTAGTAGCTATGAATGCCGATGGAGCCATTCGCTGGTGGGCCAGAACCTATGATCAGCGTGGAATTTCTCCGCCGGACCAATACATTGATGGTGTTGAAGTAGATTATGCAGGAGAGAAACTTGTAGTGCTTGGTCGTCAGCATGGAAGCAATACCATTGCCATGTGGCGAGGGAACCAAGTACCTGGCAATGCAGCTTTTCAAAACGGATACACAGGTGTGAACACTGTTGCCACAGGCCACTATTCCTGGATTGGTAAATATGATTTACAACGAACTGTAACCCAGGGACTACCATTGAGTCCGGTTATCAAGCATTCCACTTATATGATGGAATACCGTGATCCTGCAGCTGGCCTTGGCTCTCCAAGCTCAGATCCGAAATTAGATGGCTGGCCTTCTCCTAATTCCGGTTTTCCAGACTTAAATACAACCCGATTTTCGTCGCCGGGCAGAGTGGCAGTAACTCCTGGTGGTGCTGTTTGTGTGATAGGAGCCGGACAAAGAACGATTACAACTGCTGATGCTTTTCAGAAAATGCCCAAGCAAAGTACCGGATCAAGAGCGGCTTGGAATCAATTTGTACGCATCTATCTTCCTGATTTATCTGGACTTGTTTACAGTTCCTTGCTCACTGGCAGATGGGATACTGTTTCAGGGGCAGGAGGTGCAAACACAGAAATTGAAGGAATTTTTCCATACAATGGAGGCATTTATGCTGTAGGCAAACATTCAGTAAACGCTTCAACAGGACAGCCAAACGGAAATCCAATACCTACAGTGGCAGTACCAACCTGGGGCGGAACAGTACCCCAAAATGAATCCGCTATTTTTGCCAGACTGCGTATAGACCAAAATTATCCGATTTCTGTTCAGCTCAATCCAAATGTGTTCTGTGCTGCTTCCGGAAATAACACTTTCCCTATTCGTTTTACTCCGCCTCCGGGATTCCTTACTCAATTCAACAATGGCAATGTTTTTAGAGCGGAAATTTCTGCTCCCAATGGTCGATTTGGTGGGCAGGGCGGCTCCACAAGGGTTATTGGTACCCTCTCCTCATCTTCAAACGGCCAACAGGTTATCAATGCCACTTTTCCAACGAATTTAGTTCCTGGATCTTCTTATGGGCTTAGAGTCAGGGCTTTAAACCCTCTTATACCTGGTCCGGGCATCGATACAGTGCCTGGATATTGGTATAACGTGACTATTGTAACAGCCATTCCTGCCACGCCTGGAACCATAACCGGAGAAACCCTTGTATGCGGAAATACCCAGCCTGCAACAACCTACACCGTCAGGAAAGCCAACAACGCCATCACCTACGAATGGGAGATAACACCTACTGTGGCCAATTTTCAAGATCCCTGTGTTCTTCCAACTTGTGCAGGCATCATTGGCGGAACGGATACTTCAGCCGTTGTTTTCTGGAACCCGAATTTTTCAGGGGTTGCCACCATTCGGGTACGGGCTGTGAATCCTTGCGGAACCAGTACAGGGTGGAGTACATTAACTGGCATTACAGTAGCACCTTGTATATCAGCCACTTTTCAAGGATCCGTTTGTGCAGGGTCAAATCCGGATGTTTCCATACCATTTGTTGTTCCGGCCGGGGTAACGGTTTCCGGAGTCAATACTTTTACGGCACAACTTTCAGATGCTTCAGGCTCGTTTAATACGCCTGTAAACATTGGAAGTGTGAGCAATATTCCAGGTGGTCAGGGACCCAGAAACGGACAAATCAACGGCATTACGATTCCGCTTGGCATTTCGCCGGGCACTACTTACAGAATCAGGGTGGTTGGGACTGGTACCACGCCTTTGGTTCAAGGTTTCCCAACAGGAAATATTACTGTTCGCACACCACCTTCAAAGCCAACAAGACCAGTTGGGATTTTGAATTATTGCTTCAACAACATCCGAACCGGCATTCAAAGTATTTCCCAATTTAGAACAAGTAATGGCGTAGTTCAAATTGTAAGTAGCGGGCATGGATTGATTACTGGCCAGCAGGTAATGCTTATTTTCTCGAATCCTGCTGTTGCTTCCTATTCAGGTGTTTGGACAATCACTGTTCAAAACAACAATGATTTTACGCTTAATGGCTCAAGCTATTCGGGTGCCACTGTTTCAGACGCTGGTCAAATTGTTTGGAATCACTTCACTACTACTCCTATGCTCGGGGTTTCATACTTTGAATGGGTATTGAGTAATCCTGTAATTGGTACATTCCAAACCAATAACGACCCTACTACTATTATCAATTTTGCCAATGTGGAAGGTACAAGTTGGCTGAAAGTGAGGGCAGTAAATGAATGTGGTTCAGGAGCTTGGAGTGATTCTATTCGGATTAATGTGGAGAGTTGCATTCAAGTGAACCTTGAACCTGGCTCTGCCTGGTGTCCGGGATCTTTTATGAACAGAACTTCACCTAGCGGAACGGTCAGACTTCAGTTGTCCAAAGCAAACCATACTATTTACTATTCAACATCGAATTACCGGGTAGAAATTTCAGATGCAACTGGAAGTTTTGTCAATCCTTCTTTTGGAAGGAATATTTTACGAAACAACAATGAGCAGCTGACAGGCCAAATCACTAGCATTACTAACGGGCCTGGAAAGATTACGCTAACGGTGCCGAACCATGGACTAAATTCGGGTGCAAACATTCGGATGTCGAGTTTTCAGAATGGGTACAGTTATTTGAATAGCCTGAGAGATTCGATTACAGTAATAGATGCCAACACCATTCGATTGGAAAGAGCCACACTTTGCCCATCCAATTGCAACCAAACACAAGATGCATTTATTTCAGGGCATGACTTGCTCACGCCCATCGATTTGAATATTCCATTGCCCGCCACATTAACTCCTAGTGCATTTTATCAAATTCGGGTTTCATGTATTTCGAACTGCGCCAACAATGGTTCAAGTATAAATGCTCCTTTTAATTTCTCTGTGGGGCCACCTCCGACAGTTTCGCAACCTTCAGGAAATGCCGCAGCTGCTTGCGGTACCACAGAAACTTATTCTGTTCCGGCAATTCCGGGTGCCACGGCCTACAGTTGGTCGCTTGTTCCGGCATCGGCTGGAGTGATTACCGGTTCCGGCAATTCAGTTTCTATCACTTTTTCAAACAACTACACCGGGCCAAGAGCCAACTTGTCGGTAACTGTAAATACATCTTGCGGCCAGGTAACTTCGGTTCCCCTTTCCATCGGCACCAATTGCAATCCACCTACTGAGCCTCCCATTGCCGGGCCAGTTACTGGTTCTTACCGCACAAGAGCGACGAATGTGCCTTGGAAAGCCGCCAGCACATGGGAAAGATTTGATGGTACAAACTGGGTAGCTGCTACCTCGTATCCAGGAGACGATGGTTCCGCTAACGACGATCCTGCAGCTCAATTCATTTTTGTAGGGGGCTATGGAGCAGGCTCGCCTCCAGCGGCAAGCAATCACACCATTGATTTAGAAGGAGTTATATCTGTAGATCAGGTGATTATCATGAGAAACGGGGGTGCATTCGGTACATTGAATGTGAATAGTGGTGCTTTCCTGAAAATATTAAATGCTGTAGAGCCTGTTGATTTTCAGGTATTTGGAGAGCTAAGGCTACTTGAAGGAGGAATTATTGAACCAACAGGTGCTTTGGGGGTAATGAACTTTGGTGTGTATCGACACCTCTACACCACCACAGCCGGAACTGTTCCTACAGCTACCTGGTTCTTTGGAAGCACTTGTTCTATTGATGGTTATACCACCAATAGCACACCGCCAGCTGGTTTAGGACAAGCCTTTCAAAATTTTACCTGGAACACAGGAAGCTTGGCGCAAGACTTCAATTTGCAAGGGCAGGTACATACCGTTTTGGGTAGGTTTAATAATCTGGCCACCAACAACAGATGGTTGGCTTTGACCAATTCGAATACCCCTTTGTATTTCAATAATCTCGAAAACAGGCAACGTTTAAATTTAAACACCGGTACAACTCCAGCGCAGTCGAATGTACTGACAGTGAACAGTTTTATCAATTTTGACAGCGATGTTCATGGTTCCACGAGCGGAGCAGCGGGAAATTTGGTGGTGAGTCAGAACATGACCATTCAAAGGGGAATAGTAGCCCTAACAAGCGGAAGTGGATCGCCAACATGGCTTGTGCGAGGCGATGTTTCGATTCAGGAAGGAAGATTGTTAGGCAACAGAGGGGGAGCTGGTTTTTCTACCCGGATGGATGTGCTTGGTAATCTGACCATTAACCACAACAACGCTGTATTTGCAGGTAGTAATAATAGTCCGGCTAATTTTCTGGTAAACATTGGAGGCAATCTTCAGCTCCAGAATGGTACCATTAACGATTTTAATCAAGGAGGAAATTTTACCGTTAATGTGAAAGGAGATTACCTGCAAACAGGGGGTAGCCTGGCCGAAAGCTGGGTGAATCTGACCTTGAATCTGGAAGGCAATTTCAACCAAACAGGCGGCACGATTGGCGGAGCAGGTGCCAGAGGTAGCATGACTTTTGGATTTACCGGAACAGGAAATCAAAACATAACCCTCACTCCGGCAAGCTATAACGGCAACAGGGTTTCGTTGCTGATGAACAAACCTTCCGGGCAATTGTCTGTCAACCAGGTGTTTTCTTACCAGCATTTTACCTGGATAAAAGGAAACTTGAATCTGAACGGCTTCAACCTGGTGGGTGGTGGTGATTTAATTTTGAACGGAACGGGAGATTTGGGTCTGGTTTCCGGTTCTTCGGGCGTTTCCTGGACACATAGGTGGCTGAAAGCCCAAGGCGGATATTTGCGAAATCCAGGCGATTTGCTAACCATAAACGGAGGGTCTGGTGGAGCTGTAAATGCCCTCAATACAAATAGTTATGTTGCTGACTTTCTAAAATTTACGCTCAATTCAAAAGAAATAGCTAATGCAAACTTTACTGTAAATGGAAACTGGAATGGCAATTCTTCCATTACTCTCAACAATCATGGATTACAAAATGGAGATAGAGTTACCATAGCTGGAACAACCAATAACGGTGGTGCATTTAATGGTACTTACACAATCACAAGAACCGGAGCAAACACATTTACACTTAACGGAACTACTTTTGACGGAAATTGGAGCTCAACCAATACTGGTACTTTAACACGTATCGACAATTTCGAAGTACCTATCGGCGATGCATCGGGCTATCGTGGGTTTGCATTTAACAGGCTTAGAAACGATGCAAATTCCAAAACATTCCGCATTCAATACAAGGCAACCGGAGCAAACGAAGCCACTGGGAACCTCATACAACAGGTTGGTCTTGTGCCGGGTATATTGGGCAGAAACTGGATGGTTCAAAGGGTATCGGGTTCTGGGAATTTTGAAGATATTGAATCGGTGAGTGTTTTTCTGCCAAATGCCACCAGCCTGCTCAGAATTGGCCAAAGCAACAACGCACCTGGAACAACAGGATATGCTTCAAGAGGTGGTGGATTGATTTCATTTCAACGAATCACATCTATAAAGGCCATTTCGGCTGCTTCATTTTCTACATCGGGAACCTGGTTTGCAATAGGTAGCGCAGCTGTTTTGAATCCCCCCGGTGGAGGATTTACAGTACCTGGAAATTACGCAAATCTGACAGCTGTAGCCGCTGAATACAATGATGTAACTTTTTCTGGCCCTGCCACTTTTGTGATGGGTTCCGGGTACAATGGTAGAGAAGACGGACCAACTCCGGAGCGTTTTCCAATCGTGTTCAATAGAAAACAAAATTTTCCGGTCACTATTCGTTCTAATGCAGCGAACAGAGAAACAAGCAATAGTAATCTTAGTTCGGGTTTGAGCAGTGCCCTGGTAGTTTTTGATGGCGTTTCAAACATTACCTTCGATGGAGCGCATGCAGGAGGGAATTGGAAATTTGTACAATACGGAACCACCGATTCGGCCAATGTGTTCAGGTTCATCAATGGGTCAACAGGCATCAATTTGCGAAACCTCGATATCCAGGCTTCAGCAGAAGGTAATAATTATAGCGGCGCTGTATTGTTGGGTCGTTCTTCAGCCCCAACAGGCAACAGCAACAATGTGATATCGAACAACACCATCAGAAACAACCAGGCCAACAGAAGGCAATTGTTTATCAAGCGTATCATCCAAACGGAAAGACCGGGCTATATCGATGGGGCATTAATTATCGATGCGCAGCAATCAACACCTGTTATTTGTACAACCTCAGTCAATCATCTTTACAATAATGGGCAAAGGTTGCGAATGCGAAGTTTCGACCCAAGCAGTGCCAACAATGCGATCACCAGCGTGACAGGAGCCGGAGTAAATCCCATTCGAATTACGTCTACCATTGCACATGGCTTATCGACTGGATCTAGGGTACGAGTAGGCGTTTTGCCTGGCAACGACAATACTGTTGATGTGCAAGGAAATACTGCAGCCAATGGCGTATGGACTATCACAGTAATAGATGCAAATAATTTTACTTTGAATGGAAGCACGGCCAATGGGAATTTCATCAACCCACCAGTGGGAGCATCTCGCCCCACATGGCGTTGCATGGACCCCTTGATTTTGAATGGCGACTATTTCATTGGCCAGGTTACAGACACAACATTTGCATTATTTACCAATCCCGGACTTTCACAGGGTTATGCACCAAAAGGTCGCTGGAGCTTAGGTAGGGGCGATATGTCGGGTTCGAATGGAACTGTTGTACCCATTATTTCCAATATTTCGTCTACTACACCGGTTGTAATTACCACCTCCGCCAACCATTTTTTACAAAGCGGAAACACAGTCAGGCTTTCCGATTCTTTGGGGGTTGGGACCACAAAATCCTGGGTCATTACCCGCATCAATGCGACTCAATTCAGCCTGAACACAAGTACTCCAGCCGATTTCCCTGCCGGGCGTTGGCAGTTTTCAGATGTACCATTGGTGGCTGTTACTTCTGTTCCGCATGGCTTGGCCAGCAACGATGTCATTAGTGTAGCGGAAGTTGTTTTTCCACCGAATGCTAATGGTAATTTTGTGACAACCACTATAAATGACACCACCTTTAGTTTAAACGGCACATTTTACTATCAAACGCCATTTTATGGGCCGGCCTTGTTGCGAAATCTCCTGACAACAGCCACCATGTCTTTAAATTCCATTAACAACACTACACCGATCAAAACAGCCAACACCACTTCAGACGGCTGGATTCCCAACCACATGGTGGCTATTGAAGGAACAACAAACGGAATTGTTCCAGCAGGCAACTACAGGATGTGGATTGGAGGCGATGTTAGCCGGGAAATAATAATCCGGCACACCAGAAAGATTAATCCTCCTTATCAAGGAACGCCGAAAGCCTTTTTTGACAAAGGCATGTCGAAGGGCATTGTATCTAATAATCCAGGAACCAGCCTGAACCAAAACAACACCATTGAAGGTAATAAATTTGAAAACGTCATCAAAGATGGTTTGTTGGTTACCCCGGCAGGAAATGGCAGCAGGTGGAAAATAAATAACAACCACTATTATTTTAATGGAATACCTGGGCCAAGATCGGGAAGTGGTAGGGATTTTCAGGCTTTCAATTTTGTGCCTGGATTAAAAAGCAACAGCAACGAAATCATTGGAAATTATGTTGGTGGCTCACAGCCATTTAGTGCCGGAACTCCTTTGGTTTTTGGACTATCATCTGGGGTATATACCCAAGTGATACTCACTGCATTCCGAGTAAATGCAGGTGATCAAGCTGCTACCATTCTTCAAAAAAACAAAATTCAAAATATCAATGGTTTTGGTCCTGGCTCAAAAGTTCAATCAAATAATAATGCTTCCTCAGGCAGATTCAATAATACAATTAATCCTAATGCAGGCTTGGTGAGGGGTATAGACATAGAAAGTGGGCTTGCTCAAATTGGTGGTCAAAGCTATGAAGATGCAAACTGGTATGGAGATACCCTTGATCGAGAAGACTACTCCATTGATATGTACGGAGAATCGAGTGCGACGTATGCCATTCAAACCCGATCTTCCTCTAAAACTTCGATTTTCAAAAATATCATAGGCAATGTAAGCAGTAGCGCAAGAGCCTATTCAGGAAATGGTTCATTTTCAGCTATTTCTGGTGGTGGAACTGGTTCACCTCAAATAGTGAAAAACCTGATTAGAAGGATAAAAGGTGTTCCTGCGGCAGGCATAATTACCAATGCTTCGGGCCAAGAACAACTCATTGACAGCAACAACATTTCAGGATTGATAGTGAGTGGAAATGGCATGTATGGGATGGTGATTGATGGTGCAAACAATGGGGGAATTATTAGTAGAAACAGGTTTTATCAATCTGCATGCGATCCAACAAATGGGGTCGGATCTGGTATTTCTGCACTTGAAATGTTAGCAACTGGTGGAGGTCAAGGATGGACAGTGCTCAACAATCAGTTGAGCTTCAATTTCTTGCTTTGGGGAGGTCGGTATGATGACCGTTTGGCTGGCATAAGGCATAGCTCGACTGGAGGAATTCCGGCCAGGTACTATTTTAACACGGTCTACATGTCGGGCCGATTGGGCGATCCAGGTTGGAGTACATCCTGTTTCAGAAAAGATGGTAATGGTTCTTTGGTTTTCAAAAACAACATGTTGGTGAATGAAACTGGCGGTGGTGCCGGAGCGCACTATGGCATTAACGTGGGTAACCTCACCAATTGGAATGGAAGTCAGGTAACTAACAATCTTTTTTATGCCTTTGGTGGCAACAGTTTCCTGGCCCGACATGGGACTACGCAAATTACAGATGTTGAAAGATTCAACGGAGTGGCACAAGCATTGAATAACCTTGAATCACCCGTTTTTTGGAAATATCCCCAACCGGACACGTTGGGTAGGCTTTACCTGAACGGTGAAAATTGCCCCATCAAGGACAAAGGCGTGAATGTAGGTATTTTCGATGATTACGACTCATTGTTGGTTCGAGATAAGGTTTTGCCAGACATTGGCAGCCACGAATTCAGTAATGAATTGCCCTTAGGCGCATTTTGGATAGGTGGAGTTAATAACGATTGGCATCTCGACGCCAACTGGTGCGACCAAAAAGTGCCACAGGCTTTTGAAGATGTAACCATCAGCAACTTGCCCAGACGCAGAAATATGCCCATTGTTTCAACAGACGATGCCGTTTGCAGAAATCTCAGGTTGTTGGATAATCCGGGTAGCATGCTCACCATTTGGGGCGATCGGGCAAATCTTACCGTGTATGGCGACTCTGGCCGCATGCAATGGACGCACGCTAATTTTGCGAACATCACAGGAGCCATGACTTTTGGTTCCGATTCCGTTCAGAGCATTCCGGGGCCTCCGACCGAAGTGGGTTACAGCAGACGAAATCTGAGTTTGAATCCAATGACCATCTCAGCTGTAGCCATAACTGCCAATGCAGCTACCATAACAACAACCGGTAACCACAACCTCAATTTCGGAGAATTTGTGCGCCTTTCCCGCATTGCAGGTGTGCCTTTGCTTAATGGCAGCTTTAAAGTGTTTAGGGTGGTTTCGGGTACTTCATTTGAAGTAAGAGGGTCGTTTACTGGAACCTACACTGGAAATGCAGGGATTGCTACCCCATTGGCAGTTTTGCCTATCCGAGCTATGATAGTGGGAACAAACAGCATTGAGGTGCAATTGTCGAGAGCGCATGGCTTAAGCAACGGGCAATATGTTTCATTAACAGGCGTAAAAGGAATTGATGCAGCCAATGGCGCTTTTGCCATCAGCAATGCCACAGGAGATCGGTTCGACATTCCTGTAAAAACATTCAGCCAGTTTATTCATGACACCAATGCGGTCATGATCCCTTCGCTGACAGGTTTCTATGACCTTCGGCTGGCAGGCAGCAATACCAAATTTGCCGAAGGTGCCATTCAGGCTGCCTCTGTGATGGCTACAAATGCCACTTTTATAACGAATAAAAACTCCCTGGAACTACGTGATAGTTTGATTGCCAGAAATGGTGGCAGAATCATTATTGAAAATCCGACTACAACAACAGTTGGTTCACATTTTACCCGAAACGGAGTTGGAAGTGGGGCCATTAGTTCATTGGGTAATTCCGTTTTTGGCATCATGTCGGCCGATTCAGGCAGAATTGATTTTGGTGGAACAGACTTGGTGGTGAACGACACAATACGGGTGAGACGGTCGGGAACCATTAACCTCAATGCCGGAAGAATTTTTTCTAAAAATGCCCATGCTTTCAGGGGTCAAATCAATCAATCGAATGCCGAGGTAACTGTAACCCGAAAACTGATAGCTTCAGCTGGAGGGCGATATAGCATCAGCGGAACCGGTTTCACAGCCTCGAGAGATTCGATTTGGGTGAAGCGAAATGGTATTATTCAAACAGAAGCAGCCTCTTCTGCCGACCTGCTTGCACTGAATTTTACTTCCATGTTGGGAGGAAGCATCACTTTATCGGGCAGCGGAAACCTTTATTCTGGTAATTTATTTTTACGAAGTGGTTTAATCAACACCGGCGGACAAAATCGGGTTGTTTTCCCTGGCAGTACCAACATTAATTTCAACACGGTAATCGATGGTAATGACACCAGTTTTGTGAATGGGCGTGTGGCACATCAGCATGGTCGCTTGGTTTCAGGCACTGCACTCACCAACATTGTGGGCACAGCAGGCGGAAATTTCACCCTCAGAACGGGTTCTAATCATGGATTTGCAACCGGCGATGTGGTGTTGGTGCAAGGACTAACTGCTCCAGGTGGCAACCGAGCGAATGGTACTTACACAGTCGATGTAGTTGACAATACCAATTTCAGACTCAGAGGTTCGGTGTCGCCAGGTGCCATCAATGCAGCGTCTCCAGGGGGAACAGTAACCCGACTTCTCTCAAGGGTATATCCGGTTGGAAAACAAACCGAATACCGACCTATGCAGGTGTTTTTGGATCAGGGAACCGTGGGTGAAACAGCACTTTCCCTGCCTTTAACTTCTTTCAGCAATAACAGTGGTGTGGGTATATTTTCAACAGCTGCCAACCATAATTTCCGAAATCGCCAGGCTGTCTCAATACTTAATTCAGGTTTGAGCAACGTGAATCCTATTTGCTATATTCAGGTTGAGAGCCCGAATAGTTTCAGGTTGTTTAACGACTTTTTGCTTTCAGCCAACCCGAATATTTCAGGCACCTTGGCTGTTGGTGCCACTGTGCTTGGTCATGCCGAGTATGTGGCAGAGGCTTTCCTCACCAAGCCTGACTCTTTGCTGCTTCCGTTGTCTTCTCCAAGTTGGTTTGGAAGCTGGTCCGACCAGGTTGTGGGTGTGCATCAATCAAGGTATTCGAGGTTGTCGCAGATAAGCCATTTACCTACTCCATTTAGAATTAATGGCGGAACAGTTCGGTTGTCGTATCGTCAGACAGAAATCAACCCTGGTTTTCACAACAACAAGTATTTAACTATTGTAAAAGATAGTTTATGGCCAACTCTGCCTTCGAACCGTTGGCTGAACCGGGTAGGAAATAATGTGGATTCTGTTGCTACTTTGAAAACCATTCAAGGGGTGAAGCCATTTACCACACCGGGTGTATTTACCCTCGGATTCCTGAATATTTTGCCATGTAATCATGAAGCCAATGCGGGCCGGGATACTACATTTTGCCACAATGTGCTCGATTCATTGGGCTCCAGAGCAGAAACTGGCTTCACCTACCGATGGCGAAGGCTGGATCCTTGGCAAGCAGGTGGTTTCGTGAGCGATAGTTTGAGAGCAAGACTGGGTGTGCGACCAATAAATACCACGAATCAGGCCTACACCGTTCGATTTGAAGTCACCATGGCCCGCTCTGTTGATTGCGAGAAAAAGGATACTGTAGAAATTACGGTGTTGCCCGGTCTGGTGAAGCCTATTATTGACCCTGCCGGTCCTTTGGCTTATTGTCCGAATCCGGTGAATACCCAGTTTATGACGGTAGGAGGTTACACTACCTACACATGGATATTGTTGCCACAGGAAGCAGGGGAAATTTTGGGAGATAGCAATGAAATTGATATTGACTGGAATGATGGATTTTCAGGCCTGGCAAGACTTGTTGTTTTTGTTGGAAATGACTGCGGAAATAGCCCCATATCGGACACTGTCCGTATCAATATTGGTGGTGGAGCCAGTCAGCCCACTACGCCTGTAACCACTAGTGGAACCACCAATTTCTGTACGAATCCTGCTGATTTTGAAGTGTCGACTACCCCTGTGGGTGGTGCAAGCAATTATATTTGGCAGGTTCATCCTGTTGGGGCAGGCACAGTTACCGGAAATGGTGTAGTCGTAGTTTTTGATGCAAATAATACCTATAATGGCTTGGTTCGACTGGTGGTTCGGGTTGAAACCAGCTGTGGAAATAGTCCATTTTCTGACTCTTTACGGATTGTAATTGCTCCAGGGACCCCAAGACCTAATGCCCCAACAGCCACACCTACAACACTTTGTCCGATTTTCAATTCGCTGGTTTCGACAAATCCCGGTTTAGGCAAATATGTTTGGGAAGTAATTCCTTCTTCAGCCTATGCTGTACTGCCTTCCGACACGAATAATACTTTGGATATCAATTGGAATGATGGATTTGTAGGCACGGCAAAGGTAGTAGTTCGGGCAATAGGAACTTGTGGAGCTTCAGAACCTAGCGATACATTAACTTTCAACATCATTCCAGGCACAACAAGGCCAGATTTGCCAACCACAACCAATGCTACCACTTGTGCAGCGGTAAATTCAACCGCTACAACCAATGCTGGACTGGGTCGATACAACTGGCAAGTGATTCCAACAACGGCTTACACCGTTCAGCCGGGCGACACGAATAACATGCTGAATATCAATTGGAATCCAGCTTTTGTAGGCACAGTTCGTGTATTTGCAAGTGCCAGCAATGCTTGCGGAACTTCCGACACCAGCAACCACTTGGTGTTCAACATCATTCCAGGAACAACCAGACCAGACAGGCCAACAACTACAACTGCCACCACTTGTGCAGCCGTAGCTTCAAGCGCAACAACTAATGCAGGCTTAGGTCGCTACAACTGGCAAGTGATTCCGGCAATAGCTTACACTGTTCAGCCGGGTGACACGAATAACATGCTGAATATCAATTGGAATCCAGCTTTTGTAGGCACAGTTCGTGTATTTGCAAGTGCCAGCAATGCTTGCGGAACTTCCGACACCAGCAACCACTTGGTGTTCAACATCATTCCAGGCACAACAAGGCCAGATTTGCCAACCACCACAAACGCTACAACATGTGCTGCCGTTGCCTCAACAGCCACCACCAATGCAGGTTTGGGTCGATATAACTGGCAAGTGATTCCTGCATCGGCATACACAGTTCAACCGGGAGATACCAATAACATTCTGAATATCAATTGGAATCCAGCATTT
>Ga0247834_1003773_pt1 | contig 20020 bp, 18 predicted proteins | sample LaCruzMarch2015__8_FD_187118 | JGI IMG/M metagenome (GOLD analysis project Ga0247834, IMG submission 187118) | Freshwater microbial communities from meromictic Lake La Cruz, Castile-La Mancha, Spain - LaCruzMarch2015_12m | ecosystem: Environmental > Aquatic > Freshwater > Lake | place: Spain...
CGAAGTAACCACTAACTGCCTACTGGCTACTGCCTACCAAAAATGGGGGTTTTAAAATGAAATATGACTTATCGATAATCGGCCTAGGGTACGTCGGCTTGCCGCTGGCTTTGCAATTCGCAAAATCAGGCTGTTGCGTACTGGGGCTGGATACTGATCCTGGTAAGGTGAAGGAGATTGCAGCGGGGCGGAGTTATATTCGGCATATTCCGGCCGAGGATGTGAGTGCCCAGGTTAAGGCGGGTCGATTCACGGCATCGTCAGATTTCTCGTTGATAAAGCAGTCGGAAGCAGTCCTCATCTGTGTTCCCACGCCGTTGAATAAAAACCGAGAACCTGACATTTCTTATATTCTGAAAAGCGGGGAAGCGATTGCCCCGTATTTGAGGCCAGAGGACGGCGGTCGGAAAAAACTAGTAGTGTTAGAATCGACAACTTATCCGGGAACAACGGATGAGGATTTGAAAAGAGTTTTGGAGAAGGGGAGCGGTTTAAAGGCTGGAATAGATTTCCATTTGGCCTTTTCGCCAGAGCGGGAGGATCCAGGAAATCCGCAAAGTAAGGTGGCCGAAATTCCCAAGGTGGTGGGGGGGCTGACTCCGGCTTGTCTGGAGCGAGCGAAGCAGCTTTATGGCAAGGCAATCAAACGATTAGTGCCGGTGAGCTCCACGCGAGCGGCCGAAGCTACTAAGCTGATGGAGAACATCTTTCGTTCTGTGAACATCGCGTTGGTCAATGAGCTAAAGATTATTTATGGATCGATGGGAATAGACATTTGGGAGGTGATTGAAGCGGCCAAGACCAAACCATTCGGATTTATGCCGTTTTATCCGGGACCAGGCCTGGGGGGACACTGTATTCCCATCGATCCGTTTTACCTGACGTGGAAGGCTAGGGAGTTTGGGCATGCCACGCGTTTCATCGAGTTGGCGGGCGAGATCAACACCGCCATGCCGGAATTTGTTGTCCAAAAAGTGGGAGATGCCTTGAACCAAGTCGGGCGGTCTATCAAGGGTTCCAAAATTCTTATATTAGGAGCAGCTTATAAAGCAGACGTGGACGATGAGCGCGAAAGTCCAAGCTTTATATTAATGGAGAAACTGGAAGCAAAAGGGGCTGAGGTTTTATTTCATGATCCGTTTGTGCCTGCCATCCGCCCAAGTCGGGAACACCCCAAGCTCACCGGAAAAAAGTCAGTACCTATCGATACTGCCTCAGATATAGTTGTCATTGCCACCGCGCATGCCCCTTTCAAAAATCATAACTTCTCTCAACTCTCCGTTCCGCTTGTGGATACACGCAACTGCGTTGCGATTCACAACCGGCCCAAGCTCTATTTTCAGGCATGAAATGTTAGTGGGTATTAGGCGGTGGACAGTAAGCGGTAAGCTTAAGGTCACTGCATACCTCCCACGGCACCCTACGAACTAATAAAATCCAACCGATGCAATTCATCGACCTAAAGCAGCAGTACCAAAAGTATCAAACAGAGATCGATGAGCGGATACGACGAGTTTTGGATCACGGCAATTTTATTATGGGACCGGAGATTTCCGAATTGGAAAAGTCCCTAGCGGACTATGTGGGCGTTCCTCACGCTATCACCTGTGCCAGCGGAACCGATAGCCTTGAGATCGCGCTTCGGTCGCTCGGGATCGGGCCTGGAGACGAGGTCATTACCGTGCCCTTCACCTGGATTAGTTCGGCCGAAGCTATTGGGCTGGTGGGAGCCACGCCGGTATTTGTTGATATCGATCCCTTAGACTACAACTTGGATGTCGGCAAACTTGCTAAAGCCATCAGCCCAAAGACTAGGGTGATCATGCCAGTTAGCCTTTTTGGACAAATCCCAAACATGGAAGCAATTAACCAGCTTGCAGAAGAACATAGAATTCAAGTCTTAGAGGATGCGGCTCAGAGCTTTGGAGCGACACGAAATGGTATAAAAAGCTGCGCGGTAAGCACCATCGGAAGTACCAGCTTTTTTCCTGCCAAACCTTTGGGTTGTTATGGGGATGGGGGGGCGCTTTTTACCTCTGATGACGGGCTGGCTGAGAAAATGCGGGCGATAAGAACTCATGGAGCAATTCAGCGGCACCAACACCCGCTTTTAGGCATGAACGGAAGATTCGATACGCTGCAGGCGGCCATTCTTATTCCCAAACTTGCACATTTCCCTGATGAAGTTGAAGCGAGAAATCGGATCGGTGCCCGTTATTCAGCACTGCTGAAAGATGTATGTGAAACACCACAAATTAGGAAGGGCAACACCCACGTGTATGCCCAATACACGATTCGGCTAAAAAACCGAGATCGATTGGGGGAAGTCTTGAAAGCCAAAGGAATTCCGACGGCGGTTTACTATCCCAAATGCCTACATGAGCAGCCGGTTTTCTCGCGGTTAGGTTATAAGTGGGGTGATTTTCCCGAATCGGAAAAAGCCTCCCGGGAAGTCCTGAGCCTGCCTATGCACCCTTTCTTGACCGAAAAAGAGCAGGATTTTATTGTAGAAAGCTTGAAGGACGCTTTGAGGTGAGAATTTGAGCAAAGCGAAAATAGCCGTTTTTGGTGCAGGAGCCTGGGGCCGAAATATTGTGCGGACATTGAGCGAGCTAGGGCACTTAGGAGCGGTCTGTGACCCATCGGAGGCATGCCTGGAGGCGGCCCGGAAAATAGTCGGTGATAGAGCACGGGATGTGCGATGGTCTTTCCACCCGGATGATGTCTTGAAAGATAAGGACATTGCCGGGGTGATGGTAGCCACTCCGGCGGAAACTCATTATGAGGTAGGCAAGAAGGTTTTGGCAGCGGGCAAAGATCTTTTTGTGGAAAAACCGCTTACGGTGGATCTAAAAGAAGGGCAAAAACTGGTCAAGGCGGCGGAATCGGCCGGGAAAATTTTGATGGTGGGACATCTTCTGGAATATCATCCGGCTATCCTTAAACTGCATGAGCTGATCCAGTCGGGCGAGCTGGGGGAGATCCGTTATGTCATGAGCCATCGGCTCAATCTTGGGAAGATCCGTACAAGGGAGAACGCCCTTTGGTCATTTGCGCCGCACGACATCTCGGTGATCCTGCGGATTGTCGGTAAGATGCCATTTGAAGTCATCAGCACCGGTGGCACCTATCTGAGCCCCAACATTCCTGACATCACGCTCATGCAGATGCTTTTTGACAACGGGGTTCGAGCACACATCTATGTAAGTTGGCTACACCCGTTTAAGGAGCAGAAGCTGGTGGTGGTGGGATCAAAGAAAATGGCCAGTTTTTGTGACATCACCAAAGAGCTAATTCTGTATGACCAGCGTGTCGATTGGAAGAAAGGGCAACCAGTGCCCATCAAAGGGGAAGGAAAAAAAGTTGAATTTTGCAATTCTGAACCATTAGCGGAGGAGTGCCGGCATTTCATCGATTGCATCTGTACCCGACGCACCCCGAGGACGGATGGGGAAAAAGGCCTTGAAGTTCTTACTCTCCTTCATGCGGCACAGAAATCATTATCGACGAATGGGAAACAAGTCTTAATCAAGTGAGCAGTAGGCCGTTGGCGGTATGCGGGTGCTATGAAATGCCCACTTCTGGCAGCTGCCCATCGCTTACCGCACACTTTTCCGAAAAATGAAATCTCCCGACTACTACGCCCATCCCTCCGCCATCATCGATCCCGGGGCTAGGATCGGGAAAGGCACGAAAATTTGGCACTTCTGCCATATTGGGTCGGAGGCGGTAATTGGGGAGCGGTGTTCACTGGGCCAGAACGTCTATGTGGGAAAAGCGAAAATTGGCAACGGGGTGAAGATTCAAAATAATGTTAGCGTCTATGACGAGGTAGAGATTGAGGATGATGTTTTCTGCGGACCGAGCATGGTCTTCACTAACGTGTACAATCCCCGGGCGTCCATTTCACGGAAACACGAATATCGGAAAACATTGGTAAAAAGAGGGGTGACCATCGGCGCTAATGCGACGATTGTTTGCGGGGTAACACTCGGAGAATACTCTTTTGTGGGTGCCGGGGCAGTCGTTAATCGGGATGTAAAGCCTTACGCGTTGATGGTAGGCGTCCCAGCAAAACAAGTGGGATGGATAAGCCGTCACGGCGAGAAACTTAATTTACCTCAAAACGGCAATGGTGAAGCCGCATGCCCGATGACCGGCGAGAAGTATCGTCTGGAAAATGGTGAATGCTCGTAACCTGGCAAACCTTCAGCTAAGTGTCATGGGGGATAGTCAGGTGGAGCTCGTTAATCCGATATATACATTTTTAATCAGATGAGCCGGCGAGCATTATTTATCGATTTCTTGCGTGGCCTCTCTGTACTTGGAATATTATATTACCACATCGTTCCTGGGGCGGCCGTTGGATTAGGTCAAGGGAGCATGGAGTTCTTTTTTGTAATAAGCGGCTACCTTATAACAAAAACCTTTGCCAGTAGATTAAGCCAAAGTTTCACGGGTTTGAAGAGGTTTGCCCTAAGCAGAGCAAAGAGGCTTCTGCCGGCGCTGTCCTTATATATTGTATTCATTGTCATGATAAACTTAGTCCAAGGGAAAAATCTGCAATTGGTGTTAAAATCCACATTTTGGACACTTCTTGGTTTCTACAATTGGTTCCAAATATTCTCAACGGACACTCTTTGTGGCTTAGGAGGAATTTGGAGTTTTCGATCGAAGACCAATATTACTATCTATTGCTAGTTACAGGCAGTGTATTTCTAATTTTAAGGATCCAGAAATTTGGAATTGCTTTTCTGGTCTTCTATATATTAATGGCTTTTATTAGTCTGGCAATGCGGATGCATAACGCTGAAGGTGATTATTCATTAAGGTGGACTAGCTACAACACGGCGTCTAGATTAATGGGCTTCAGCTGTGGTGGAATCGTTGCATGCCTTCTTGAATTGGAAATCGGGAAATTTAGAGGGCATAAGGCCAAGATCTTTTATTCTTTTATAGCTATCGTCGCGCTGTTTGCCGCATACCTGTCGTTGCTTTCTGTAAAAGCATACACTGCGCAAGCATTCCTTGCTGGCTGGCTTTGCGCTCCATTGTTGCTCTCAGTATGTATATATGCGTACTTTCATTCGTCCACCCAAGAAGAACTTTCAAGCGCGTGCTTGTATAAACAACATCAGAATAGGGTTCTGCTTAATAGGGATCCATTTGTGCCAATTTATCGGCTGCTTCGGATTCCCTTTATGTTTGTGTCGAAAGTAGGAGTTGCTTGTTATCCAATTTATCTATTCCAGGAAAGCGATGTTTTGCTCGGCATTAAATCTCACTGGTTATTTTCATTTGGATGGACACTTGTTGTTGGATTTGCTTTCCATAATCTATGGGAGCGACGCTTCTATGCGTTTCCGCGCTATAGCTACCTTGCGCCTAATCTCTATTGATTCGCTGGCGGAGTCGGCGCTTGCAATACGGCGAGTGCGCTTCAGCACTTCGAGGCTTGGCTTCTCGTTCCAGAGATAATGTCAAGAAGAGCCTTCATTTGTAGTGTCGGATCGGTTCTCACCGGTACCTTCGTCGTTCAAATCATATCTCTCTCTGGTACGCTTGTTTTGGCGCGATTATTTAGCCCTTCCTCTTTTGGAACTTATTCCATTTGGTTGGGGCTTGTAATGATTCTTGGAATTATTCTTACCTGTAGATTTGAAATGGCATTGGCTATAGAGTTGGAAGGCTATCGTCGGCGGTACGCCGTGATCGCCATCATAAAAACGGTTGCCATTATTTCTATTATCCTTGCCCTACTTCTATCCGTAGGAATTCTTCTGCGCTTTGACTTTTTAGCTAAATTGTCACCCAGCCTGATGGCGCTCCTTATCCCGACAGCTGCGGTTCTTGCTGGAAACGTAACATTACAGAATTGGGCTGCAGCGGATGGCAGGTATCGCCATCTTTCCCTGCTGAGGATCGCACAGGCAAGCTCTGTTGTGTTGTTGCAAATAGGATTTAGTTGGTTGGCCAATGATCCGCTGGAATTAGCGTGCGGCTATCTCGGCGGAACTTTATTAGTACTGATCATTGGACTTATACTGTTCCCCTTAAATAATAAGAGCGTACCAAGGAATTCCGAACGACTAACCTCTTTTTGGCGTAGACAAAGGCGCTTTTTAATGTTTTCCCTTCCGGCCGATTTGATAAGTGCGGGCACAGCGCAGCTACCCATCATGATAGTGGCTGCACGTTATGGCTCCGAGGCATCTGGCTTGCTGGCCATGGCCTTGCGTATGATTGGAGCTCCGATGTCTCTGCTCTCGTCATCGTTTCTGGATGTCTTCAAGCGACATTCTGCCTTGGCTTATCGCGAAAGGGGTGAATGCCGGGCGGAGTATCTGCGGTCTCTCAGCTTGCTTTTTCTGATCGCCGCGGCTGCATCCGCGATAATTGGAATAGGTGCGAAGCCTTTTTTTGCGTTAGCTTTTTCGGCCTCTTGGACAAGCGCAGGTGCGCTTACCCTCCTTTTGTTGCCGCGTTTTGCCTTGGGCTTTATGGCCAGCCCTCTTAGCTACATCGTTTACGTTGTGGGCAAACAGGAATTGGATCTTTTCTGGCAGTTAACGCTATTGGCAATGACACTGGCGACCCTTTTGGCAGTAAACTCTTTTCACGCAGCCTTGCTGTGGTACTCCATCGGCTATGGATGTTTGTATCTTGCCTACTTATGGATGTCGTACCGCTTTAGTTGCGGAGCACCCAAGTTATGATTGCGGTGATTAATTATGAGATGGGGAATGTCGGGTCTGTTCTAAACATGATGCGAAAGCTCCGTATCCAGGCAAAACTGACTCGTGATCCAAAAGACCTTAATCAGGCTTGTGGAATAATACTCCCCGGCGTTGGCTCCTATGATCGAGGCATGAAACAACTTCGCAAGTGCGACTTAGTAACCCTTTTGGAGGATCTCGTGATTGGTGGCGGGAAGCCTTGTTTAGGAATTTGTCTGGGCATGCAATTAATGGCCGGAGGGAGCGAAGAGGGCGTTTTAGAGGGTTTGGGATGGATTAAAGGCACTGTCTGCAAGTTCCAGCCTGATCCTACTCGCCCCAAGCTGCGAATTCCCCACATGGGATGGAATTACCTTAAACCAGCGGATCAAAATCACTGGCTATTTACGGGCTTGCCATCGGCTTCTCGGTTTTACTTTGTTCACAGCTATTTCTACCCTGCAAATATTTCCAGTGTAGCAGGAATAACTGATCATATCATACCTTTTGCATCAGTAGTTGCAAAAAACAATATAGTTGGTTGCCAGTTTCATCCCGAAAAAAGTCACTCCTTCGGTCTCACTTTACTTTCCAATTTTGCTCGAATGGCTATGAATGCGGGGCAAAGTGGTAGTCATTAAGCAGTACCTTTACTTTCATGTCGGTTGATAGATTTATTCCCTGTCTCTTAATCCAATCAGGCAGTCTGGTTAAGACAGTCAAATTTAAGTCTCCGACTTATCTTGGCGACCCTATCAACGCGGTAAAAATTTTTTCTGATAAAGAGGCAGATGAAATTATAGTTCTGGATATTGATGCCACACCCAAAAGGCGTGGTCCGGACTTTGATTTTGTGCGTGATATGGCAGGACAGGCCTTTATGCCAGTTGCCTACGGCGGGGGGGTTACCTCATTGGAGCACATGGAAACGCTTTTCTCACTGGGAATAGAAAAAGTTATACTTGATACATCGGCTCATAAGAATAACTCCTTGGTAGAACAAGCTGCCAAACGTTTTGGCAGTCAGAGTGTTGTGGTTTGCCTAGACTGTCGAAAACCCTTTCTATCTTCTAAATATGCAGTTTACACGGAAGGAGGTCGACGTAAGGTTTCCTCATCTCTGGTCGAAATCGCCAGACACTTTGAATTCCTTGGAGCTGGCGAACTCGTTATTAACAACATAGACAGGGACGGGACAATGGCGGGGTATGATCATGAACTTCTAGTGCTTCTCACTTCCTCGCTTCATATTCCAGTCATTGCCCTAGGAGGAGCAAATAGTCTCGATGAAATGTGTAGAGCAATCAGCGAAAGTGGTGCAGCTGCTGCAGCTGCAGGAAGTTTGTTTTCATTCCGATGGCCCGAAAAGGCAGTCTTAATCAACTACCCCAAAAATCGCTTTTTAGTTTCAAATGTCGAAACTGCCTAAGATTATTCGCGCTAAGGAACCCGGGTACCGACAGTGCACGCGCACGTTGATGGATACGACCGATCCCGATATCCGCTTCAACGCTGATGGAAGTTCACACTGGGTGAATTTCGTGGAAGAACTTCAGTCCAACGTATGGAATCCTGTCGGTGACCCTGAAACACTTTCCAAAGTTGTGAGCCAAATTCGGGCTGATGGGCGGGGCAAAAAATACGATTGCATCCTGGGTCTTAGCGGTGGGCTAGATAGTTCCTATCTCGCGGCGATCGCCTACGAAGCAGGACTTAGGACTTTAATTTTTCACACCGATACTGGTTGGAATACTGAGATTGCAGTGAATAATATCGAGTCGATTGCCAACCGATACAATTTTCCATTATATACCCACGTAATTAATTGGAGAGAAATGGCCGATGTGCAGCGCGCCTTTTTAAGAGCTGGCGTTCCCAATCAAGATATCCCGCAGGATCACGCCATTTTCGCCGCTTTTTATACCTATGCGGCCAAGAAAGGAATAAAATGGGTTCTAAATGGATCAAATTATGCAACCGAATCCGTTCTGCCGAAAGCATGGGGGTACAAAGCGGGTGACGCCTATCACTTAAAACGAATCCATAAACGTTTTGGCGAAAGACCTATCGGCCGATTTCCGCTAATGGGCATTTTTCGCTATAGGGCTGAGTTTACTATCCTTCGTGGAATGAAAATTGCAAAACTCCTAAATCTATTACCATACAATCGCAGGAGTGCCATGGATCGCCTAACGCGGGAAACAGGCTGGCAATACTACGGGGGCAAACATTTTGAATCCCGTTGGACCCGTTTTTTCCAGGCCTATTGGCTTCCCAAATTCTTTGGCTACGACAAAAAGATTGCACATTTATCAAGTCTTATTTTGTCAGGGCAAATTACAAAAAACGAAGCTTTGGAAGAGAGGATGATAACAAGCTATGATCAGAATATCGTCGAAGAAGATATTGAATTTATCTCAAAAAAACTAAATCTAAAAAACCAAGAAGTCCAGCTATTAACGAATCCAAAGATCAGAAGTCATTTTGAATTTCCGAACAGTCAGAGAGTTATGAATCTACTTTCTAAGTGTCGCGCTTTTTTAAAACTAGATCTGTTATTAAGTTAAAAATAACCACCATAGTCAGCAAAAAGTATACTCTATTTTGGTTGCCCTAAATATAATCCGATAGATTTAATTGGCGTCTTAATTTATCGGCTTAAACACCCTATTATACTGCCAAGTAAATCTGACTTATATATTTAAATAACAGATGTTGAAAAACTTTTTTTTTATTTTCTTTTTTTTCGTTTTTCCATTTCTATGGTCTGGCCTTTTGTGCAAATCTGGAATCCGTCTGCTTACCGTAAGTATCCCTAGTGTTTTGATGTGGATCATCTTTATTAGCCAGTACATCGGGTATCCAATTTTGTTTTTCCATCTAAACGAGTATCGCTCAGAGCTTATTCGAGATCAGAATATTATCTGGCAGATGTTTTTATGGAGTAGCTATTCCGTTACCATGATTATTGTCGGGTTTGCGGCTGCACGAAAACAAATGGGCCCCTTGCATTCTGGTGTGCAGTTTAACTCCTTTCATAGGTCTCTGTCTTCTCCGTGTTCAAAAGAGAGTTGGATCCTTTTCACTGTCTTTGTGTTTTCTCTCGCTTCTTTATTCATATACATTCTGCAAATCGGGTGGAATAATGTCGCTGGGCTTGCTGCAGTTGGGATTATCGATACTGATGTATCATTAAAAGTTTTACGCTCTGAAATGGGCAATTCCTTTGAAGGAAAATATCACTGGTATCGCCTGTTTATGCGTGACTTTCTCTCAATGTCCTCCTTTGGTTTTTTTGCCCATTGGCTTATGAGTAGGAGCCGAAACGCATTCTTTATTTTTTTTGGATCTTTCGCTGTCGCAGCATTCAGTATGCTTATGGCAACGGAAAAAGGACCTTTATTATTTTATCTGATCTCACTGTTCATGGTTTATGTAATAGTCAAGCATGGCGGACGCATAACATTGTACGCGGGGGCTTTAAGTGCAACTGCAGGGCTTGTTATTGCTGGTGTAATGTATATTTATTTTATGGGTACCTCGAATATTGGGGATGGGTTCGCATCTGCGTTTTCAAGGATTACCACCGGGGAAATGGCTGACCTTTATTATTACCTGACCATTTTTCCTGACCAAGTAGAATACTTGCTCGGACGGTCTTTTCCTAATCCGCTAGGTATTTTTCCTTGGGAACCATATCGCTTGACGGTTGAAGTGATGAATATTGTCAATCCGGATGGAGAAAAGCTCGGCATTGTTGGTTCTGCGCCGACTTTCTTTTGGGGAGAGATGTATGCCAACTTTGGCTACTTAGGGATAATAGTACCACCTTTCTTCGTAGGTTACGTGGTATATACAATTAATATTCTAATTTTTCGTCTGCCTATGTCGCCGCTTGTTTTGGCAATATATGTCTGGGTTCTGATGCACATCAAAAATATCTCAAGCACGGGATTATCTAGCTACATCATTGATGTCACTGGCTTGATCATGTTGATTTTCACATTAATTGTAATGAGCATCCTCGGGGGTGGTGTAATACGTTACCGTCGCAGAAGGTTGCAGAGCTTATTTGCTCGAAGCGGTTCATGTACGGGAAATTTACGTGGGAGTAGGCTGTAAGCACCATTCTCCACATCGTCCGAAATACGGTGACTCACGATTCCCGCGTGCTCAAGGAAACAGGGTCGATTTTGGAGCGTTTTCCTAAAAAAAAATTAATAATCGCGGGCTTTCAGGAGAAAAATTATTTAAAAAGAGAAATAATCGGGGGGCGGCTAGTCGACAGGTGGCGTTTAACGACGCGACCCTTGCCGAAGGACCCTCTAAGCCAAATCATTAAGTATCTTGAATGGAGATACCGGCTGATAAATGCCTACTCACGCGAGCCTTTGCAAATTATTCACTGCCATGATCTCGAGCCACTTTGGATTGCGGTGGATTTAAAGATGAAAACCAGAGCAAAGTTAGTTTACGACGCGCACGAGCTCGAGACAGATAGAAACGGTAGCCGAGGAATTCGAAAAGCGCTTTCCCAGTTTCAGGAGAAATACCTCATGCCTTATGTCGATCACCTTATAACAGTAAGTCCATCGATTCGAGATTGGTATGCCCAGCGATATCCTGACAAGCCAATCAGCCTAGTACGCAACATTCCTCACGTGGTGGACTCGGGTTCAAAGTCAGTTGCGGCTCGAAAATCCTTAAAATTACCAGACAAAGCTCTGTTATTTTTGTATTTGGGGGGCTTAAATCAAGGCAGGGGGATTGAAACAATGTTGCAAGTTTTTGAAGACCCTGGCGTTCGACACCATATATTGTTTATGGGCTCAGGACCCTTGGTAAGTAAAATAAAAAGCCTTTCTGAAAAGTGCAACCGTATTCATTATTTGGCGCCAGTGCCGCAAAATGAAGTAATCTCGTACGCGCGAGGAGCTGATGTTGGACTATGTTTGACCGAAGACACTTGCTTAAACCATCGATATTGCCTCCCGAACAAGCTTTTCGAATGCCTTTTATCGGGTCTTCCAGTAGTAGCATCGAATCTTCCTGATATGGCGCAAATCATTCGCGACTATAAAGGCGGTTGGGTTATCGAGCCAAAAGCAACCGCGCTAACTCAATTTCTTGAGCATCTAGATCCATTGCAAGCACGTCAAGTGCGGCATGGCTTGTTAAATCGAGTTGCAGATTTGAGATGGGAAAACGAAGCAAGGGTATTACTTGATGTTTACGAGAGGCTACTTGCCTGATGCCAAAAAGCTTTCGGATTGTTCATCTTACTTCTGTTCACTCCCGTTGCGACATACGTATCTTCCACAAAATGTGCACCGCATTATTGAATCACAGCCATGATCTAACGCTTATTGTTGCTGACAGCAAGGGCGATGAAGTCAAAAACGGCATCAAAATACTCGATGTGGGGGCGTTCAAAGGCCGCTTCAACCGTATCCGCAACGCCCCGAAACGAGTGTTCGCCAAAGCGGCAGAATTAAATGCGGATCTCTACCATATCCATGACCCTGAACTCATCCCGATCGGCCTCAAGTTAAAGCGCCGTGGACACTGTGTGATTTTCGACTCACACGAGGATGTTCCTAAGCAGATGCTCTCAAAACCGTACTTGAATAAATCGCTTCTTTGGATTCTATCAAAATGCCTTGCGGTGTATGAATCTTGGGCTTGCGCCAAGTTTGATGGAATTCTCGCTGCCACTCCCTTTATCAGAGATAAGTTTTTAAGGATCAATCCCCAGACATTGAATATCAACAATTTCCCTCTTCTCCATGAGTTAGAAAATTCCTCGTCCTGGGCTGACAAGCGAAAAGAGGTTTGTTATATCGGAGGAATTGCAAAAATACGCGGCATTCAGGAAGTGTGTACAGCCATGGCATTGCTAAAAACAGACGCGAGGCTTAATCTAGTTGGTGCCTTTTCTGAAGCTCCATTTGAGAGCAAAGTAAAATCCTCGCCTGGTTGGGGGCACGTAAACTCGCTGGGCTTTCTGGATCGCGACCGTGTTCGCGAGGTGTTGAGTCGCTCCATGGCGGGTTTGGTAACTTTTCTCCCGCTACCCAACCATATTGATGCCCAGCCGAATAAAATGTTTGAATACATGAGTGCAGGTATTCCCGTAATAGCCTCGGATTTTCCGCTGTGGTGCGAGATCATAAAGGGTAACAATTGTGGCCTTTTGGTGGACCCGCTTGACCCTGCGGCCATTGCCAAAGCCATTGATTATTTGGTTGAGAATCCAAAGGAGGCACAGCGAATGGGCGAGAATGGACGAAGAGCTGTTGAAAACAGGTACAATTGGGGCCAAGAGGAAAAAAAATTCCTGCAGTTTTATGGCAAAATCTTGCAATCCTAAATGAAGAAAATTGTCACTGTGTTAGGCGCGCGCCCCCAGTTTATCAAAGCCAGTGCTGTTTCAAGGGCGATTGAGAAAGGTGGGAAATTAAATGAAGTCGTCGTACACACGGGCCAACATTTTGACTCTAACATGTCGGATTTGTTTTTCCAAGAACTCGGTATGAACACGCCCAAGCATCACCTGCAAATCAATGGGGGTCGGCATGGAGAAATGACCGGGCGTATGCTCGTCGCGATCGAAAAGGTGCTCATGGAGGAAAAACCTTATGCTGTCATGGTTTACGGCGATACTAACTCCACCTTGGCTGGCGCATTGGCTGCGGTGAAACTGGGCATTCCGGTGGCGCATGTTGAAGCAGGCTTGCGCAGCTTTAACATGGCTATGCCCGAAGAGATCAACCGTATCCTCACAGATCGTATTTCGCGCTGGTTGTTTACCCCGACAGAAGCCGCTGAATGCCATTTACGAAGGGAAGGCGTGGAGGGGGAAAGGATTATTCCCGTAGGAGACGTAATGTATGATATGGCACTTCAGCATAGTCGTCGGGTTGGTGCGGATGAGAGGCTTCTAAAGCGTCTCAAATTGCGACCTAAGGGTTACATCTTGGCGACAGTACACCGTGCGGAAAACACAGATGATCCTCATCGCTTGGCAGTGATTGTCGAAGCATTAAAACTGGTTGCAAAATCCTTTCCAGTAATCTGGCCCCTCCACCCACGAACCCAGCACGCTATGGAGCGAAACGGGGAACCTCTAACTGGGTGTGCCCATTTGCACGTTATCGAACCCGTTGGATATTTGGACATGGTGCAGCTTGAGAAGTATGCCGCCGTGATCGCAACCGATTCTGGTGGGGTGCAAAAAGAGGCTTTTTTTTATGGTGTCCCTTGCGTAACGTTGCGTGATGAGACGGAATGGGTTGAACTTATTGAAGCTGGTTGGAATCGATTGGCATCACTCGAAAATTCCGATCGCTTGGCAAAAGATATTTTTGCCGCAATAGGCTTACTTGGAAATCCCAACCAGCTTTATGGGAACGGCAGTGCATCTGACAAAATTGTTGCAGCACTTGAAAAAGTTTAATTACCATACCAAGATATAGCATAAAATGTGTGGAATATTCGGCATTATATCAAATAAAAGAATAAAACAATCAACCGTGAGGTTTTTGGCGCATCATTCAGAGCAACGAGGAAAAGATTCTAGCGGCCTTCTAACTTTAAAAAATGAATCCTATGAAGTGATCCGGTCTGATTATGAACTTCAAAAACTCGTACGTTCAACAAGGCCTTACAAAAGTTCTGTAGTCATTGGGCACAGCCGACTCATCACAAACGGTTTGGAGGAAAACCAACCAGTAGTTCGTGATGGCTTAATCCTTCTTCACAATGGAATTATCGTTAACGCGGATGATGTTTGGGACAATTTAAAATTCCAGCGTACGATGGAAATAGATAGCGAAGCTATTCTGGGGGTGGCAATGGATCACCTGGCCTCAGGGAGATTGCTTGAAACAGTGCCAGAGTCTGTGTTTAGAAAATGTCGCGGAACTGCTAACTGTGTTTTAGCGATACCCCGGTTGGGCAAGCTTCTTCTTTTTAGCAACAGCGGCAGTCTCTACCTTGCGGAAGGAAAAGATGGTTATTATTTTGCTTCGGAAAAGTACCCTTTAAATAAACTCCGACTTAAAAAAATCAGGCAAATCCATCAAAAGCCAGAAATACTTTCGATCCCGATTTGCAATAAAATAGAGATAAAAGAATTTCGAAATCGGACACAAAATCTGCTTCCTTCTCTAGGTAAATGCATAAATGAAGAAAAAATGTTAGAATATCTGCAACCACGATTAAAACGATGCTCACGATGTATTTTGCCCGTGACCATGCCGTTTATTGAATTTGATCACCAAGGGGTTTGTAATTACTGCCATAACTATCGTCCCCGTAATAGGGCTAAACCAAGACAAGAATTATTTAAATTAGTCGAGCCTTACCGCCGTAAGGACGGAGCAGAGTGTATTTTGCCGTTTTCTGGCGGCCGGGACAGCTGCTACGGACTTCATCTGGTCGTGAAAGAGCTGAAAATGAGGCCCATCACTTACACTTACGATTGGGGAATGGTTACAGACCTTGGCCGCCGAAATATCAGCCGGATGTGTGCGGAACTAGGTGTGGAAAACATAATCGTCGCTGCAGACATAGAGAAAAAACGTAAGAATATTAAAAAGAATCTGCAAGCTTGGCTTAAGTCTCCCCACCTGGGCATGGTCAGTATCCTCACAGCAGGTGACAAACATTTATTTCGCACAATCATACTTTTAAATGTAGGAACTGCTACAATGCTTCTTTGGGCTCTACATTTTAATGATTCGAAGTTTTTCTTTTTCGGTTACACCTCTACGGCCATTATTCGAATCTCAATGTATATTTTTCAAGCGCTCTCCATCGGCTTCATTGTTATATCTACTAATATGCCAACGCTCCACCCAATCTTAAGTCAATGGTCGCTTGTTTTTTCTGCGGCCTTTTTCGGATGTGGTGTATTCGCATCTTGGATTTCCTCAGGTGTTGCTTTGTTGGTTATGCCTTTCGCAGTTGCGTGTGCACAATATTTTGTCATTATATACCTCCACCATAAAAACTCTCAAGAAAATCTAATTTGAAACAGGCTCGCCAAAGATCTCCGCTTGCATATATTGAGTGCTTGCCAAGCATATGTTGGATATTCTTCATGGTGTTTCCTTTCTTCATGCAGGCGCCGCCACTTTACCTTTGGAGTACTCGCATACAAATGCTTTTAGTCTTAGTTTGTAGTGGTGCTATTTTATTTGCTGACTTAATGGCATTCCGAAGGCCGTTTGTTTTAAGCGATATAAGAAAAATCAATGTCTCATTCACCTTGTCAGTAGCGGCTATTTGCCTCGCCTTAACATGTATATTCACTGTAACGCATTTGGTATTAATGCCCAAAATCCCATTCCTGAGCCTTTGGGACCTATCAAGTACTGCAGGTCAGGCTGAACGATTGGCGCGAGAACGGGCCGAAGCAACAAAACTTCTGCCCAGCGGACCATTAATTGATTACCTATCCACTTGGGCTCTCGTTATCTTTGCACCAATCGCAATTGTATGCTGGTGTGCTTTAAGGCGTTTCTGGATGGCCATGTTCTCATTCACCTGGATTGCTTTCTACGCCATTGCCACTACCGCCAAGTTTCCGCTTGTGATTTGTGCTGCTAGCACAACTCTAGCGCTTTCCGCAACTTCGCGTTATCTGAGAAAACAAACAATGCTCTTCGTTAGTGCTAGCATCATCTTATTTCTCATATCTATTACGACTCTCGCATTTAAGTTGTCGCCGATGTTCAATCCGAAAACTGCACTTCTGGGCACTAGAATTGAGATGTCAAAAACAGATCCAAGAAACTACGATACAATCGCTGATAGACACCGAATTTGGTCGGCTGGTTCAATTGAGCGTCGTCAGAAAATATCCCTGCTTGCCATGAAAACAGAAGCTATTATTTATAGAGTAATATTTTGCCCCTCGGACGTATCCATAAGGTGGTATCAATATTTCACAACCGTCAAATCGCCTAAAGGGTTTAGTTCGGCCATTTTACGACCTCCACCCGAAGAACGGCCGAGTAGGCTCATCGCGATATGGGCTTATGTTGAGAGGTTTCCAACTCTTTATATGTCTTTTGCTAATGCCAACGCTTCCTTTGACGCCGATGCTTTTAGCCGAAAAGGATGGTTCGGTGCCTCTCTTGCAATTTGCATTTTCGTAGGACTGCGTTTCTTTCTGATACACGTAAGAGGGGTCGGAATCCTTGGCACACCGCTTTATTGCATCTCTATTACGCTCTTAAGTCTTTTGCCGTTCCAGTCTTCGTTACAGGCAATTATTTGGGTCTACGGTCTATGGATGATCTTAGGATATGCATTGGTATTTAGCATTATTCATAAATACAAGGGCGATTCCGTTCGCTCTCAAAATTAAACATCACTTCGTCAGCGCAAAATTTAAGCCTATAGGTTCGGTATGAATCAATTACATGTTTGGATTGTGCAAACCGGTGAGTCGCTCCCGACAGATGGGCCGTCTGAGCGCGCTATGCGCGCGACAAATTTAACGAACGCCTTAATGCGCCAAGGGCATAAGATCAGTGTTATAAGCAGTGACTTTTGGCACCAAAAAAAAATTCACCGCACCGGTCAATTAACGGAAATAGCATTTGCACCGAACGGCCGAGTACTACTCATTCCAAGCCCTGGGTATCGGCGACACATTGGGCTCGCTAGGTTTCATGACCATTGGAAGCTTGGAAAGAACTTCGCAAAGATTGCTCGTTTGCAAGAACGCCCCGATATTATGGTTGTCGGATTCCCACCAATCGAGCTTGCTGCAGAAGCGATTCGATTAGCTCGAGAATGGGCCATCCCGACGATCTTAGATGTAAAAGACCAATGGCCAGAGATTTTTTGGAATAAATTGCCTGCGTGGCTGCGTCCATTAGCCCGGCTTGGGTTGCTGCCTCTTTCAAATTCTGCAAAGTACTCATTTCGCAATGCAGGCGGTATCACGAGCATGTCCAAGCCATTTCTTGAATGGGCTCTTTCATATGCTGGGAGGCCGCCGAGTTCTACCGACAAAGTCTTTCCTTTTGGGGTTGCAGACCCATCCATAAAATTGTCAGCCGAATATAAATCCAAATCGAACCAGATTGCGTTTATTGGTTCAATTACATCATCATTTGATTTTCAAACTCTCATTCGTGGATTTTCTATTTCTGCTTTTCATAAAGTTAACAATGGACGGCTTCTTATCTGTGGTACTGGTGATGACGAAGGCAAAGTTAGAGAAATTGCCAGAAAATGCCTGGGAGTAGAATTTTGTGGATGGTTAGATAGCTCTGGCATTGCACAAATCTTAAGCACTTCAATACTCGCTGTCGCGCCGTATATTGATCGATCAGATTTTGCAGCAAGTCTGCCAAATAAAATCATTGAGTATTGCTCGTATGGGACTCCGATTGTCGCGCCGAACGTGGGCGAAATCGCTGCCCTTATTAAACAGATTGGCGTGGGGGGAATATATAAACCAGGAGATGTTGCTGCTTGCGCGCAAGCGATCGATGAAACTGTAAATCAAAGTATCGCTAATAGCGAACAGAATCGGAATAAGATCCAATCTGCCTTTCGGCAGGGATACGAGGTTAATATGGTTTATAAGCACTTTGTATCTCATATTGAGAATGTCTGTCAGATGAGGAAATAACTCTTTACCCATGAATTATCAAACCTTATGAAAGATTTTTCGAAAAGATCGATATTGCCAACTTTCCAAGCAAAAAAATCAGCCTGCCGGGAACTATTCCGAAATCAAAAGACGGAAGGTATTGAAGTTGAGGCTCTTGGTCACAATTCGATAACACTGCGTTAACGCAACCGAAGCGAGCATCTGCATCCAAAGTGATAAAAGAATCATATTCTCAAAAACAAAATATTGTCGAAGTGTAGGAAGCTTCATTTGTACAAAGCGATGTGCTATTGTAGGCTAGCTCGTTTAGTTACCGCGCCTCAATGCAAGACTTTTGTAGCAGAGCCATGTTTTGGGAAATTAAATGTATTGGATCAAGTCAGTCTGTGATTGGCGGGTATCTAGCTTTGGGCGTGGCAGGCAACTTTTGAGCTTATTTAACAAGCCTACTGACATGTCTTTGGACGCCATTAGCAAAGATAAAAACAAAGAAAAACAGAGATATGACAATCGCGCGGCAAAAGCTCTTAGTGAAGAAAAATGCAAAACGTTCGAAAACTTGGGTGCGACTGGTGTTCCAGAAGTAATTCGAACTCCATACCTTATCTATGAAAAACAAATTCAGAACTTCTCCAAAAAAGAAGTGCAGATATTAGATTTATGTTGTGGGTGTGGAGTCTTTTCGTTAGTCGGGGGTCGAGGTGGGGCTTCCATAACGGTGACAGATATCGCGCTGCATAACGTTGAGTTGGCACTTTTGCGAGGAAAACACCACGGCATATCTCTATCTGGAAAAGTGGGTGATGCGGAGGGCTTGCAATTTGAAGACAATTCGTTCGATATTGTCACATGTGCTGGAAGCTTGTCATACCTAGATCATAGAAAAGTGTTTACTGAAATTCATCGCATATTAAAGGAGGAGGGGGTCTTTATTTGCGTGGATTCTCTAAATCACAACCCAATCTATCGATTTAACAGGTGGATTCATTACCTTTTAGGGGATCGCACAAAAAGCACGCTTTTGCGCATGCCAACCATGCGAGTATTCGATGATTTTGAACGTGAAATTGGGCCAGTGGTCTGCCGAAGTTTTCACGGTATTTTTTCTTTTTTAATTCCACTTCTAAAGCCCCTTTTAGGGGCATCTACAACAAGGAGGGTTCTGGATTATTTGGATCTTTCGTTTCCGGCATTACGGAATCAGGCGTTTAAATTTGTTGCCGTTGTGAAAAAAAAATCTAAAACCTTACAACTTAAACCTTCATGAAAATCCCGTTTTTCAGGTATGAGCACGTCTTTGGACAGCAAAGAGAAGAAATTCTTTCTGCAATGGTGCCGATTCTCGAGAGGGGTTCGTTTATCCTGCAGAAAGAGCTGGAACATTTTGAGGCTGAAGCAGCTAATTTTGCAGGATCTAGGCACGCAATCGCAGTTGCTGATGGCACAGAATCGATGATTTTAGCCCTAATTGCGGCGGGAATCGGCGATGGGGACGAGGTGATATTATCGTCGCATACTTATATCGCAACAGCTTCGGCGGTTCATTTTGTTGGGGCCAAGCCTGTTTTAGTCGAATGCCGGAAGGATCGGCTGATGGATCCAGATGATGTCCGTAAAAAAATCAGTAAGAAAACTCGGTGTCTGATGCCAACCCAGCTCAACGGCCGGA
>Ga0247834_1003780_pt1 | contig 19990 bp, 13 predicted proteins | sample LaCruzMarch2015__8_FD_187118 | JGI IMG/M metagenome (GOLD analysis project Ga0247834, IMG submission 187118) | Freshwater microbial communities from meromictic Lake La Cruz, Castile-La Mancha, Spain - LaCruzMarch2015_12m | ecosystem: Environmental > Aquatic > Freshwater > Lake | place: Spain...
AATAGGTGATAATTGCAAGCAAAGATCCTAAGTGAAAAACAAGATTTAATATTTCATTGTTATTTTTGTAATTTAATAATTGCTCTACTATTATTAAATGTGCATTGGAGGAAATAGGCAAAAACTCAGTAATACCTTGGACAATGCCTAGAATTGTAATTTTTAATAAATCGTCCATGAGCAAAGCTTTAGTCTAGGAAAATGCCATTATAAATTTAATAATTAGTTATAAATTGTTTACAATTAATAATTGAAAAACAATAATTACTACATTTTTACACAATTAATTACTAATTGCGTCAAATTTGATCACAATTACTGACCTAATTAATGTTTTAAAATTGGCACTTTTATGAAAATATTACCAAAAAACAGTAAATATAGGTATTTAAATTAATGTCAGAAAAAATGCTAAAGTTTGTAAAAACTAAGGGACAAACTCCTGAAAAATCCAGCGTGGATGAGAGAGTGAAAAATTTCTCTGAAATTTACAAAAATTATATTGCCCCAAAAGCGGAAGAACAGTCAAGTAGATGCTCACAGTGTGGAGTTCCGTATTGTCAAATTCATTGTCCACTATCAAATAATATTCCTGACTGGTTAAAATTAACTGCAGAGGGAAGACTGGAAGAAGCTTATGAAGTTTCTTCAGCAACAAATAATATGCCTGAGGTTTGTGGAAGAATATGTCCACAAGATAGACTTTGCGAAGGAAATTGTGTGATCGAGAGAGCAGGACATGGAACAGTCACCATTGGATCAATTGAAAAATTTATAACAGATACTGCATTTGAGAATGGTTGGGTAAAACCAATTGAAGTCAAAAAAAGTTTGGGACAAACAATTGGAATAATTGGAGCCGGGCCTGCAGGCCTTGCAGCTGCAGAGCAACTTAGAAAAATCGGATATGAAATTACAGTTTATGATAAATACGACAGACCTGGTGGTCTACTAATTTATGGAATCCCCAACTTTAAATTAGAAAAAAATATTGTTGAAAGAAGGACTAAACTTTTAATTGAAGGTGGAATAAAATTTGAGTTAAATTTTATTGTTGGAAAAAATGCAACCTTATCCGATCTAAAAAAAAAACATGATGCAATACTTATTGCAACCGGCGTATACAAGGCAAGAGAAGTAGAAATTCCAGGATCCGACTTAAAAAATATTTATCCAGCAATGGAGTTTTTAACTGCATCGAATAAAAAAGGATTAGGAGACAGAGTTAAACTATTCGATGAGGGATATTTAAATGCTGAGGGCAAAGATATAGTTGTAATAGGAGGTGGCGATACAGCAATGGATTGTCTTAGAACTTCAATAAGGCAGAATGCAAAGTCAGTTAAGTGTTTATATAGACGAGATAAAAAAAATATGCCCGGATCAGCAAGAGAAGTAAATAATGCTGAAGAAGAGGGTGTTGATTTTCAGTGGTTAACAAATCCTAAAGAATTTATTGGAAAAAACGGTAATATTAGTGAAGTTGTAGTAAGTAAAATGAAATTAGGAGAACCGGATGTAACCGGAAGACAAAAACCAGAAATCATTTCTGGATCTGAGATTAAAATTAAAGCTGATATGGTAATTAAAGCTTTAGGATTTGATCCTGAAGATATTCCAACTATGTTTTCAGAGCCTAAGCTTGATGTATCGAAGTGGGGAACAATCAAAATTGATCTTAAAACAATGCAAACAAATATAGAGGGGGTTTTTGCAGCAGGAGATATTGTAAGGGGTGCATCTCTAGTCGTGTGGGCCATTAAAGATGGAAGAGATGCTGCGGAAGCAATTGATGTTTTCTTGAAAAATAAAGCTTTTAAATCAATAAAAAAAAGAATGGTGGCATAAATTGAGCGATATTTTAAAAAAAAATTTAAAAAAACTTACAGATGCTGGGGTTTATAATACAGCGGATGAACACGATGCTTGTGGTGTCGGATTCGTGGCTTCCATTGATGGCAAGCCAAGAAGAGAAGTGGTTGAAAATGGAATTGAAGCTCTGAAAGCTGTTTGGCATAGAGGTGCAGTCGATAAGGATGGAAAAACAGGTGATGGAGCTGGAATTCATGTTGAGCTATCAAAAGTTTTTTTTGAGGAGCAGATAAAAATTACAGGACATCATACTCATAAAAACGATCAATTATGTGTCGGTATGATTTTTTTACCCAGAAATGATTATGGGGCACAAGAGGCTTGTAGAACTATTGTTGAGCACGAATTATTATCTAATAATTTTTATATTTTTGGATGGAGACAAGTTCCGGTAAAAGCAAAAGTTCTTGGAGTTAAAGCAAACGATACTAGACCAGAAATTGAGCAAATTTTATTTTCTCCAATTAAAAAAACAGAGCCAGAAGAATTAGAAAAAAATATTTATATTGTAAGAAAAAAAATTGAAAATAAAATTACTCAATCGCAACTAAAAGATTTTTATATTTCGTCAATTAGTTCAAGATCAATTATTTATAAAGGAATGTTTCTTGCTGAACATTTATCAGATTTTTATCCAGACTTATTAGATAAAAGATTTGTTTCTAGATTTTCTATTTTTCATCAAAGATATTCAACAAATACTTTTCCAAGCTGGGAACTTGCGCAGCCTTTTAGAATTTTAGCACATAATGGCGAGATCAACACTTTAAAAGGAAATGTAAATTGGATGAAGACCCATGAACAGGGGCTTGAGTCTGATTTATTTAAAAACGTTGATGATTTGAAACCAATCTTAAAGTCAGGAAGTTCTGATACAGCCTGCCTTGATGCTGTTTTTGAATTGTTAACAAGATCAGGAAGATTATTGCCCCTTGTAAAAATGATGTTGATGCCAGAGGCATGGTCTAAAAGAAGCAAAATTATCCCTCAAGCTTATAGAGATATGTATAATTATCTAAACTCTGTCATAGAGCCTTGGGATGGACCAGCAGCAATTGCAGCAACAGATGGCAATTGGATTTTGGCTGCAACCGATAGAAATGGATTAAGGCCTTTAAGATATACTATTACAAAAGATAAAATTTTATTTGCAGGTTCAGAAACTGGAATGGTTCCAGTGCAAGAAGAAAATGTCATTTATAGAGGAAGAGTTGGGCCTGGCCAAATGATTGCCGTTAACCTTGATGAAGGCACTTATTATAATGATAAGAAAATTAAAGATTTTTTATCTAGAAATCCTATTTACAAAAAATTTAGTCAAAATTTAATCGAGATCAGTAAAAAATTTAATAATTTACAAGAATTTAACTCTTTTGAGGGAGATAAATTAAGACAAAAGCAATTTGCTGCTGGAATTTCCATTGAAGATTTAGAAATGATTTTACATCCAATGGTGGAGGATCAAAAAGAAGCTGTTGGTTCAATGGGAGATGACACTCCAACAGCTGTTTTGTCTGATATTTATAGACCTTTATCTCATTTTTTTAGACAAAATTTTAGTCAAGTAACAAATCCGCCAATAGATTCTCTAAGAGAAAACAGAGTAATGTCTCTTAATACAAGAATTGGAAATTTACAAAATATTCTAGGTGAAGATTTATTTAATAAAAAAAGTTACCTCTTAGAAAGCCCAGTATTATCCAATGCTCAATTTAAAAAATTATTTGAGGTTTTAAATGAAGAATATAGAGAAATAGATTGTACATTTAATTCTGAAGATTCAGAAATTTCTTTAAAAGAAGAATTAAAACGAATTCAAAAAGAGTCTGAAATCGCAGTCAGAGAAGGTGCTAAACATATTATTCTAACCGATGAAAAAATTTCAGCAACGAGAATTGGGATACCAATAATACTGGCAACAGGTGCAGTGCAAAGTCATTTAGTAAATCATGGTCTTAGAAAATTTGTTTCATTAAATGTTAAATCAGCCGAATGTTTGGATGTTCATTACTTTGCAGTGCTAATTGGTGTTGGCGCTACTACGGTTAATCCTTATTTAGCATTTGATTGTATTTATCAGAGACATCAAAAAAAAATATTTGGAAAATTAACTTTTACCGATTGTGTTAACAATTATATTAAAGCCGTTAACGATGGATTATTAAAAGTAATGTCTAAATTAGGCATCTCTGTTATTAGCTCTTATAGAGGTGGTTTAAATTTTAGTGGACTTGGATTAAGCAGAGCTCTAGTTGCTGAATATTTTCCTGGAATGTATTCAAAAATTTCTGGAATTGGTGTTTCTGGAATCGAACAAATGGTCAGAACTCAACATCAAAAAGCGTTTAGAGGTAATGTTATAAGTTTGCCAATCGGTGGATTTTATAAATTCAGAAAAGGTGGAGAACAACATTCTAATCAAGCCATGACAATGCACATGTTACAAACTGCTGTTGCAACAGACTCCTATAGTTTATATAAAAAATATTCAAAAATTATTAATGAGCAACACCCTTTAAATCTTAGAGATCTTTTAGATTTTAATTTAATTAAAAAACCAATTTTAATTGAAGAGGTAGAATCTATTACAAATATTCGAAAAAGATTTGGAAGTGGTAGTATGTCTTTGGGGGCTCTTTCTAAAGAGGCGCACGAAACATTAGCAATTGCTATGAATAGAATTGGCGGCGCATCTTGTAGTGGAGAAGGAGGAGAGGATGCAAAAAGAGCAATACCGAAAGACAATGGTGATAATGCTAACTCAAGAGTGAAGCAGATTGCATCGGCTAGATTTGGTGTAACTGCAGAATATTTAAATAATTGTGATGAAATAGAAATTAAAATATCCCAAGGAGCAAAACCTGGCGAAGGTGGACAGTTACCTGGTTTTAAAGTTACAGCTGAAATTGCAACTTTAAGACATTCAACGCCTGGAGTTTCTTTAATATCTCCACCGCCTCATCATGATATTTATTCAATCGAAGATTTATCGCAATTAATCTATGATTTAAAACAAATAAATCCTAAAGCAAAAATTGGAGTCAAATTAGTTTCCTCAACAGGAATAGGAACTATTGCTGCAGGAGTTGCAAAAGCAAAAGCAGATGTAATTCTAATTAGCGGACATTCAGGGGGAACAGGTGCTTCTCCATTAACAAGCGTTAAGTATGCTGGGCTTCCTTGGGAGATTGGACTAACCGAAGCTAATCAAATTTTGACTTTGAACGGTTTAAGACATGAAGTTATTTTAAGAACTGATGGGGGAATAAAAACAGGTAGAGATGTTGTTATGGCTGCAATGATGGGTGCAGATGATTTTGGAATAGCGACGACCTCATTAGTAGCTATGGGCTGCATAATGGTGAGACAATGTCATTCAAATACTTGTCCTGTTGGAATTTGTACTCAAGATGAGGAGCTTAGAAAAAAATTTACGGGCACGCCAGAAAAAGTTGTTAACTTATTTTCATTTATAGCTGAGGAGGTAAGAGAAATTTTAGCAAGTCTTGGTTTTAAATCTTTAAATGAAATTGTGGGTAGAACAGATCTATTGAAACAAGTGAGCAGAGGGTCTTCTAGTTTAGATGATTTAGATCTAAATCCTCTTTTAGTTCAGGCGGATCCCGGGGAAAATCCAAGATATTGTTTAAAAAGAGAAAGAAAAGAAGTTCCTGATAGCTTAGATAAACAAATTATAAAAGATTCACTTTCTCTAATTGAAAAAGGGCAAAAATTTCAATTAAGTTATGCGGTAAAAAATACCCATAGATCAGTCGGAACAAGATTAAGCTCAATTATTACAACGCAGTTTAAAAATAAGAAATTATCCGAAGACCATATTTTAATAAAACTTAGAGGCTCAGCAGGACAATCTTTAGGAGCATTTGCAGTTTCGGGAATTAAGCTAGAAGTAACAGGTGATGCAAATGATTATGTTGGCAAAGGGTTATCTGGTGCAAAAATAATTATAAAACCAGCTTCGAATAGTGAATTACAAACTTCAAAAAATACAATTATTGGAAATACAGTGTTATATGGAGCAACTTCAGGATTGTTGCTTGCGGCGGGACAAGCAGGAGAAAGATTTGCCGTTAGAAATTCAGGGGCCACTGCAGTTATTGAAGGATGTGGAACTAATGGCTGCGAATACATGACGGGCGGCACTGTTGTAGTATTAGGAGAAGTTGGAGATAATTTTGCAGCAGGAATGACAGGTGGAATGGTATTTGTTTACGATCCAGAAAATAGTTTTGAAAATTATGTAAATCCATCATCAGTCATTTGGCAAAAAATTGAGACAGATTATTGGAATGATTATCTTTTAAATCTAATAAAATTACATGAAAAAGAAACTCAATCGTTGCACTCAAGAAAGATTATTCAACAATGGACCAGTGAAAAAAATAACTTTTATCAAGTTTGCCCTAAAGAAATGTTAGATAAATTAAGACAACCATTATCGAATAAGGCAGTTCATGAAAAAGCTGTCTAAATCAATTAATTTAGTTTGTTTTGGTTTTGGCTTGGCGGCGAAGTACTTTGTAAAAGAGCTGTTAAGAAATAAATATAAAATTAAATTAATTACAACCTCAAGATCTAAAAGTTCTAATAACAAATTCTTAAATATAAATTATAAAAATTTTCATTTAGATAATAATAAATTTGATAAAAAAATTATAAAATATATTTTAAATGCAAGTCATATATTAGTTTCAATACCTCCAAGAAACAGAAAAGATTTGGTTATTGAAAACTTTTATAATGAGATTTCATTAAATAAAAAAATTAAATGGTTGGCATATCTTTCGTCAACAAGCGTTTATGGAAATCATAATGGGAAGTGGGTTGATGAAAGAAGCAAATTATTAAGTAATAATGACACAGGAATAAATAGAATTGTAGCTGAAAATGAATGGTTAAAATTAAATCGCCACCATCTTGTCCCAACAAGAATATTTAGATTGTCAGGAATTTATTCCCCAGAAAGAAACATATTCTTACGATTAGCAAGAGAGCAAGTTCGTTACGTTAAAAAGAGTAATCACTTTTTTTCAAGAATTCATGTTGCTGATATAGCTCAAGTTTTATCTAAGTCTTTAATTTATTCAAAACCTGGAGAAATTTATAATGTAGCAGATAATATGCCATGTTCTTATGATCAAACTATATCATATGCTTGTAATTTAATGGGCGTTAAAATTCCACCTTCTGAAAATTTTCAATTATTAAAGGATAGTGAGATGAAAAATTTTTATAAGGACTCAAAAAAAGTTGGTAACTTTAAAATTAAAAAAGATTTAAAAGTAAAATTACAATTTCCATCATACAAAGAAGGTTTTAAAAGTATTTTAAATAATATTTTTAATCGCTAATTCAAGTTTTTTTAAATCTTGAACTCTAGACAAGGAGTGATCACCATCATCAATAATTGTTAATTTTAATTTTTTAGCTATTAGAGTTTTTGTTAAATTTATAGAATAAGCCCAGGGAACAGATGAGTCTCTAATCCCATGTAATAATTCAACTTTAAAATTACATTTAATTTTTTTATTAAGAATTAAGATTTTTTTTCCATCAAAAATAAACTTTTTAGTTATTGGGTAAAAATTATTATGACTGCTTTTTAATTTATAGATTTTATTTTTTCTTATATTATTTTTTTCAAAAATATTTAATTTTTTCCATATTAATTCTTCAGTAAAATCGGGTGCAGGAGCAATACCGATAAAACCTTTAATTCTTTGATGAAAATATTTAATTAGCACAATCCCAATCCAAGCACCCATACTCGAGCCAATAAGGATTATTTTACCTTTTTTGATTAAATTTTTAACAATTGACCTTGAGTCTTCTATCCAATTTTTAATACTAAAATCTGTGAATTGTCCGGAGGATTTACCATGCCCGCTATATTCAAATAACAACAAATTAATTTTATTTTTATTAACAAATTTTTTTAAAAATTTAGCCTTTTTACTTTTAATATCAGACATTAATCCGTGAAGAAAAATAATTGTGATTAGACTTTTATTATTAATAAATTTGTAATGAATTTTTTGATTATTTTTTGTTCTAAAAAAATTTTGCTTTAGATTATTCATGTTTATAAGTATAGCATATCAATTGAATGGATAAAAAAATTCGTTTATTACAAGTTATTCCAAGATTAGATGTGGGTGGTGCAGAAACAGGCTGTAAAGATATTGCAAAATTTATCGCCAACCAAAATTACTTTTCTGCAATTTTATGTTCTGGTGGTGAACAAATTGAAAAACTTGATCAATCCGAAGTTAAAATTTTTAAATTTTCTGTTCAAAGTAAAAATCCGTTTATAATTTTTTTTAATATATTTATAATTTTATTTATTGTTCTTTTTTATAAAATTAATATTATTCATGTTAGAAGTCGTGCGCCAGCTTGGTCATGCTATTTTGCAGGTAAATTATCGGGAGTTTCTTTAGTCTCTACTTTTCACGGTACTTATAATTTTAGCAATTCTTTAAAGAAATTTTATAATTCAGTCATGTTACGAGGGAATATTGTTATTGCGGGTTCAAAATTTATTTTTGATCATATAAAAAATAATTATAATCACACAAAACCAGTTTCTTTTATACCAAGGGGAATTGATACTAATTACTTTAGTCCAAAAAATCCAAAAATTGAACAGTTGAATAGTGTTAGAAGTCGTTGGGGTATAGAAAATAATAATTTTGTAATATTGCTTCCAGGCAGATTAACCTTTTGGAAAGGACAATTTTTTTTCTTAAATACCCTTTTATTTCTAAAACAAGAGAAATTATTAAATAATATTAAAGCAATTATAATTGGTGATGATCAAGGTCGAACTGAATATAGAGAATATCTTTTAAATTTTATTAGGCATCATCAATTAGAAAATGATGTGAAAATTATCTCCCATGAAATTTCTATGCCCTCAGCCTATAATGCTTGTGACCTAGTGTTATCAGCTTCTATAGAGCCCGAGGCATTTGGCAGAGTAGCCGTTGAAGCCCAAGCAATGGAAAAGCCAATACTTGCTAGTAATATTGGAGGTTCTAATGAAACAATTATTGATGGGCAAACGGGCTGGTTATTTAAATCTGATGATGAAAAAGATTTAGCAAAAATGATTATTGAGATTTCAAAAAAAGATAAAAGTTTTTTAAAAAATTTAGGAGAAAAAGGCAGGGCTAATGTTATTAATAATTATACCCTTGAGCAAATGTGTTCTAAAACACTAGAAATTTATAAATCCTTAGTTTAATAAGAAGAACATGCTCAACATCACTCTCTTAGATGGAAAAAAACTTAAATTTACAGGAAAAGTTAATGGATATGATATAGCTAAAACTATTAGTCCCTCACTTGCAAAAAAAGCTTTAGTAATAAAAGTAAATGACAGTTTTAAAGATTTAAGCACCATAATTGAAAAAGACTCTACAGTACAAATTATTACACTTGAGGATGATTACGGATTAGAAGTTATAAGACATGATACTGCGCACGTTCTCGCTATGGCAGTTCAAGAATTATTTAAAGATACTCAAGTTACTATTGGTCCAGTTATTGAAAATGGTTTTTATTATGATTTTTCTAGAAAGAAACCTTTTACTGATGAAGATTTAGTAAAAATTGAAGAAAAAATGAGAGAAATTATAGATCGTGATGAACCTACAACAAGGGAAGTTTGGGATAGAGAAAAAGCGATAGAACATTTTAAAAAAAAGGGTGAGCTTTACAAAGCTGAAATTATAAAAAGTATTCCAACTAAAGAAGAAATTTCAATTTATTTTCATGGTAAGTGGCACGATCTATGTAGAGGTCCACATTTAACTTCTACTGGAAAGATAGGAAAAGCATTTAAACTTACCAAACTTGCAGGAGCTTATTGGCGGGGAGATTCGAATAATGAGATGCTTCAAAGAATATATGGAACATGCTGGAGAAATAAAAAAGAGTTAGATGATTATTTACACAGAATTGAAGAGGCTGAAAAAAGAGATCACCGTAAACTTGGAAAAGTTATGAATTTATTTCATTTTCAAGAAGAAAGTCCAGGAGCTGTTTTTTGGCATGAAGGAGGTTGGCAGCTATTTCAATCGCTTATTGATTTTATGCGTGAACGACAAACCGAAGCTGGTTATCGAGAAGTAAATACACCTGATATTTTAGACAAAACATTATGGGAAAAATCTGGCCATTGGGAAAAGTTTCAAGAACATATGTACACAACCAAAACTCCAGATGAGAGAGTGTTTGCAATTAAACCTATGAATTGTCCTGGCTGTGTACAAATTTTTAACCAAGGACTTAAAAGTTATAGAGATTTACCATTAAAATTGTCAGAATTCGGTAAAGTTCATCGTTATGAAAGTTCAGGATCTTTGCATGGATTAATGAGAGTTAGATCTTTTACCCAAGACGATGCTCATATTTTTTGTACTGAAAATCAAATTACTGACGAAACCTTAAAAGTTACAAAGTTGATATTAGATATTTATAAGGCTTTTGGTTTTGAAGATGTAATTTTAAAATATTCAGATCGTCCGGCAAAAAGAGTTGGAGACGATAAGTTATGGGATAAAGCAGAGGCTGCATTACTAGAGGCCGTGAAAGCTTCAAAATTGGACTATTCTATTAATAAAGGCGAAGGAGCATTTTATGGACCTAAAATTGAATTTGTTTTAAGGGATACAATTGGTAGAGATTGGCAGTGTGGAACTTTACAAGTTGATTTCAATTTACCTGGAAGATTGGGCGCAACATACATTGATAAAGATGGAGTTAAAAAAAATCCAGTAATGTTACATCGAGCATTATTTGGCTCACTTGAAAGATTTATAGGTATTTTAATTGAACATTATGCAGGCAAACTTCCGTTATGGTTATCTCCAAAACAAGTTGCAATACTTCCAATTTCTCAAGAATTTGATGATTATGCAAAAAAAATATCAGTCGAACTTGATAAAAATAAAATAAGGAATATTATAGATCTCAAGAATGAAAAAATTAACTACAAGATTAGAGAACACTCTTTATCCAAAATTCCAATTTTAATGATTTGTGGATCTAAAGAACAAGAAAGTCAGTCAATTACTCTTCGAAGGCTTGGTCAAGAAAAACAAGATACGTTACCTTTAAAAGAAGCTTTGAATTTATTAGTTAAAGAGTCTTCAGCACCAAAAATCTAGGAGTATAGTTATTAATCAAAATTTTCAAAATAACAGAAGTAATTTTAGATCTAATAGTTCTTCAAATCGTGGACCAAAAGTAAACGATAGAATTAGAGCAACGGACGTTCAGTTAATTGGTAGCGACGGTCAAAATATTGGTATTGTTTCTTTAAATGATGCGTTAATGACTGCAAAGGAGCAGGGTTTAGATTTAATTGAAATTGCTCCGAATGCAAAGCCCCCAGTTTGCAAAATAACTGATTTTGGCAAATACAAATACGAGTTACAAAAAAAAGCTAGCCAAGCAAAAAAGAAACAAAAAGTTGTAACACTTAAAGAGATTAAAATGAGACCGGGAACAGATGTTCATGATTATAATTTTAAAATGAAGGCAACAGAGAAATTTTTAACTAAAGGGGATAAAGTAAAATTTACAATAAAATTTAAAGGAAGAGAGATGCAGCATTTAAAGCTAGCTCAAGATCTTGCAGGTAGAATTGTAAATGATTTAAAGATTACAGGCAAAGTCGAGCAAGCTCCTAAAATGGAAGGCAAGCAAATGACTTTCATTATTCAGCCGCTTAAATAGCAGTTTCTTCACATTCATACTTATTGTTTTTCATCTTTAATATTAGTATAACCCGCAGGTATTTATTTTATGTATAAAATTAAAACTAAAAGTTCAGCAAAAAAAAGATTTAGAATTACAGCAACAGGAAAAGTAAAGATGCCTCAAGCTGGCAAAAGACACGGCATGATCAAAAGATCTAATGCTCAGATTAGAAGACAAAGAGGAATGGCAATTATGTCCAAACCTGATGCAAAGATAGTCAAATCGTATATGCCAAATAGTTTAAGAGGATAATTTATGTCACGAGTTAAACGAGGGGTTACCAGTCACGCAAAACATAAAAAAGTTTTTAAAGCTGCCAAAGGGTTTTATGGAAGAAAAAAAAATACCATTAGAACTGCTAAACAATCAGTAGAAAAATCTTTACAATATTCTTATAGAGATCGAAGACAAAAAAAGAGAAGTTTTAGATCACTCTGGATACAAAGAATTAATGCTGGCGTTAGAGAACAAGGTTTAACTTATTCTAAATTTATTAATGGTCTTAATAAAACAAAGATTTCAATTGATAGAAAAATTTTAGCAGATTTAGCTTATCAAAATCCAGAGGCTTTTAAATCCATCGTAAAAAAGGTACAGTCTAGCTTAAACTAGAAAAACTAGTTCCATAAATACTAGAATACCATGGATGAAATTTTACATTTAGAAAAAGAATTTAAATCTAAAATAGATCAATCTGACAATCTTCATAAAATTGAACAAGTAAAAACCGAAGCTTTTGGTAAAAATGGAAAAATAGGAGAACTTTTTAAAAAAATTACAACTCTTCAAGGAGAAGACAGAAAAAATTTTGCTTCAAACCTAAACAAATTAAAGGATAATATTAACAATCTTATTAATTCTAAAATAAGTCTATTTGAACAAGAAGAAATTAATAAAAAATTATCGCAAGATAGAATTGATGTTACCTTGCCAGGAAGGCCCATTTCTTTTGGAAAAATTCATCCAGTTACGCAAGTCATTGATGAAGTAACAGCTATTTTCGGGGAAATAGGATTTTCAGTAGCAGAAGGACCTGACGTTGAAAATGAATATAATAATTTCACAGCATTAAATACTCCACCACATCATCCAGCTAGAGACATGCATGACACTTTTTATTTAGGTCAGGACAAAGAAATTTTATTAAGAACTCATACTTCACCAGTTCAAATAAGAACAATGATGTCTGGAAAACCTCCATTTAAAATTATTGCACCTGGTAGAACTTATAGATGTGATAGTGATCAAACCCACACTCCTATGTTTCATCAAGTTGAGGGTTTGCATATTGATAAAAATGTAAACATGGGACATCTAAAAGGGGTCCTTGATTATTTTATTAAAAAGTTTTTTGAGGTAGATAAAATTAAGATGAGATTTAGACCTAGTCATTTTCCTTTTACTGAACCATCAGCAGAAGTAGATATTGGTTATGAATTAAAAGATGGAAAAATTGTGATTGGCGAGGGTGATAAATGGCTTGAAATATTAGGTTGTGGGATGGTTCATCCTAATGTTTTAAAAAACTGTAAAGTAAACACTTCAGTTTATCAGGGTTATGCATTTGGTATCGGTATTGATCGACTGGCTATGCTCAAATATGGAATAAATGATTTAAGATCTTTCTTTGAAACAGATGTTAGATGGTTAGAGTATTATGGATTTGATCCATTAGATATTCCTGCAAATTATAGAGGCTACAGTAGATGAAAATAACATCTTCATGGTTAAAAGATCATTTAAAAACAAATGCGAACCTTGAAAAAATTGTCTCAACTTTAAACAATATAGGACTAGAAGTTGAAAGCGTTGGAGCAGAAGATAAAAGTAATTTTTTTTTAGTAGCCAAAATTATTAAAGCAGAAAAACATCCAAATGCAGACAAATTAAAATTATGCGATGTAGATATTGGATCTGGAAAAATACAAAAAGTAGTTTGTGGCGCGTCAAATGCTAGAGATGGTTTATTAACTGTTTATGCTGGACCAGGAGCTATTATTCCAAAAAATCAACTTAAGATTAAAGTTACTAATATAAGGGGAGTGGATTCTTACGGAATGCTTTGTTCAGAGTCGGAATTAGCTTTATCTGAGGAAAGTCAGGGAATTATCGAATTAAATTCAAAAAAATTTAAGGTTGGAAATAGTTATTTTAAAAATAATAGTGAGCCAGCTATTGATATATCAATAACGCCAAATAGATCTGACTGTTTAGGTGTAAGAGGGATTGCAAGAGACTTATCAGCGGCAGGTCTTGGAAAATTAATCGATTTAGAAAAAATTAAATTAAAAAGTGATGTCAAAAATCCTTTTAAAGTTATTATTCAGTCTAATTCTGGATGTTCTTCCTTTGCCCATTGCTACATTGAAGGAATTGAGAATACAGAAAGTCCAAAATGGTTAAAAGATAAATTAATTTCTGTTGGAATGAATCCAATCTCAACTGTTGTTGATATTACAAATTACATTATGCTTGATTTGAATAGACCTCTACATGCCTACGATGCTGATAAAATTGATAGAAAAGTTATTGTACGCTCTTCAAAAAAGGGAGAAAAATTTTTTGCTTTAGATAAAAATAATTACTCGCTTGATGATGGTGCGTGCCTAATTACTAACGAGAAAGAAATTCTTGGCTTAGGAGGTGTAATTGGCGGAGTTAGCTCTTCAATTTCTTTAGAATCCAAAAATGTTTTTTTAGAGTCAGCTTTATTTGATCCCGTAAAAATATCAAAAGTTGCAAAACAATTGGCAATTAATTCTGATGCTAAATTTAGATTTGAAAGAGGCGTTGATGCAAATGCTATGGAGCATGGATTAAAACTTGCAGCAAAAATTATTCAAAAGTTATGTGGGGGCAAAATAAGTAATTTTATTACTACTGGAGAAAGTAATTTTAAAAATAGACAGATTAAATTTAATCCAGAAAAATTTGAGAAAATTATAGGAAGTAAAATTTCATCAGCAGATATTAAAAAGATTTTAAATAATTTAGGATTTAATTTTAAAGAAATTAAAAATACATATTTAATAAAAGTCCCTACTTGGCGTCCTGATATTAATGAGGAAGTTGATGTTGTGGAAGAATTAATAAGAATCTTAGGGTACGATAAAATTCAACTCATTAAGCCAGAAGTAGATAGTCCAAAAAATATTTTAACAATAAAACAAAAATTACATCGATTTACCCAAAGATCTATAGCTAACAAAGGCTTTATGGAGACAATTACCTATTCTTTTACAAATTCAAAAATTGATACTTTATTTGGTCTTCATAATAAAAATTTATTAATTACCAACCCAATTTCAAATGACTTGGATACTCTAAGATCTTCTATTTTTTCCAATCTTTTAATTCATATTAAAGATAATATTCATAGGAACTTTGACGACCAAAAGATTTTTGAATATGGACCTGTTTTCTTTGGTTCAAAACCAGGAGAGCAAATCTCTGTCATTGGTGGAATTCAAACAGGAAAAATTTATAGAAAAAATTGGTTAGAAAAAGATAAGGACGTTGATGTTTTTGCAATTAAAGACTGTGTTTACAAAACATTAATTGAGCTTGGAATAGATGAGGCGGAATTATCAATTACTCAAGAAGCTGAATCATATTATCATCCAGGAAGATCAGGAAAATTTTATTTAAATTCAAATAAAGAATTACCACTCGCTAATTTTGGAGAAATAAATCCTAAAATAATTAAAGATATTGATATTAAAAATGAACCAATTTTAGGTTTTCAAATTTTCTTAAATAATATTCCAGCTATTAGTAAGCAAAATACAATGAAGAAAATTAAATATTCAATTTCTAGTTTTCAGAAAATCGAAAGAGATTTTGCATTCATTATTGATAAAAAATTTGAAGCAGAAAAAATTATTAATGTATTACTTAATGTAGATAAAAAACTAATAAAAAAAATAAGAATATTTGATGTTTTTCAAGGGGGGAATATTGAAAAGAATAAAAGGTCGATAGCTTTAAATTTATTAATCCAATCTCAAGATAAAACGTTGAATGATCAAGAGATTGAGGAATTAAGTAAAAAAATAATTCAAACAATGCAAAAGTCTTTTGATGCAACATTAAGATCTTAAATGTCTGCACAAGAAAATATAAGAAATTTTGCAATTATCGCTCACATTGATCACGGCAAATCTACCTTTGCTGATAGGTTAATTCAAAAATGTGGCGGTCTTACTGAACGTGAGATGACAACTCAAGTTCTAGACTCAATGGATTTAGAGAAAGAAAGGGGCATCACTATAAAAGCTCAAACAGTTAGATTAAATTATAAATCAAAAAAAGACGGTAAAAATTACATATTAAATATTATTGATACGCCGGGGCATGTTGATTTTAGTTATGAAGTAAACAGATCACTTGCTTCATGCGAAGGATCATTACTCATTGTTGATAGCACTCAAGGTGTTGAAGCTCAAACTTTAGCAAATGTTTATCAGGCCATGGATAATCATCATGAAATTATAACAGTTTTAAATAAAATAGATTTACCAGCATCAGACGTTGATAGAGTAAAAAAACAAATTGAGGATGTTATAGGAATTGATACTTCAGACGCTTTGACAGCCTCTGGAAAAACAGGCGAAGGAGTAGATGAAATATTAGAAGCAATCGTTGAAAAACTTCCTGCTCCAAAAGGAAATGAAGATTTGCCCTTAAAAGCATTATTAGTTGATAGTTGGTACGATAGTTATTTGGGAGTGGTTATATTAGTTAGAATACTAGATGGGGTAATTAAAAAAGGAATGGAGATCTTATTGATGTCCACAAATACAAGACATCCTGTTGAAAGAGTGGGTGTATTTACTCCTAAAGCCGAAAATAAAGAATATTTAGGATCTGGTGAAATAGGTTTTATTGTAACAGGTATCAAGGATCTTTCTGATACAAAAATTGGAGATACGATAACTGATTATTCAAACCCTATTAAAGAGCCGTTGCCAGGATTTAAGCCCAGTAAGCCAGTGGTATTCTGCGGATTATTCCCAGTTGATAGTACAGAATATAATTTATTAAGAGACAGTCTTGCAAAATTAAAACTAAACGACTCTAGTTTTGTTTATGAGCCTGAAAATTCTGCCGCCTTAGGATTAGGTTTTAGATGTGGCTTTTTAGGACTTCTTCATCTTGAAATTATTGTTCAAAGATTAGATCGCGAATATAATTTAAATTTAATTACCACAACACCAGGCGTTGTTTACAAAATAAACAAACATGATGGCGTAGTTATGGATCTTCAAAACCCTGCTAATATGCCAGAACCAAATTTTATTAAATCCATCAATGAACCCTGGATTAATGCAACAATAATTCTTCCAGATGAATATCTAGGCTCAATTATGAAATTATGTGAAGAAAAAAGAGGAAAGCAAAAAAGCTTAAGTTATTCAGGGAATCGTGCAGTCCTATCTTATGAGTTACCATTAAACGAAGTCGTTTTTGATTTTTACGACAAGATCAAATCTATTTCTAGCGGTTATGCAAGTTTTGATTATGAATTGAATGACTATAGAGAAGGCGATCTAATTAAATTATCCATATTAGTAAACGAGGAGATGGTTGATGCGCTGTCCATGATCATTCATAAAGATTTTGCTTTAAGACAAGGAAGATTAATGTGCGAAAGGTTAAAAGATTTAATACCAAGACATCAATTTCAGATCCCAATCCAAGCAGCTATTGGTGGAAAAGTTATAGCAAGAGAAACAATATCTGGTTATAGAAAAGACGTAATTAGCAGAATTCATGGCGGGGGAGCTAGGGATAGAAAGAAAAAACTTTTAGAAAAGCAAAAAAAGGGAAAAGCTAGAATGAGACAATTTGGAAGCGTTGATATTCCCCAGGAAGCTTTTATTGAGGTATTAAAGATAAATAAAAACGAATAGGAGAGATGGCCGAGTGGTTGAAGGCGCCCGCTTGGAAAGCGTGTATACTGTTAAAGGTATCAAGGGTTCGAATCCCTTTCTCTCCGCCAAATTTTAATTTAATTTTTTTTCAAAAAAATAATCAATCTTAAAATCATCAGTTATTTCATAAATTTTTCTAAAATTTAATGATTTAAGTTTTTTAAAAATAACTTTTTTATTATGATCGAAAATTTCAACTTGTAAAAAAATATTATTTTTTTTAATTAATTTAACCAATCCATCAATTACAAATTCTTCATGCCCTTCTACATCAATTTTAATATAAATTTTTTTTTTCTCTAGTTTAATAATTTGATCTCCAATTTTAAAAATTGCTTTTTCTGTATGTAAATTATTAAGATCATCATTTGAGTTTGCAACAGCAAACCCACCAGATTGTATTATATTATTTTTTTTTAACGCTTTAACTTTTAATTTTTTATTTTTATTTGATAAACCAAAGTTAAAAATCTTAATATTTCTAAAATTATTTAATTTTATATTTCTCTTTAATTTTAAAAAAGTTTCTTTAATAGGTTCAAACGATGTTATTTTGATAATCTTTGATAAATTTGCTACTATTAGACTATATAATCCCGAGTTACTTCCTATATCTAAAAAATATTCATAATTTCCATTACATATCTTTTGTTTTAAAAATTTTATTTGTTTATTTTCATAGTAATTAAAAAAAAAGATTGATCTATCCATGGATTCATCAAGATTTAATTCAAGTAGTATATTTTGAAATTTATATATCATTTTTTTTTTATTAAAAATTTTCATAATTTTTAAAAAAAAACTTGGATATAATCTTTTTATTATTGGTAAATATCTAAGGTATTCTTTGTATTTCATTTTAAATTGACAATTCGTAAAATTTTTTTAATAAATTTATGACTCTTTGGTCAGATGCCATAGTAGGATTAATTTTATTTGTAGTATATGCAACTCCTATTCCTAAAACTGGATCAGCAAAACCTAAAGATCCACCCCAACCATTATGCCCAAAAGATTCTTTATTTTTTCCAAATAACCATCCACCACGAAGTATTAAACCAATCTGCGACCATCTGATTGGCATCATTAAAGATTTATCAACTCTACTTTCATTTTCAGTTAGACATTTATTAATTGAGGATTTTGATAATAAGATATTTTTTTCTAGAATTAAGTCATTTACAACAACATCATAAATTTTTGCAATAGCCCTTGCATTTCCATGTCCATTCATTGAAGGAACTTCTGCGATTTGCCAATCTTGCTTATTATAAAAATTTATTTCATGTTCAGGATTATTAAATGCATTAAATTCAGATACTATCTTATTTTCAGTTTTATTTTCATAAAGTGTAGCAATATTTAATAATTGATTTTTTGGTATTCCAATAAAAAAATCTAATTTTAGTTTTTTTGAAAGTAATTCAAGAACTAATTCACCTAAGCTTTTTTTTGTTGTTTTTTTTATAATCTCACCAATTAAAAAGCCATGTGTTTTTGCATGATAATATGTTTCTTTACCACATGGATGATCTGGATCTTGATTTTCTAAAATATTTATTATTTTATTCCAATCTAAAAGATCTTGTTGCGTAATTTTTTTTTTAAATCTATAGATTCCTGATTGATGAGATAAAATATGTTTTAGCTTGATTTCTCTTTTATTACTTTGCTTAAAGGCATCCCAATAATAAGAAACAGGTTTTTCCAAATCTAAAATATTTTGATCAATTAAAATCGAAACAATAATCTCATAAATACCTTTTGTTGCTGAAAATACATTTACGATAGTATTTTCATTCCATTTTTCATTATTTTTATTTTTAAGACCACTCCATAAATCTATTAATGGTTTTCCCTCCTTATAGATTGCAAAAGAAGCTCCGATTTCTTCTTGTTTTAAGAAGTAGTCTTCAAATATTTTTTTTAAGGGAATATATTTTTCTTCGCAGTAACCACTTATCATTATTAAAATGATAAATTGAATGCAAAGTTTTTACCAAGACTAAGTTTTAAATCTTGACAAAATCTCGCTGCCTCTGCTCCATCAATTATTCTATGATCATAAGAAAGAGAAACCGGCATCATTGCCCTCGCTATGAATTTTCCATCAATAAATACTTGTTTTGTTTCTGTTTTTCCTATTCCAATTATTGATACTTCTGGGCTGTTTATAATTGGAGTAAAAAAACTTCCCCCAATTCCACCAAGACTAGATATCGTCATTGATCCTCCAAAAAATTCTTTTTTATCGATTTTAAGTTCCTTGCTTAATTTACTAATTTTTCTAAGTTCATTGCTCAAGATTAGCAGATCTTTTTGATCAACATTTCTAATTTTTGGGACCATTAGACCATGAGGAGTGTCAACCGCAATTCCAATGTGATAATATTTTT
>Ga0247834_1003785_pt1 | contig 19982 bp, 24 predicted proteins | sample LaCruzMarch2015__8_FD_187118 | JGI IMG/M metagenome (GOLD analysis project Ga0247834, IMG submission 187118) | Freshwater microbial communities from meromictic Lake La Cruz, Castile-La Mancha, Spain - LaCruzMarch2015_12m | ecosystem: Environmental > Aquatic > Freshwater > Lake | place: Spain...
TATGCGACCATCCCACATTCTTGATTTGTATGCAGGTGTAAATTGAAAACCTGGAACGAAAAAGCAAAAGAAATCACTCAGTTCTTGTGCAACATTTCGGTCACACTCAAACTGAATAAACGCTTCATCTTTTTTATGTAGAATTAAATCAGACACCACTAATAAACTTTTCAAAATCTATGAATGACCTTAACTGGAAAGTTCTGCTGTGTAATTCTTTTAATATACTTGAACATACTTCCACAATCTCATCATGTAATATTTTTTGAGCGATATGTTTGTTGATATCATCATCACTCTCTAAGTATGTAGTAAGTTCAGATTTCAATACAAATGGAAATGGTTCCCATCCGTGTTTCTCAAGTTGGTCTTTGTCTAATTTACCAGTATAATATTCCCATTTCAACTTCTTCATTTTATTGTATTTGAACTCGGCTTCTTTTGAGAGCAAACGATGCCTTGAAAGTATATTCAAATACTTGCTGTGAAGTTGGGGTATGTTGATTAGTGCTTTGCCTGGTTCTGTTCTATCAATGACAGAATCGACACGCCACATTTCTAACAAATCATCAAGTTGTTTCATAAAATATAAATCCTCCTATTTGCATAGGATACACTATTTAGGACTATTTGTCAAGCTTATTAAAACAATTTTTCAATATCGTAATAACTGTACCTGAATGTGGCATCGGCACTCATCGTGGTATCAGGGCTATCGGTAGCACTTAGAACAAATGCCGATACAGTCGTAGGGAAACAATCATAAAATTTGAATTTGTAATACGGTGTATTGGATGATGATAGTATTGTTAGTGATGCATCAGAGTATTGAGGTTTTGGTTTTTCTGTGGCACCAGATATTCTATTCAATTGACCCAAACTTTTATATTCGGCAAATTCAAATGGAAATGTCATTGCACGAATCCAATCGTGTATTTCTTTCCATGCAGACAACTCTTCATCAATTAAAAAGGTAACATTGAATATATCGTAAATGGCTTTTTCACCAGGAAGATAAACATCTACGAATGGGTTATTTTGTGGAACTTCTGATAATGCAATACCAGGAACACTTACCGATTGACAGAAGTATTGCACACTTGGAGCCCTTGCAAAATTCAATGTGAATTTATTTGGCTGAAGTATATTAGGATTTGTTGGGTTTCTTGTGAGTGCAGTCATATGCTTATTTATAAACAAAAAAAGAGGCACCGAAGTGCCTCTTTAAATACCCTCTTAGCGGGGTTTAGATTACATAATATTTTTCACTTTGAACGCACGATAGTAATTGTTAACCAATACTGTGCGAGCGCCAAGACCTTGTGTAGTACCTTGTGCAAACGGATTTGCAACCATACCGTAACGAGTCTTAAATCCAATTTTTGGTTGGAAAGTAGTTGTATCAACTGCACGAACCATTTGTAATGGAACGTATGGGCAATAGAACAGACCAGCGTCATAGGCATTTGTACCTTTGTATCCAACAACTGCAAACTCGGATGTACCGGTTGCGGTGAAATATGGATCAATATACACTTTAACACGACCGAACAATGTACCTGCAAAGGTACTGCCTGTATCGTCAACAGTCAAAGAAACTTGACCTTGCAATGCAGAGTTGTAATCAAGAATACCAGCCATTGCCAATGCAGATGCAACATCTGAAGAGCAAATAAGGATGTTACCTTTACCACGACGAGTTGCTTTTGCAATCGCATTAGCTTCACGTTCAATTTGGAAAGCAAGTCCTTTAACTTTTTCAACCATCCAACGACCGTTAGAATCGGTGTCAAGGTCAAAAGTACCAGCAGTTGTGGTGCCGATTTGTGCGCCTGTTACAGCAGTGCCGTAGATTGTACGAACAACTTCACGGTTAATTTCTGCAAGAATTTCAGCAGAAAGAATGTTGCTCAATTCGGTTTCAGCATCAAGACCATGAACTGCTTTCAAGTCTTGTGCGAGTTCCATTGAGTATTCTGCTTTCAGCGCACGAGTGTTTGCTGTTACAGTAACTTTCTCAATTGAGAAACCCATTTCACGGAAAGGATTATCTTCGCCGTTAGCGGTAGAGTAGCCAAGAACTGCAGCAGCATTACCAACAAATGTGTTAGCTGCAGCAGCACCAACTGCCAATGTAGTTTGAGCGGTACCGATACCAGCAAAACCTGTGTTAGCTTCATTGAAGAAGGCTTCTACACCAGTTGCAGGATCACGATCAGTGCCATACATTGAACGCATTGCGAAAATCAAACCTGTTGGGCCTGTCATTGGTTGTACACCGCAGATATCGTATGCAATCAAGTTAGGTAGTGAACGGCGAACCAAACTGATAAGAATTGGATCAAAACCGGCAACTGGACCACCAGCGGCAGCGCCTGTAGTGAAACCACCGTTACCAGAAGAATTGGTAGGCGATGCTTCAGTCATCATTCCTGATTTTTGCATTTCAGTTGCTTGGTTTTCCAAGATAACTGCTGTTACTGCCTTTTTATAAGGGTCAGTGATTTTTGGAAGGTCTGGATGGTCCAGTACACCTTCCCATTTTTTTTGTAATGATTCGGACAAATACATTTTTTTATCTCCTAGAGTTTACTAATTAAAATTTTGTTTTAGAAATTGCTTGAGATACTGCAGCAACGAATGGGTCATGAATGACTTTCTTTTCTTCTGTATCTTCTACTTGTTCGTTCAATTGATCTTCAGTTGCCTTTTTGACACCTGATGGGAAATAGTTTTCACGAATTGTTTCAAGCTTTGATTTGTATTCGTCCTCTGTGGAGAATTCTACACTCTCTGCGAGTGATTTGATTTTTTCAGCCTGAGTATCTGTGAGACCTTCCGCAACTTCACGAGCAACTTCACTCTTGCGTGATTCTACTAATGCCTTAGCATATGACATACCACGCTCGATTTCTTCATTGAGTTTGCTTTCAAGTTCTTCAACTTTACCAGCAAGTTCGTCAACGAGGTCGACTTTTTCAGCAGGAACATCAATGTAGTGTTCTGCAAATAGGTTACGCAAACCACCAATGAAGTCTTCTGTCAATTCAGCACGAAGACCTGATTCGATTGCGATTTGGTTTTCCTCCATCCATTGTTCAACAACATATGAAAGATAATCGTCAACCTTTTCTGTAAGGTCAGCTTTAACTGATTCGACTGCTTCTTCAAGCATGCCTGCATAACGTGTTTCAATTTCTTCTTCAATTTGTGTTACACGGTCTTCAACACGAGCTTCAAAAATTGTAGAAACTTTAGATTTGAATTCTTCTGAGATGGTGGAATCGTCAGCAAAGAGAGCGTCAACATCCTCTTTCATCTTTTCTTTCATCTTCATTTTCTTCATCATTGCTTTATCTTCAGCTTCATCATCATGCATTTTTTCAGCAATGACTTCGCCTTCGAATTCTTCATCTTCCATTTTAGCGGAAGCAGCAGATGGCTTTGTAGTTGGCGCAACGGCAGACTTAGCACCTTTTCCTGCATGGATTTTGTTGCTGTCGTCATCTGGTTTAGAATTTTGAGGTGTTGGTCCACCCAAATCTTCAACTTCGGCACCTTGCATTTTTTCTGTTGGCGCACCACCTTTATTCTTGCTTGATGCGAGAATATCAGCAGCTGCTTCCATTAGTTTGTTTTGTGACATTAGGAATCTCCTTATCGTTTCTTATTTATAAAATTAAAGTTTTCTGAGGTAATTTTCAAACAATTTAAGAGCAACCGCTTCTATTTGTTTAGGTGTTGCTTTTGTTATTTGTTTTTTGGCATCGTCAAAATTTGCTTCTACAAAGCGTCCTTCAACAAACATCCATTCTTTATTTTCCATGATACCATTAACAAAGGCACCTGGTGCAGATGGGTCAGCAACAATATCTGCCGCAGTGGCCAATCTTAGATCATCCTGAACAAGATTGTAACCCTCTTTTGTCATGGTTACAGAACCAAGTGCTCTTGATGAAACTCCTAAGTTTACTCCGTTATCAATGAAATTTTTAACGATTTGACCATATGGTGTATCAAGAATAAGAGCCTTACCATAAAATGTATTTCCGTCTTCTTTGAGAGAAACAATTTTATGTGAAACTCTTTCTAGATTAAGTGTTGGTGTATCAGGGTGGCCTAACTCACCTAACGCACGATTGGTATTAATATACTCTTCGGTATATCTCTTTGCTTCATTACGCAAAGTGTCCATTTTATACATACGATTGTTTTTATTAACGGTGTCACCGACTAAAAAAGTACCTTCAATATAAAGATTCTTTTTACCGTTTTCGGTTGCTTCTGTTAAATACTTAACAGACTCAATATGTTCTCTGATAAGTTTCATATTAGTATCCGCCTGGTGCAGTTGTGTAAGTTGCTTCTTTGGTAACTTCCATTACTAAAGAACCGCCCGTTGTAACTGTAATAACTATTGACTGAGTATTATTATTTGCAACAGAATGATTCAAATCATCAAACTGAATAACACCTGTGTTATGCAAAGCAAGAATTGGCACAGAGTTACGAACAATTGCAATACTACCATTTGTTGACCATGCAACCTTGCGAATGTTTGCAGCAGTAATTGTTTCATTAGCACCTGTTGAAAGGTTGGCTAAAGAAACCGTAGTTGTACCCGCATCAACAACTCTAATGATTGATGCTGAACGAAGTGTGTTTGTTATTTCAAATGCCATTTTATCTTAATCCTATTGATGAACGTCTACGCATACTCATTTTTCTTTTCATTAATGAACGGCGTAATTTTGCTCTTCTTGTTGTTTTCCATGATCTCTTTAATAGTCTTGCTTTTCTTAATCTAACTGTTGCAGGTATACGTTTTATTGTATTACCTGAAATCCTAAAACCTTTAATACCAGAACGCCTTACATTTTTCTGAACAACAATCTTACCTTTAGCATTCCTTCTAATTCTTCGGCGAATCTTATTGATTTTACCCATCTTAATAATATTTGGATTACGTTTAGTGGCTTCATGAAGCTCTTCAACAAATTCAAATGTATCTTCTACAACATAACGCTTTGCTTCTTCAAGGCGTTTTGCAACTATACTATTTAGATGTGCAAATAAACTTTCTTTTGCCTCGTCTAATTTATTCTCTATCAATAAATCTACAAATTTCATTTTGCACGTTTGAAAGCAAAATCAGATGCCTTCATAAAATGTTCTGGTGACTTGTGAACCATGTCAGCAAACTTTTTCTTATTTTCATCATTTAATGCTCTGTGAACTTGCGTTAAAGCTGAAGCGGTATAGTGGTCAACTTTACGAGTTTGACCAGAAGCAAACTTTACCGACTGTGCAGATTTGTTGTCTACTATCTTATGTAATGTATCCATTACCGCTTCAGTAATTTCAACTTCTTCTTTCAATTTTTCTCTATGTTGTTGCATAGTTTGTTTATATTTTTCAAGTCTTTTACTCTCATATTCTCTAGTTTTATCCATAGCTTTCAAAGCTTGCATTTTACTTTTTTGTTCTTTTACTTTATCAATATTTAATTTTGCTTTATCTGCTGCTGTTTGAAATTCATTAATCTGTTCAACTTCTTCAGCTTGAATGGCCGCAGCTTGAATAGGCGTATCATAAGGTACAGAAAAATATTTGTTGATTTGTTTGTTGTAATACAAGGCAATTTTAGTCCCATCGGGATACAAACGAATCGCTTTTCTCTTTAACAATAGAACATAAGGTGGTGTTGGTCCATCTTTGCTTTGTGCTTCAGATAATTTTTCTTCTACTGTTGGATCCTGATAACCTTTATCACCAATTTTTATTCTATGTGCTCTAACTTTTCTGCCGGATGGGCCAACCTTAAAATCAGAAGTATCTAATATACTTTCTTCAATGTCTTCTTTAACAGCACGGCGAGCCTGCATGTTAATTGCTTTGTTATTAGAAATTAAATCTACCATCTTGTTAAAGAGATTTTGAATAATCATTTTATCGGCATTGTTGAACTGTGGTTTTTCTTCACTCATCTTATCTAAGATTTTGTGAATACGCTGCATCTGTGCCTTATTGGCCAGACCAGCACGAACCAGAGTATCAAACTTTGAATAGTCTGATTTCTCTTCTTCAACGATAGATTTAAATTCTAATAGAGATTTCATCATTCTTCTGTGGCAACTTCTTGTGATTGTTCACTACCATTAAAAATGTTTTGTGCAATTTGAATTTTGCGACCTTCTAGTGCTTCAAACGCACGAGCAGAAAGCATATCGTTTAACATATCTTTGGCAACAGATGCATTACCTGCGGCCAATTCGTCTATAAATTGTGTTGTTGACATAGTTGTTCCTTTTTATATTATCGCTTATTTAGTAGAGATGCATATTTTTCTACATCAGCATCTAGCTGTGGAGTCATTGATTCATTTGTTGCATCATCTTGTGTGTTATCTACCGGAGAACTTTCTTCTGCACTAGCTTGTTGTTCTTCTTGTGGTGTTGTTGGACCACCAGAACCGTTTGCTTCTTCTTTTGCAATTTGTTTCTTCATCTCGGCAATAGTTTCTTTGTCCATTTGCAGAACATTTTTCTGAACCCATTCCATAGAATAATATCTACCAATATATGGGTCAACAGTTTGCAATGCACCTAATCTTTCACGAAGAATTTCAGCATCACGCATTTCGGTGAAGTTGTTATCCTTCATGTAATTGTAATAGATATCTTCTTTGAAACTGTCCCATTCTTCTAAGGTACAAATACCCTTTAGAACAAGTTGAATCCTCAATGCATGATCAAATATTTGAGAAAACTTATTACGCAGTCTAATGATAAACTTTGTAAACTTAACTTCATCTCTTGTAACTTCAGTTGTGCGGCCAATACCAATCATACCACCTTGTTGTGGTTCTAAACGAGAGATTGGCACATTTAATGCGTTTAATAGTTTCTGTCTAAAATACTTGACATCTTCTAACTCACCGAGATTTTGGCCTGCAGGTAATGTAGTAATCTCTGTACCTTTACCACCCTCACGGCGTGGCAACCAAAAGTCTTCTAGCATAGACATGTGTTTGCGGTCATCACGCAACTCACCTGTACTTGCATCGTAAACCATTTTGTTACGATACTTGGTCATAATATCTTTTAGATATTGTTCAGCTTTACCTTTTGGTAAATTGCCAACGTCAATGTAAAATATACGGCGTTCAGGTGCTCTTGAAAGTCGATAGATAACTATCGCATCTTCAATCATACGCAACTGATTAAGTGGTTTAATCGCTTTGTGTATATACGAAATTACAAAAGTATTTTTTGCATCCATCAAACCAGAGTTTACATTAATAATGGACTCTGGTGCAATTCTTATACCTGCATTAACATTACTTGTATATGTTTGAGTTACTGTTCCTCTATCATTATACACATAATATTCGGCAATAGACGCAACAATTTGAGCACCAGTTTTTGGGTCTCTATCTTTTTTAACCTCACGAACCTTACGAATCTTTCTTGGATCAATGTAACGTAATTCTTGAATACCTTCTTTTGGTTTGGATTCATTTACCACAACATGATAGTAAATACGTCCATCAATATACCATCTTTTGAAAAGGTCATCTGCCAAATTACCGAAGTTTAACATTTTTAAAACGTTTTCAAATTCTTCGTGTATTTTCTTTTTGATTGTTTCAGGTTGTTTAAGATTGTCTGTAACAATATTTACAGTACGACCCGTAACATCATGTGTAATGGCTTCATTGACAATATCATCAATAGCCATTTCTAATTCGGGGTGATTTGCCATTTCACGGTATCGTGTGATCAATTCTATTTCATTGCGAACAGAACCATCTAAATCAACATATGTACCATAATGTGCATTTTGCGTTATCGTTACTGCACCATCATCCATTGACTCCGTTGGGAGTGCAAATGATGGTTGCTCAGGAGCTTGAGCCTGAACAATGTCTTTTTTACCTAAGGTAAAGCCAAATAATTTTACGGCGATTTTAGTGCCTCCATTCTATAAAAATTAAGAAAGGCCGAAGCCTTTCTTTTACACAACACCGTATTCTAAAGCTTCCCACCATTGATAGGAGAGTGATACGGTAAATTCTTCAATCGTATCATTTGAACCCCAATCAACATCAATTGCAGAAATGTCTGTTGGAAATAAACCAACAAATTTATACTTCTTTAAAGTGTTACCTTGTTTACCAAATTGCGTAACATCACCATCAACGGAATATCCTAGTGGTGCATTTGCTAATGGATTACGAACATTAAGATTGTGACTATTAATACCGTTCATCCATCTTTCAAATGCATTACGGATAATAAAGTCTTCATCGTTAATAATAGAAATTGTCCAATCAGCAAATGTTCTGTTGCCAACAAATTTTAACTCTCGGCCAAAGTATTGAACTGGTACAACACCTAGTGTAGCACCAGGTAGTTGAGCAGTTTTACACATGAATGTCAATTTTGTTTGAGCGTTCGCCGGTGCAGAAAACACAGGGAACGGCATAGAAACTTCAAACAGATTGGGACGAGCACCGTCCCCTGTCATTTGTGATCTAAAGTCGTTTACATTAAATGCCATTTTTTATTCTCCTGTTTCTCTATTTATTAAAACTTTCCAACAACTTCGTCAAACGATACGCCAGTGCGTACTGCAACAAAGTTAAGTTGAATAAAGTTGATTGAACGAGCAGGTTTGATATAAATGTCACCAATAAACTGGTTAGAATCAATGACTTGACCTGTATTGTTAGTTTCATCACACACAACACGGAAGTCAGTAATACCACGGCGACCTTGTACATCACGCAAGAAAGGTTCTACAAGTGCAACAAATTGTGCTCTTGTGAATTGATCGTTGAATTCAAACAACGAGAAGCGAGCTGCACGAGCAATTGTCTTCTCTAATACAATAAACAACCTACGAACATTAACACGGTCAAATGCTGATGGTTTAGATTGTAAAGTTTTATCACCAAACAGAACCGTGCCTTCGCCTTGGAATGAAACAACTGGATTTACACCTTTTGTGTACAAATCATCACGATTTGTTTTTGTTGGATTCCATGCAAGTTTGATAACATTTTTAATGATACCGCGATTCAAACCACCAGGTGAGAACCATGCATCTCTTTCAAGGTCTGTTCTTGCACATAGACCTGCAATATCTCCATTCAATGGTACCCAACGATATACATCGTTATACTTGTCATACTGATATTTCCAACCAGAATCCATGAAAGCATATGAGGAACTTGTAAGTGTATTACGATAGGCAACAATATCTGTTGTTTCGTTTCCTGCATTATCAACGCAATCTGCTTTTTCTGGTGATACAAATACCACACAATCTTTGCGGCTTTCTGCCATTGAAACTAAATCTGTTATAATCGTTGCGTTAGCAGGACCAGACACAACTAAAGATATATCAACTGCATCTCCGTTGTCAAAGAAATCGTATGCGGTAACTACGTTTGCAGTGGTAATAGTTCCGTCTGCACCACCAGATAGTGATACTGTTGTATTGGCAACTAAAACTTGATAAGGTAGTGCAGTTGCAGCTGCACCCCAAGCTACGTTACTTGCCGGACCACCTGCTACGTTAGCTGCAGCAGGATGTGACATCCAATAAATGTATTCTGATTGGTTTTCTAATACGTTTTTATAGAAGTTTGAGTTTCCAGAATCATCTTTTCCATCAGAAGCCTTAGATACAAATGGAAACTTTTCAAGAACTGTGCCTCTTGTACCAGAGAATAAACCATCTTCGTCAACGACAATGATGTGAATTTCATCATTAGCGCCGCCTTTGTTTGTAACATAAGTGGAAGTAGAAGGTGCAGATGTAAATTGTGAGGCGAATGCCCAACCTGTATATGTGTTTGCATCACACATAGATATTTTTAGTGTGTCTCCTATTACTCCTGCGTAACGAGCTGCAAACCCGTTATATGCACCGGCCGCACCGCTTGAATGATTATCCTCATAATCATCTTCGTTTTTAATTAAAACCGCAGTACCATTTGCGGTTGCGTTTCTTGTTGATGCTGTATTTGCAGCACGAACAATTTTTAGATTGGATGTGTATGCAAGAAAGTTTGCGGCCGAGAACCAATATTCATAATTTGTTGAATTTGGATTACCGAATTCACCGGCAAGTCGAACTTCATCAGATATTGTAATAACTTGACCAATTGGGCCCCATGCAAATGGCCCTGCAAATGCGCCAATTGAAGTGGCGACGGAAGGAACAATTGTAGTCAGATCAATTTCTGATACATTTACTCCAGGTGATAGCTGAAATGCCATTGGATTTCTCCTTTAGTTGTGAGTCAATATTTCTTTATAGTGTATTTAGTTATTTAGAAATTTAGAGAAGAGGGATAACCTCTTGCTGACCAAACATCTCCATTACTACTGTCAATCGTAATTTCTTCTTTAAGACCATTATCAAAAATGCCTACAGGTGCCAAGTCTTCGTCTACCAACATATTTTGTTCTGCTAGCATTAATTTTCGTACATCAATATTGGTGCTGTCTTTGAAAAATGTTTGTGCTGTTAGCCATGAAAAAATAACTAATCCCATCACTAAATCATCATTATTTCCCTCTTCTGCTGCATAACTGTCACGAACACGCACAAATGTGTTCATTTCGGCAATAGTGTCAAAATCATTAATAATCAATTTATTGTTTTCAACAAGAGTTTTCAAGTTGGCGCAACCAATCTTTTTGACTGATTTTGTTGTTTTAAGACCAAAAGATGCAGACCTTTTGAATCCTCCAGAGATACTTTGGCCTTTAATGTGATGATGTTCTAGTTTGTAGATGTTTTCGTATTCTAAATCATAGTGTAAAATATCAACCACCTGTTGGCCAATATTGTTTGTTTCAATCAAAGCATATGCTTCATTGTATTTTTTTCCAATTGAATAAATTACAGTTGGGAAAAATAACAAAGGTAGTTTATTATTGCGATACTTTGCAACTTGTCTATATGGTGTTTGTGATACGTCTAATACATTAATTGTTGAATAGTCTTGTTCAACGCCCTCTGCACAATCTACTGTAACTATGTACAGGTGATCTTTAATGGGTTCTTCATATATATCAAAACCGTCAATTGAAGATATAGGATTATGAAAGGCTAAACTGCGTAGTTTGGCACCTGAGATAAGAGTTGCCGATGACCCAATAAATTCTGTTTCAAATTCTTGCCTAAATTGTTCTTCAGATGTGTTTCGTATTGTTTCATTTTTCCAAACCTCATCACGACCAGGTACTTGTGACCAATGAACTTCAAGTGTTTTGTAAGTAGAACGTCCTTCAATTGCATCAACCCACATCTTATAAAACATGTTGAGTCCATTTGGTGTTGAAACCATAATAACTTTTGTGGTTTTACCTGATGATATAACGGGATATGTTGATTGAAAAAACTCTTGTGCCATGTTGTGCGGAACGAAAGCAAACTCATCAAGAAAAATTAAGTTATATGTACCACCACGAACACCAGATGCCGAAGTTGCATATGCCCAAATCATTGAGCCATTTTCAAGTTCAATATTACCTTTGTTCCAAACTTTGATACCTTGTTGTAACCAAAGAGGAAGATATTCATATGCATATTGAAGGCGACCTAAAATCTCACGAGCAAGAGCTCCTTTGTTAGCAAGAATTGCAACCTTATAATCAATGTTAAACAATATTGACCAGAGCATATAACCAACGGTTGTAGTTGTTTTACCAACTTGTCGTGGCATTTTTGCGATACAAAAACGATTATTGTGAAATGTGTTCACCATATCCTCTTGGAATGGCCACATATCAAATGAAACAAGACCTTGGTCTACGTTAACAATTTTCACATAATTTTTAATAAAATAAATTGGGTCTTCAGAACACTTTACAATCTCTGTAATCTGTTCTTCGGTATAGGATATTTCTACACCTAATCGTTTTAGACTTGCATTACCATTATAACCACCGGCATCTATCATATTATTTAATTATACTGCGAAGCATCCAAGATTTCTTCTGATGAGCGCCTAAAAGTTCTTGAAGAAAATTAGAAACTGCTGGTTCATTTGCTTGTTCTGCTGCAACAATGCCTGCACGAAGGTGAATAATGTATCGGTCATTATCAGATTTTAATTGTGTCATCATAGATAACGCAGAAGGAATAATATCTACTGCTTCTTCAATATCTGCCAATTCTAAAAATCTTTCCATAGAACCTGGCACATAAGAATTCAAATATCTTACGTGTTCTGCAATCAAATCAGTTTGTGCAAATACTTCAGTATAAAAATTGTTTAGAAAATCATGGTATTGAGGAAAATTAGAACCTTCAATATTCCAATGATAGTTATGCGCCTTTAGATACAAGGCAAAGTTTGTACCTAAAATTACTTTAAGTTGTTGTATGAGTTGTTCCATAATAATCCTATTTATTGTTCTTTAAAAACTTAACTAAGTCGGTTGTTGATCCAACAAAAACAGCCTTATCTATATTTGTCGTTGAATTATTTTTTGATTGTGTTGGATCTAAATCTCTTTTGCGTTTTTGAATTTCCATTAAATCTTTGTTTAGATCACCTAGATTTTTAATGAGTCCTGCGGCAACTTCATAAGCTCTTGGATGTTCTGATGCATTGGCAACTTGAAGGAGATTATCAATTGCAACATTGCCTTTTTGAATTAAGTCACGAATATTTGAACGTGCAAAATCTGCATCATCTTCAATTGGAGTTTTTGTTTCAATAATTTCAGATGAAGTATATTTAATAGGCTCAACATCAAGAACCTCTGATAGTGTTTGATTCAATTTATTCATTATGATGCAGGCCCGTCAGTTATGGTTTCAGAAAATCCAAATTCATCATCCGGTTCTGCATTTATTGGATTAGGTCTTGTAGTGATTGTTTGAAGCACTAAAGGTGTTTTATCTGTTGTAGAAATTGTATATGTTGCACCAGAAAAATCACCACGAACAACATTACCCACTTCAAGGTAATCATTAAGAGATTTAACAATTAAAATACCATTATTTGAATTACTAAAATACGAAACAGTGCCGAATACATCTCTAGTGGTAACTCTTACTGTTTCCGAGTCAGAAAATCTACCAACACCATTTGCAAAGTCAACATACACTTTTTGTTCAATTGTATCAATTGGTTGAATAAATGTATTTGTGTTGGCTATGGTAATAACTTTATTAGTTTTAACTGGTGGCCAAATATGTCCTTTTGCCGTAAACTCTAAGTTCCAAATAATAAGACGAGTAGACATCATATCGCCTTCATAATCCACCTCATTTGAAACCGAATTCAATATGATAGGCATATCATATTTTGGATCTAAATCAGGAATAAAATCTACAGTCACACTAAAGTCTGGTGTAAAAAATGGTAAAATTTGTTCTAATATTTGAGTGCCGTCTTCTGTGTTTCTTACATAAATGGATAAACTAAAATCAAAATTATATGGCACAGGAACGAATTGTGTCTTTATAGAGGTCGCATTGTTGGCAGAAAAGTTACGCATTGTTGATGGTAATTTTCGGCTTGAATCATAACTCATTCCTGTCATCTCAAATGAAATTCGTGGAACAGTTGTTGCAATTGACTTAGTTAAATCGGGATCAGCATTTATTCTTGTGATATATTTTTCTTTTGCTCCCCAATTCAAAGGAACTTTAAAAGTTTCTTTTGCAGTCAAGCCGTCTTTGGTATATCGTATTAAAAAAATATCATTAAAAACTGTACCAAATGCAACAACAATTTTTCTTATTGTGCGGTTATAAAAATGTGCATTACCAAGCATAATTAAGCCTCGCCGAACGGGTTAGTTTCCGTAAAGTCAATTATAGAATCTGATTCAGTTTCAATTCTAAAATTGTCAATGATATCTTCAAATGCATTATTATCAGCATATGAAGTGTTTGCAGTACCAGAAGATACCCAAATTGCACCACTTGTTACACCTATTGTATTTGCATTATTAGCATATGTTCCAATTGTGCGAATGACATCCAGTTTTCTTGTTGATGCTGTCCAAGAATAAACAATTGATTGAAATGTTGCATTTGCTAAACTAGTGCCTTGATAAACAATTTCATCTGCAACAAATGTGCCTGAACCTCCAGCCAATAGTGAAAGTTGAGTTCTCTTATATGAGTCACGAATTTGTTCATCAATTTCATCAACACCAGTACTAATAACTTCTTCTGAAAACACAAACTGTTTCATCTTCAATGCATACACATATACATTACCACCACGACCACGGCCTAATGTGTAAAACATTGCTTGGTCGTTTTCATGTTCTACGAATGTAATTTCAAAAAAGTTTTGTACCAAAGGTACATAAATTAAATCACCTTCTCTTGGTCGAATTAAGTTTGATGCACCAGTTGTATATTTGAATCTACGGCGAGATACTAATAAGGTAAGTTCATCTCTAATTTCCAAACCAAATTTAGAAATGAAATCACCTTCACCATCCATACCTGTAACATTCTCAAGGTACATTTCTAAAGGATAGGCTGTTGTATATGTTTTTAGTGTGTCTTCACCATATAACATATCTACTGAATCACGGCTAGTTCTTGGTAGATAAAATACGTCCATACCATGAATTTGCATGGCTTCAATAACCAAATCTTCAACCAGTAATTGCTCACTAGTTATTTGATTGGCTGGAAAATTATTGAAATAGAAGTTGGTAGACATTTTTAACCAGTAAATATTTCACTAGGTAAACTATTGAAGTTGTATATTTCTTCTTCTAATTTGTCCATTTCGTCTTTTGCTTCTTGCATGATTCTTGGACCATCCAATGTAACACCACCAGGCATTTGAATACCTGCAAACTTGGAAAGATTAGAACCCCATTGATACTTAATCAATGCAGTACCATATCTCTTTAGAAACTTATCGTTCCAAACATCTGAAATTCCTACTTTAGTCATTGTAACTGAAGACACATTTGATGTTAAATTATTTGCAAGAACAATTTCTGTTGGTGAATTAATTTTACGAATCTGAACATCTTGGCCATCCGATAATGTAATGATATCATTTTCAATCACTTCTTGGTCAAATATTGTTGATGTTCCAGCCATGGTTGTATTACTTGTTGTACCAGTTAATGTGCCTGTCAACGTAACTGTGTCGGGACGCAATGCACGATAACACTCAACAATAACATATTTTCCTAACTGTGCATCACGTTCCCAATCAATATCAAGGAAGATTTTGTTTTGTTTACGATTAAATCTAAACTGAGGTGTGCCAGAAAACAATAGATTCAAGGTGCGAATGTGTTGCATTGTAATTTCATATGACACATAAGATACAGATGTAAAGTCATAAAGGTCATGCAGGCGTAATTGATAACGCAAATCAAACATATTAACAGATGAGTTAGAATCATCAAACGGAAAAATACCTGTGACAAAAATTACAGGATCAGGGCAATTAATATATCTACGATCAATATCAGCTTGTGTGAATTGATGTTTCATAAAGATTTTTTCAGTACCATCAAAGTGGTAATCTTCAAAAAATTGAAGTGCGTCATCTACTCTATCGGATACTTGGTCATCATCCACATTAATTTGAATAACAGGATGGCCAAGTCTTCTGAGACAGTAATCTTTAAATTGAGCTCGTGTGGTTGGTTTAGACATAGTGGTATATTTATTCCTTTATCCTAATGCAATCGAAAGTGCCAGCACATCACCAATTGATGCGCCACCAGATGCAGCAGTTGTTTGTCTTGTGCCGTCATCAAAAATAATACCATTAGCGGAAACATTGCCTTTAACACCTATACCACCATTTGAAATAATGGCACCAGTTGAATTTGATGTTGAAGTTGTGGTGCTATTAGCAACAAATATATTTGAGTATATTACATTCGCACCTGCAATAATACCACCAACACCAGAACCGGTTGTGATACTTGTTGCAGTTAAATTTACTGTGGTTAAGTTTGTCGATACATTAATGTTTTTTACATTAAGTGTTGCAATCGTTTTGTTGAATGTGAAGTTGGCATTAGCGCCAAAAGAACCTGCGTCATTGTATTGAACTTCTGTTGTAAGTCCGGCAGGCTGCGTTGTCCTAATCGAACCAAGAGTGTTCGATGAAGTCTTATAGTAAATTATACCATCGGCAAAATTGAGAGCAATCTCACCATTAGCAATAACACCTAAAGAAGGAGTAGCGGCCGCTGTACCCGAAGAACGGACTGCAATGACTGTATTTGCCATGCTTAGAAAGTTCCGCCGGCCGACTCAACTTTCAAAATAACATTATCTTCTTTTACAGAAACTTTCTCAGTAGATTTTACTTCTTCAACTTCTTCTTTGATGGATTCAATTATTTCTAAACCTAGTTTTTTTCTTTTTGAATTTGGTAACATGTCTTCTAACTGTTTGATGTAATAGTTTTTATCAACAATATCTTTTTCAACATTGGTAACTTTATTGCTCAGTCTTTTAAGTTCTTTTGCTTGTTCATTCAATGCCGTTTGCAGACGATGTTTATCAGCATCACTATTATTTGAATTCTTAATGATGTTATCTTTATTTTCATTTTCAGAAATTAAAGATGAAATCTTATTTTGTAATTCTGACTTTTCATTAACAACAGAATCGTATAACTTGCCTTTTTCTTCAAGTGCAGGAATCGTACTTACACGTTCTTCTAAAAATTTCATTTGCGTTTGAAACATAAAATTCTGTTTCATTATTGCATTTAAATTTTCTAATATTACCTCATTATAGGCATTGATAAAATTTGCATCGGACATAATATATTCCTTTCATAATATTTTTAGAAACTTCCACCGTTAAGGAAAGCAAATACTGGGACACCAGCAGAACTAACTTGTAACACATGACCTTCAGTTGATGAATTGAGAGACACAACAGCAGAGGTAGATGTTGCACCAGAGATGAGAACACTATTAGCAGTAAATGATGAAACACCTGTACCGCCTTGTGATACTGAGAATGAACCTGATGTAACTTGTGAGGCCGCAATTGCAATAGCAGTATTAGTTACGGCAGTTACACGACCTTTTGAATCGGTTGTGATTACTGGAACATGAGAAGCGTTTGCATATGTGCCAGGAGTGCCTACAGATACTAATCTTGTATCAGCAATTGTACCAGAAGTTAACTGTGATGTATCAATCGCAATGGCTGCACCAGTAACTGCTGAAACTTCACCATAACTGTTAAAAGTCAGAGAAGTGATTGTATTAGCGGCCGCAAAACCACCAGTTACAGTTGTTGATGTATTTGCTTGTGATGAAAGACTTGTGCCATCATAAACAAGTCTTTGACCTGCTGTGTATGATGTTTGATTAGTACCGCCTCTTGCAAGTGATAATGTACCAGAAGTAATTTGAGCAGTATCAATTGCAATCGCAGAACCTGTAGCAGCCGTTACTCTTCCATATGCATCGACTGTAAGTGACGAAATGGTATTCGCAGCAGCAAGACCACCAGTTAAAGTGTAAGTGCTATTTGCAAGAGTCTGTAATGCACTTGTGCCATTACCAATAAGAATTGCACCAGCAGTAAATGTTCCTGCACCAGTACCACCATCTGCAACTGCAATATCAGAAGACAGACCTGAAACTGTACCACCTTCAATATTTGCAATCAATGTACCAGTTGTAAATCCTGCTGTGGTGACTGTATTAGCCGCACTCGGTTCTGTTGTGCCATCTACTAAAAGTTTGAACTTGCCAGAATCGGATGCATCTCTAAAGAATGTTGCATATTTTGTTCCAGCAGATGTATATTGACCATAGAAACCAATATCAAGAGAATCGGCAGCATTATTGGCCGCATACTTAACTAAAGAATCTTGAACAATAATTGTTTCAACATCTTGTGTGATTGTATTGCCTGAAACAACCAGATTACCTGTAACTGCCAAATCACCAGAAATTGTTTGACTACCAGATGTTCTAATAACTGTATTATCAACATCAATCATCAAGGTTGTGTTTGCAGCAACCATGTTGGTTGTTACACCATCACCACCTTTGAATGTCAATGTGTCAGTAGCAAGAGCAACTGTATCTGTGCCAGAATCACCAGCAGTTGAAAGTGATGTAGAGATTGAGACATTCGCAGCCGCAGTAATACGACCCTTCGAATCAACTGTGAATGTTGGAATTTGTGTTACAGAACCATAACCACCTGCCGTAACACCTGAGTTACCAAGTGTTAATGGAATGTTTGCATTTGCAGAACCGTCAATTGAGACTGTACCGTTGGCATCACCAGAGACACCAATTGTTCGTGCAGTCTGCCATGCAGCTGCAGTATTTGCATTACCAAATAGAGATGCTTTAACTGCTGTTGCGGAGAAGATACCTAATGCATCTCTTTTAACAATCGTAGAGACTGTATTTGCATCAGTAGCGGCATCTACTAGGTCTGTGTAGTATTTACCACCAATTGCAATAACTTGATTACCGGCAAGGCCAATAAACAACTTATTAGAGTTATTAGAATACGCTGGTTCTGCAACATTCAACGAGGCAGGTGTTGCCGTACCTTCGGAATATTTTAGTTGTATCACCGTGTTTGCCATTTTATGCCCTTTGGAATAGGTATCTTGTTATTTTATTGTTTATTTATGTGTATAGTTTTTTAGAAACTACCGCCTACTATTGAAGTGACTATAGCTTCAGCAGTCAAAGTTCTTGCTTCAAATTTTCCATTTGCAGAACTAAAAACTAATGATTGTCCATTTGAAACATTTGCAACATCAACATTCGTTAATGATCCCAATGAGATGTTAGACGATGGTGCGACACTAACAGAAGCAGAAGTTTTGTTTGCAGGCTTCACCGATACAGTTGTAGCTGCATTGTTAACAATAGTTACAGTTGTTGCCATTATCGTGTAACAGAAGGAAGAATAGTTACAATACCTTCAACTACTCTGGTTTTGACATTAGTTGGACTAGTAATCAGGAGGTCATAAACTGCTCTTCCTGGAGTTAGATTTGCAGTATTGGCTGCGGTCATAGCCATTGTTATTTCACCATTGGCCGCATTACTGATTGTTACAGTAAAATTATTTGCAGTTGAAGAATAATATGACTTACGAAGTTGTGCTGCAGCAGTGTAACTTGTAAGATTTGTATAAGCACCGGTAGAATCATTAACTGTAATAACAGTAGAGAATGATGCACCTTGCTCAATATTAATTTCGGCGAATCCAGCGATTTTAGTTACCTCTTATTCATTTTATTGCCTATTTAGTCAAACAGAGTATTAAGGGTAATAAAAAACCCTGCCGAAGCAGGGTTGATGAGTGAATGCTTTACAATTATGCTGGCGTTAGTTGAGATGCCGCTACTTGTGCTTGGTATGCCGACACTACATCTGCTGTCCATGCCGCATTGCATATTGCCACTACATTGGCTGGTTGACCTGTGAGGTCTTGACCCGGAGTCAACGAAGTGCGGTGGTATGTTTGAGCGATTTGCTCACCATCTTTGAGGATGCGAGTTGCTTCACGGTACAAGACTGCGCCGTTCTCGTTGACGGTGATTTGATCGATGATTTTGGTTTCTGTGAGTGACATGGTTTGTTCCTTTTAAGCTGTTTGGTAAACAACAACAGCATCAATACGTTTTAAAGACAGTGATGCGTTTGATACTGCGCCTCCACCTGCAGAGAACGCTGGCATTTCGTTGCTGCTATTCCCCGGAGGTAAAAACAAATTGGTGCTTGAGTACGTGGTATACCTGAGAAATGTTCCGCTATTTGCACCGTCATAACCAGCCCTGACCGAAAACGGCAACCCACCAATTTTTGCTTGTGTTCCGCTTGCTGTTGATGGGTAGTCAACTCGAAAAAAAGCAGTGACTACGTTTCCAATTTTTGTGTAATAACCTTGTGCAACTGAGAAAGATAATCCAGTACCGCTGACATCGCTAGGCGTCCAAGTCCCCTCCTCAT
>Ga0247834_1003788_pt1 | contig 19964 bp, 22 predicted proteins | sample LaCruzMarch2015__8_FD_187118 | JGI IMG/M metagenome (GOLD analysis project Ga0247834, IMG submission 187118) | Freshwater microbial communities from meromictic Lake La Cruz, Castile-La Mancha, Spain - LaCruzMarch2015_12m | ecosystem: Environmental > Aquatic > Freshwater > Lake | place: Spain...
ATGCAGATATAGACTTTCAAGCTAAATCAATTCAAGCAATGATTGATAAAGATAAAGATGTTATCTCTGTTCCTTATCCAATGAAAACTTTTAATTGGGATAAAGTTTATGATAACTTTAAAGCAGGCAAAATTAAAAACGCACAACAATTATCTATAAGTGGAAACACTTATCCAATGCGATTGCCAGATGAAGAAAAAATTACAATAGAAAATGGATGTATAGAAGTAAGTCACTCACCAACAGGATGTATGTTAATTAAAAGATCAGTGATTGAAAAAATGATTATAAAATATCCTGAAATGAGAATAAGTCAACCAACAATTATAAATGGTAAACCAGTTGAAAAGCCTTTTTTATATAACTTTTTTGATACTATGTTTGATCCAGTAAGTCATACTTATATGGGTGAAGATTTTGCATTTTGTAAACGTTGGAAAGACATAGGTGGCAAATGTTATGCCATAGTAGACCAATTAATTACACATGTTGGTGAACATCAATATTGTGGCAGATTTTCAGACGAATTGATTCAATTACCTAAAAATGATATAAAATAATAAAAATAGGAGCTTTATGACAATTCCAGCGTTTGTATTACCTTTTCTAATAAATTTTGGAGTAAACAAAGCTATGGGTATGTCTACTGGTAAGGCATTAGGATTAGCAGGTGTCCAAGCAATTATGCCAATACCAGGTGCAGAAGGATCATCAGGTGCATTTGCTGGTGGTGCTGGAGGAGGAATAGGTTCAGTAGTAGGTCAAGCATTACAAGGCGAAGGATTAAAAACATTAGGACAATCAGCTCTTCAAAAACAATTAATAATGGAAGGTGGTAAAACACTTCTATCTGCTCAAGCCGATAAAAGATACGGAATTAATCCTATGTTAGCATATGGAGGATTACAAGGTTTACAAGGTGGAATAGGTGCATTAGGAACAGAACAAGGATTTACAGGGGGCTTTCAACAAGCATTAGGATTTGGTGGAGCAGACGCAACTAAAGGAGTATCAACTGTTGCGAAAGATACTGCTACAAAAACAGCAACTGATACTGCAACAAAAACAGGCGGATTATTTGGTAAAGGTGAAGGAATTTTAGGATACGGCACAGGTGCTGATATTGGTGCAGGTATTGCAGCTACAACTTTATTAGGAGGCATGGGTGATAAAGGAGAAACTGAAGAAAAACAAGAAGAACAATTTAATGTAAATTATCCAAACGTTAAAGACATTGTAACTAATTTTAATATAAAAGATCCAGTAACAGGAGCTACTTCTAAACTTGCAATTGGTGAAACTCCTGAAGAAAGATTTATGAAGACTGGATATAAATCTAGATTTAAAGATGGTGGACTAGCAAAATTTAATAAAGGTGCATTAGTAAGTATGTTACCTGGTAAAAGTGTGAGTGATGAAAAAGACCCAAGTATTTATAAAAGAGCATATAACTTTGTAACTGATGAAACGGGTAATGGTGATATGGAAGAAGATACAATGTTAGCACAATTAGCTGATGGAGAATTTGTAACAACTGCAAAAGCAGTATTAGGCGCTGGTATATTTCAAGGAGCAAAACCTAGTGATATGAGTGCGATGAGAGATAAAGGAGCTAAATTTTTTTACGAACAACAAGCTAGATTTAAAAGAATCTATGAAATGCTTGAAGAGGCTAAAGAAAAAAAGGAACAAGCTGCATAATTAATGTATTGTGTAAAGTTTGAGTCTGAAAAAGTAAAAGAAGTTTGGATTCTTGTAAAAGAATTAATCCAAAAAGCCTGTGATTATTCAGATGGCTTTGCGGATGCTGAGGATTTTAAGAAGTGGTTAGAACAAGGAACTATGCAGTTATGGGTTGCTTGGGATAACGAAGAAAAAAAAGTACGTTGTGTTTGTATTACTGAAATAAAACAGTATCCCAAATACAAAGTTTGTGGTTGTAAAATAACTACAGGCGATAGTTTTAAACAATGGGTCGACTTTATGGACTATGTTATGGAGTGGGCTAAAGAAGAAGGATGTAGAAAAATGGAAATACATACTAGACCAGGTTGGGAACGAATCTTAAAACCAAAAGGTTTCTTTAAAACTCATGTACAATTAGAAAGAATACTATGAAGATTTATACAAAATTAGTCATTGATATGACAACAGATCAGATTCTTGAAGAAGAGTCATTTGAATACAATGGTCCAGTTGCTCAATGTGGAGGGGGAAGTGGTGGTGGTGGATCAGTCCCAGCTAATACAACTAACATTACAACAGTAAGAGAAGCACCAGGAATAGAAGAGCGTAAGCTTGGATTAATGGATATATCTAGAGCATTAGCAGAACAACCGGTAACAATACCTGTACAACAAATTGCTGGATTAAGTGGTCTTGAACAACAAGGCACAGCACTTGCTGGTCAAACAGGAGTTGGAAGTGCTGCTATTCAAAGTGGTATTGCAGGATTAGGTGCTGCACAAACTGCTGCTGCATTAGGGCCAAGCTCTGCACAATTTAATCAATATTTAAATCCATACCAGTCTTTTATTTTAGATGAAATAAATAGGCAGGCACAAATGGGACAACAACAATTAGCTGCTCAAGCTGTAAGTGCTGGAGCATTCGGTGGTGGACGAGAAGGTATTCAACAAGCAGAACAAGAACGTGCAAGACTTCAACAAGTAGGACTTGCTCAAGAACGTGCTTTCACTGGAGCACTTGGTGCATTCCAACAAGGTGTATCTCAACAAGGACAACTTGGTGTTAATATGGCATCGTTAGGTCAAGCTCAACAAGCACAACAACAAGCTGATATTAATCAATTAATGGCAGCAGGTGGATTACAAAGACAACTTGCACAACAAACTTTAGATGCGCAAAGAGCTCAACAACTACAACAAGCTTACGAGCCATTCCAAAGAGCAGAGTTTTTAAAATCACAATATCAAGGTGGACCAACTTCACAATCTGGAATAACTCAAACAACTGCTCCAACAGTAAATCCATTAGCACAAGCTGCTGGAGCTGGACTTGGAGCGTATGCTGCTTATCAAACAGCAACAGCACCTAGAACTGTAAATTATGTTGGAACTCCACCAAAATAAGGAATGAATAATGCATGAATCTCTCAAAAGACCTTTATTTAGAAAAAAAGCTATGGAAGTTTACCAAGCTAAACAAGGTGGTAAAGTTCCGGGATATGTAGCAGGCGCATTTATTGCACCTATCATGGCTGGTGCTAGATTTGTAGCACCATATGCAGCAAGAGCTATTGGAGGCACAACTAGAGGAATAATGAGCGCAAAAACTGGATTAGAACAGTTTGCAGCAAGACCAGGTGTAGCTAAAGGATTGTTAGGACTAGAGACTGCAAGTGCACTAGCTGGAGGTGAAGAAGTAAGAAGAGCTGCTATGGGAGAAGAAAGTTTAATTTCTGAAGGTCCTGCAACTTATTCAGGTGGTTTAGCTGCGTTATATGGAGGAGTTGGTTATGCTGGAAGATCACTTAAAGCTGCCTTTCCAGGAAGACCTATGGCTCAACAAATGGGTTCAAAACTTTCATTACCAGCACCTTTTATCATACCTGTTGGTGGAGCTTTAGTTTCTATGGGAGAACCGGAAGTTAGAGGAACATATCAAAAAGAAAGTCAAATAAGAGGTTTTAAAGATCAAAAAGAGTATGAAACAAAAATGGAAGGTATTAGTAAACAGTTCGAAAAATTACCAAAAAATGCGTCTAATTTAGATTATGTAAACGTTATTGAAAGTTATGATTTAACTAATCAGCAAAAAGAGGCAATTTATACTGATGTATTTAAAGTTCCAAAAGAAATGATTCCTAATTTAAGGCAAGAATTAAAAACTACTCAGGGAGCTCCAAAAGAACCAAAAGAAAGTTTAGGCTTAACTGATTCCACAAAAGATGTAGAACAAAATTTTGCTGGTGAGATACCTACTGGTAAACCATCTAATATGACACCAAGGGCTCAGGATAAGGCAGCGATAAATTTAGTGAATAAACAAAATAACGCTACAAACACAATAAAACAAATTGAAGAATCAAAAAGTAATGATGATGCTTGGAAAAGAGAATATTCTAAAATAAGAGAAAGTATTCAAAGTGTAACAGGTAGTGGAGACATGACAAATTTAATTTTGTTACAGCTTGCTGCAGGACTTTTAACAGGTAAGACTACTCAAGGCGGTTTATCTGGATTTGCAGATGTATTAGGGCAAGCTACTAAACCAGCTGTTGAAACAGCTATTTTGTTAGCTTCAAAACAAAAAGAATTTGACACCGAACTTGCACTAGCATTAATGAAAAGACAGGAAAAAGGAGATACTGCTAAAATAGAATCTCAAAGAGTTATGGTTTTAGAAAATGATCCAAGTGATCCATTTTTTCCTACAAAATCAGTTGAAAAAGGTGTTTCAAGTGCGTCTGGAAGATTGCTTGATATAAATAAAGGTCCGGGAGGTGAATCATTTACTCCATCTGAAACAAGATCAAGAGCTGTAAAAGTCGATGAAAAAAGAAGAACTCAAGCAGAAATTCAAATGGATAATCAAGCCATTGCGATAAATTTAAGTAAAATTGTTTTAAATAGTTCAGATAGTTTTAAAGGAGCTGGAGGTGCTTTGAAAGATGCTGTAAATACTTTTGTGGGTGCTACCCAATCTTTGTTTAATGTTACCAACATTAGTGAATTTGATGCTAAAACATTTGCTCTTATAAGAGACGAAATAAACAATCCAGAACTTTTTAGTGACAATCAATTTGCGTCCGTAAAAGAAAAAGAGACAGCAATAAAACAAAGAGACGAAATATTTAATAAATTTCTTGATGAAGATTCAAAAATTAAAAAAAATTTACAAAAAGCAATAGCATCTGGAGACGCTGAAAAAGAAGCTTTTGCAGCTTTAGAATTTGTTGAAAACAGAGCTAAATACGTTGTTGCTAATGCTAATAAAGCTCAAGATCGATTGGCATTAAAAGATATAGTTGAAGCAGAAAAAAATACAAGAATAAAAAGTTTAAGATTAGACCCAGAAAAAGTTAATGCAAACTACAAACAATTGATAGTTGATATGAATAATAGGTTCAGAAATTCAGCAAGAACTTACGTAAATAATGGAGGAACAACGGATGATTTATTAGTAAACTATAATCAAGTTCCTTTTATGCAACAATATGCAGATTTTCAACAAAAACGAGCTGCAAAACAAATTTATGGAGAACAAAAAAATACAAAACAAACTCAATCAAAGAAAAGAGATGTGACTTTGGATTTAGAAAATTTTGACAATTTAAAATAATATGACACCTAAAATTTTAGATTTACAAAGAAGATTAGATGAAAAATTAATTGATCCTAATAACCTTACTTTAGGTCAAAGAGCTGCTTTAGATGAAGCTTTTGAACAAGGTATTCTTACAGGCTATAAATCTACTGGTGATATGGTTAAGGAAAGAAGACTAGCAGCTGAAGATATAGCTGGGGAAGTTAGAAAAAGATTACAACCATTAGGCAAAGCTTCTTTAGGGGCACTTGCTTTAGAAAGAGGTGTGTTAGTTGCTGCAGGTGATATTATGGGAAGCTTTTTTCCTTACATTAAAGATGGTAAAAAGTTAGCACAAGAAGCAAGAGAGTATGCATTAGCTGGTAAATCACCTACATATTTTCCTTCAACTCAAAATATAAGAACTGAAAGTGGACAGAAATCATTTCAAGTCATGTCTAATTTAGTAAGAAAACTTCCAGGACTAAGTACCTTAGGTGGTTTTAAAAAAACTGCTGAGGTGATAGACAACACATTAGATGCCTCTAAAAAATTTATTTTAGGTAACAGAGTTGCTACTCAACTGGGAAAAACAGAATTGCAATCACAGGTATTTGGTGCATTAGGTGCTGCTGGGGGATCTGTAGCTTACGATGTTGTAAACTTTCCAATTAAACTTGCAGCGGGAATAAATGAAGATTTAAAAAAATATGATGAAAATGAAAGGAACAGATTACCTTTTGCTGACAGGACAACAATCTATGCTTTAGAAAATTTAAGAGATGCTGTATTCTTTAATGGAGCAGCTTTTGGGTTATTTAATGCTTTTATGGCTATTCCAAAAACAGCTAATTGGGGTATAAGAGCTTATACTCCAGCTCAAAAAGATCAAATTGAAAACTCTTTAAAATTGGGAATGGTACCTGCACCAATTCAAATAGCAAAAGGAGATGAAATAGTTTCTGAAATTTACAAAGGTGCGAACAGGTGGCTTGGAATTGCACCTCCTTTCGCAGCTGGTGCTACTCAGCAAAGACAACAACAGGTTGGATTGATGGGAGCATTGTTACGAGAAAAGTATACAAAAACTTTTGGTATGCCTCCAATATTTAATATGGAGTTAGTTGCTCAAGCTGGAAATAACAGTATTAAAAAAGCTTTTGAAAATGATTCAAACATGGTTATGAATCTTTACCAATATACTGAACAAACAGCTAATAATATTTCAAAAACTGCACAAAAATATGCAGATCAAATGATTTTAGCTGAAAGACAAAAACAAGGTATGCCTAGAACAGGATTGATTGGTGATGTAGATATTTATAAATCTGTTTTTCCGGACGGTGTAGATATACCTTTTATTCCAACAAAAAATTTAATGGAAACAACAGATGTTCTACTTAAAAATTTTTTTGGTGACACAACTGTCGAACAAGCAAAAAGAAGAGGACAGGAAGGTTTATTTGATAAAACAAACGATCCTGTTGTAAAAAGTATAGTTGAAATAAGAAAAAGTTTAAATGACTTTAAAAATCAAAATAAGGGAGAATTTCTAAGTCCAGGTCAATATAATGAATTAAGAACATTTTTTAATAAAAACTACACTAGTACAAGATTTGCAGGAACAGAATTGAATAGTATAAATTTGATGCATAACGCTTTCGAAAGAGATGTAAATTTTATTAGATCTAATGTAACTGATGCGACCGTATTAGAAAAAAATGACAAACTTAATAGAATTTATGGTTCTATTAATAAGTCTTTAGGCCAAGAAACAGCAAATAATTTTTTAAAAGAATTTAGAGTAAATGTTAATGACTATGTAGATTTGTTACAAAATGCAAACCTTCACTTTGCTCAACATGTAAATTATTATGCCAAAGAAAGCACTATGTCAGACATAATAAGAAAAAGTGACTCTGCAGCTTTATCCGCCATGGGAATTTTAAATGTACAAGGGAAACAAAAAGTTTCCTCAGAAGCTGCTTTTAATACACTTGTAAAATCAATCATGAGCCCACAAGCTCCTTATGAAGTAGTAGATGAATTTGCTAGATTTATTGGAGCAACAGGTGAGGTACCTGTTCAGACAGGTAAATTTTTTAAAAAAGTACCAAATAAAGAACTTCAATTAGGTGCTAGAGAGACAATGAGAGCCATAGTTCAAAAAGAATTTGATGAGGCTTTTAATGATTCTTTTATAAGTTCTTTTACAGGAGGTTTAAAAGGGAAGGATAGTGCCCGATATGATCCTTTAATAACATTTAAAGGGGCGCCAACTTCTATAGATGAAACATTTGAAATACTTTCAGCAAGAAGTGATATTTTTAATAGAGAACTTCAAAAAAGATTAGAAAGAGAATCTAATATTGGGGTTGAAGGTTTAGGAAATTTGCCTGATGGTTTGTTATATAAATTAAAAAAAGAATCTATAACACCTGAAGTTTTACGAGATGCGGCAGCAAGAAATTTACCTATAACTATGTCTCCTTATTTAACCAAAGAAATTATAGATAAAAAAACAACTGAAGGTATGGTACGAAAAGGTAAATTTAATACTTTATTTAGACCATTGGGTGCAACTGTTGAAAAACCACTTGAGCCTTTTAAAACTAATTTACTTGAAGCAGCTGAAAAAAAATATCAAGTACAAATTAAGGACGAAACTGGAAAATTAAGAGATATAACTAAAGCAGAAAGACTTGCAGCTGAAAAAGAATTTGAAGTAATAACTTACAGGACAATGGGCCCTCAATCTTTTGATGTTGCTAGATTTAGGCAAAGAACAGGTTTCGATGACCCAAATAGTAGAGAAAAACTTGCTAGAATGAGTAAATATATGAATAATATTTCTATTGAAGAGGCAAGAGCACACGTAAAAGACATGGAATTAATTTTAGATCAAATGGAAGATTTTTTTGTAAAAACACCATCTCCTAAAACTATGTCTATGGTAACTAGAGCAATGGCTTTTGGCGCTATGGGATCAGGAGGAATTGCTGCGGGTTATTTTGCTGGAGGTGGAGGATTACTAAGTGCAGCTTTAGGGGCTTTGTTATTTAAATCAGCAGGTGTAATTTTAAATAACCCCACTGTTGCTAAAGAATGGTACAATCTTTATAGAGGCCAGTCTTTAGTAGAAAAAAATTCATTAAGGGCAATGGATCCGCCAATGAGAGCTAGATTTGCAGATATATTTAACTATGTTACAAGCGATGATCCCGATGCTCCTTTTGTTAACCCTGATAACATTGAAGAAGAAAAAATAATTAAATATTTATCAGGACCAAAAACAAAAACTATTCCAACTGATAAAGGTATTTATGATTTATTACCAGAGGACACAAAGCAAAGATTAGATCCTTTTAGAAAAAAAATAAAACAAATAGATCCTAAAACTATGAAAAACATGAACGATGTAATGAAAGGTGTTAAAGTTTCTGAATTTAGAGATGAATTAATAGATAATCTTGATACAGAACGGGGGGCTCAAGTTGCAAGTCAGCCGCGCGTAGCCCAGTTCATTCAAAACCCTATGGATTTAAAGATTCCTGAGGGTGCTAAAACTATGCAAGCAGATATAAATCCAGTAACTGCAGATGTATATTCTGGTCTATTCCCTGGAGATTCGATTGGTACAACGATTGCTCAGTCACAACAACCAAGACCCCCTATGATGAAGAAAGGGGGATTTGTAAATGTCAAGAAGCACTAATGGTAATGGTAAAACAGCTCTCACTAAAATAAATGAACATGAGAAACTTTGCAGGATAATGCAAAGAGAAACATTTAAAAAAATAGATGAACTAAGTCTTAGAATACAAAGATTAGAAAAAGTCATTATGGTTTCTGCAGGAGTTATAATCACTTCAATGGGTGGTATTATTGCAACATTACTTACACTGTTATTAAAATAACTTTACATCAAGATTTTATTTGTTATCAATAATTAATGGATAATAAATATCAATTTAAAGTTGTTAACAAATATCCTTACACAACTTACGAGAGATCTACAAAAGAAGATGGAACGAGAACTTATTCAGTTAAAGATAAACACGTTCCAAGTGTAACAACTATACTATCTGCAACCAAAGATAAGACTGGTCTCAACGAGTGGAGAAAACGAATAGGTGAGGCTAAAGCCCAAGAAATCGTTAAAAATTCCTCTATTAGAGGCACGGAGATGCATAAAGTTATAGAGTGCCTTATGTTGGGTACCCCCTATTTGAATGAAACACCTGAGGGAATTCAATCTAGAAATATGGCTTACAAAATTGTTGAGAATATGAAAGGTTTAAATGAAGTTTGGGGTAATGAAGTTTCTTTAAACTATAAAGATCAATGGGCCGGAACAACAGATTTAATATGTTTGTATGATAATCAACCAACCATAGGAGACTTTAAACAAGCTAATAAACCTAAAAGAGAAGAATGGATTGAAGATTATTTTTGCCAGTTAGTGGCTTACTCAATGGCACACAAAGAAAATTATGGTGAAATAACTTTAGGTAAAATATTTATGTGTACACCAGATTTAATATATCAAACTTTTGAATTAAATAATTTAAACTATAGTAGATATGAAAAAATTTGGTTAAGCAAAGTAGATAAATATTATTCTACAACCACTCCCGAGCCTGTTCCCCAAGTATCTTTGCAGACAGCTTAATTTTATTTCCAAGTATTGAAATTACTTTTTCATCAATTGTATCTTTGCAAATAAGATCAATGTAATTACAAATAAGTTTTTGTCCTATCCTATGTATCCTTGCTTCTGATTGTTCTCTGTATTCATAATTATAATTATTATTAAAATAAATCATTGTTGCAGCAGAAGTTAAAGTTAATCCATAACCTCCTGTTTGTGGATTACCAACAAAAAATCTTACATCACCTTTTTGAAATCCTTCTCTTGCCTCTATTCTTTCTTGTGTTGATTTGTCTCCATAAAAACTAACGGTGGAATCATTACCATATTTAAGTTTAAGTGCGTTCTCAATTTGTCTAATGTTATGAGTATAGTTGGCCCAGATAATAACCTTACCTTGTATCTCTTCTAAAGTTTCTATTAATAAATTTAATTTCTCACTAGTTTTAAATTCAACAATACTTCCATCATCATTCATTACAAAACCATTTGCCACCTGGTGTAATCTTAATATTTCAGTAAGTTTATGTGTAAAACTTACAGAGCTATCTTCTAAAATAGATAGAGCTCTTAATTTTAAATCTTCATAAACTTTAGATTGTTCATCAGATAATTCACAAAATCTTTTTTGATAAATCTTTGCAGGTAAGTCTAAACATTCTTCTTTAGTTACTCTATAAGAACAAATTTTAATTCTTTGTTCTAACTCTTCTAAGTTAGTAAAATATTTTGGAAACTTTACTATCTTTCCATTAATAATACTTTCATGAAAAACACAGTATCTATTTCTAAAAGAATAATAACTTGTAAATCCTAATACATCTTTATTTAAAAATTCAAATTGAGTGTAAACATCTAAAGGTGAATTAGTTACGGGTGTCCCTGTAAGTAATCTTCTATATAAAGCTTTGTCTTTTAACTTTAATATATTTTGTGTTCTATTAGCCTGGGGATTTTTAATCTTACTTGATTCGTCAATAGCTACTAAAGCTTTGAAATTACTTACAAATTTTAACGCAGCGGTTGCACCTTTATTTGCTGATAATGCTTCAACATTCATAATTAAAAACTTAAAAGAACCATTTTTCTTGAAAAAAGCAGCATCTCTTACTCTTTCTTTAATACTATTAGGTGTTTTCCATAAATAAACTTCAATATCATCAAATGGGTAATGAGCTTTAATTTCATCAAATGCCCAAATTGAATAAACAGATTTAGGTGCAATAATTAAAGCACCCTCTATCTTGTGGTTGTGTTGTAGGATACCCACATTATCTAGTACGACTTTAGTTTTACCAGTACCCATTTCCATAAAGTAAGCAAAATATTCTTTGTCGAAAGATATCTCTAATGCTTTTTTCTGATGTTCGTAAGGTTTAGTTTTGAACGGATATTTTTTCCACATAAATATTTTATAAATTTAGATTTGACTTATGTCAAATTAATTTATACAAGAGTGATCGGAGGTACTATGAGTAAACTAAATATAGATAACCAGAAGATCTCCGAACTTAGTAAAATGTGTTCTGAGTTACGATCGATTCGAAATAAAATTGACGAACTTAAGAAACAACTTGAGACAACGAAAAACGATGAAAGCCGAATCGCTACTGAACTAATACCTGCGATGATGTCAGACATTGGCGTTTCCGAACTCAAACTAAGTGATGGATCTTCTGTAAGACTAAAGACAAATTATTTTTCGACCATTCCAGATGATCGTAGAGATGAGGCGATGAGATGGCTTCGTGAAAATAATTTTGAAGATCTGATACGAAATGAGGTAACTTTTCCTTTTACAGTAGGACAAGATGAAGTTGCCCAATCTTTAGAAAAATTCATTAAAACTAATGAAAAATTTAAAGATTTAATTCTGAACAAAAAACAAACAGTTAATGCCATGCAGATGAAAGCTTTTTTAAAAGAGCAAACTGAAATGGGAAAACATGTTCCTGATGATTTGTTTGGAATTTATGTGCAAACAACAACAATAATGAAAGAACCGGAGACAAAATGAAACAACAAGTCGTAAAAAAAGAAAACAAGCTTCCTTCAGTAATGAATGAGAAGGAACTTGAAACATTGTTAAACAAATCGTTTGACAATATAGATAGCACTACAGTGACAATGCCATTCTTTAGAATAGTAGCATTACAATCACCTGTATTGCAGCCTGGTAATCCTGCTTACAAGCAAGATGCAAAACCAGGAATGATATACAATACTGTCCAAGATGAATTTTATGATGGACAAAAGGGTATATTGGTAATCCCATCTTTACTTCAAATGTGGGATTTAGAATGGGAAGACAGAGGACAATCTAATAGACCTGTGGCAAGACATAGTCCTAGAGATAATATCTTGGCACAAACTGTAAAAGATGAAATGGGTAAGAATAGATTACCAAGTGGTAATTATATTGAAACTACGGCTCATCATTACGTTACTAGATTGGACGACAATATGAACCCAGTTGAGTCTGGCCTTATTACAATGTCTAGAACTCAATTGAAAAAATCTTCTAAATGGAATGCTGGTATCCTTATGAAATACCATACATTTGATAGTGGTAAGAAGATTCAATTGTCTAATCATGCACAAGTTTACCGAATAACAACTGCACTAGAAAAAAATAGTAAAGGTAACTGGTACGGTTGGGTAATAAACTTCGTAGGTGTTGCCAACTCAAACGCAAGTGTAGAGTCTCAAAAACTTAGAGATTCTATGATCGCTGAAAAGCGCGAGTTGAACCTAGAAGGGCTTGCAGAAAATGAAACGGTAGTAAACGGTGTAACAACCGCTGACTCGCAAGGTAATGAAAAAACTCCGTTTTAATTATGTATGCAAGTCGGTTTCTTGATATCTTTGATTGTCAAAGAGAGAATTATTACACTTTTGTTGAGGAGGGTAAGCGAGAGCGAGACTCCAAGACAGAAGGTAAATATGATCGTTATGAAGAAACCGTCACCGCTGAGATAATCGAGAAACATCTCAATGGTGTTATATCTGTGGGTCTTGTCCCTACTCGAAGGGATGGGACCTGCAGTTGGGGTGTGATTGATGTAGATGGCGCAATCTATCACAAAGATCCAGTTCCTGTTTTAAAAAAAATTAGAGAAAAAGGTTATCCATTAGTTCCCTATAGATCAAAAACTTCTGGCCTACATTTATACTTACATATTAAAGGAAGTGTCTTAGCAGCAGACATGCGTAAGAAGATACACGCGTTAGCCGCGGATTTAGGATTTGGTGGAACATTAGCAGATAAGTTTCCAAACGAAGATAAAATTACAATTAAAAAAGATGGAGAGTGGGGAGTAGGTAAATGTGTTAACATGCCTTATCATGGTGCTAATAAAGGTTACTGCACTAGATATTGCTTAACAGACAATGGAGAAGCAATACCTATTGAAAAGTTTTTTAATTACGTAGAAAAATTTAAAATTACACCAAAGCAGTTTGATGATTTAAAAATACAAACAGACACAACTAAAGATGAAGGTCCTGAACCTTTGTGGAATGAGTATCCACCATGCACACAAGCTTTTATAAAAAATAAAGTATCTGAGGGTCAAAGAAATAATGCATTGTTTAATCTTGCAGTGTTAGCTCATTTAAAAAATCCAGAAAAATTAAAAACAGAATTGTATGAGAGAAATAAAACTTGTATGAGTCCACCAGTTACAAAAGATACGGAATTAGATGCTATTGTAGATCAAATTGTAGAGAAAGAATATTTTTATCAGTGCGAAACTCCTATTGCTAAACAATATTGTAATAAAGAAGCATGTAGGAAAAGAAAGTTTGGTATTGGTCCAAATCAATATATACCAACGATTGATAGTTTTTTTAAACACAACACCTCACCACCTTATTATGTTTTAACTTTAGAGGGTAAACAAATACAATTATTAGGAAAACAAATAGTGCAGCAGCAATTACTAAAAGAAGAATTATTTGATCAAGCAGATATTGTTTGGCAAAACTTAAATAAAAGAGATTGGAATATGTTTTTAGTAAGTCTTAAAACTATGCAAAAAGAAGTAGATGATATGAAGCCTGGTGATGATGAGAAAGAAGACTTTAGTTATTACACAAGAATGTTTATATCAGAAACAGAACCAGGAGATGACATGTCTCAATTACAAGCTGGATATATAATTAAAGATGAAGAGTTTGTTTATTTTAATTTACATACATTTAAAGATTTCTTAAATAAGAAAAAAGGTAAGAAGAGCAATCAAGAGGTTATCAGATATTTAAAAAATGGTGGTGCTACCTCTACGACAAAAGCTAACCATAGGGTTTGGCAAATCAAACTTCCAGAGAAGATTGATATCAAACCAAAAAAAGTAGACTTTAAATCGAAGAGGAAAAATGAAGAAGCTCCATTCTAAAACTATAAAAATCTTTGGCCCACCTGGTACAGGTAAAACTACAAAGTTATTAAGTAGAGTTGAAAAATATTTAGAACGAGGTGTCAAACCAAATGAAGTTGCTTATTTTTCTTTTACACGTAAAGCAGTTAAAGAAGCTGTAGAAAGATTTAAATTTAAATTTCCATTTATCAAAGACGAAGATCTTAACAATGTAAGAACTATTCATAGTTTCTGTAGACAAAGTTTTAGAGAAATACCTGTAATGGATGATGATGGAGACATGAGAGAGTTTGAAGGAGGTATGGGTAATATTAGTTTAGAATATGATGATAGTTACAGCGATATTAGAATAAGAAAAAACTGGCCACTTAGAATTTATGACAAAGCTAGAAATATGATGATTGATCCTATTCTTGCTTATCGAAGAGAACGAGTTAAAAAAGTAAGTTTAGATAAATATATTAATACAATCAAATCCTATGAAGAATTTAAACAACAACACCGTGTTGATTTTACTGATATGATTGAAAGATACATTGAAATTGCAACACCACCTAATTTTAAATTATTAATTATTGATGAAGCACAAGACTTAACACCATTACAATGGAAGTTTGTTTATAAGTTAGCAGAAGCAGCAGAACGAGTTTATGTTGCAGGAGATGATGACCAAGCAATTTATGAATGGAACGGTGCTTTAGTTAGAATATTTCAAGAGTTCCCAGGTCGTAAAGTTGTATTAAAATATTCTCATAGATTAAATAAACAAATACATTCTTTTGCAAAACTTATACGCAGTAAAATTAAAAACACAGAAGAGAAAGAATTTAACTGTGGTTTAGGAGAGGGTAATGTGATGTTGTTTAAAAAGTTTCAAGAAATACCTTTTCATTTATTTACTGGTAAATGGTATATTTTAGCTAGAATACGAGAATGTGTAAAAGAACTTACCGATGAAGCACAAAAGCTTGGTTTATATTACGAAAATGTAAAAGGTAAAAAATCTTTTGATATTTATCAATATAAAGCCATTAGACTATGGACAGATCTTATAGGTGGCAGAGCTATCAATAAAGAGGAAGCAGTGCTTTGTTATGAATATATACAAGAAATAGCTAGGGGTTATAGGAAGTTAGACTCAAAAGCATGGTTGGAAATAGATCCAAGTTATTTAATGGATTTTGAAACACTACAGGTAGTGGGTGGTTTAGAGACAACTAAAAAGAAAGAGCCTTGGTATGATGCTTTTAATAGGAAATTTAGTGATGCACAGAAAAGATACTTTTTTAAGATGGAGAAGTTAAATATTGATTTAAATACTAAGGCAAATATTATAATAGATACGATTCACCAGGTCAAAGGGGGTGAGGCAGAAAATGTTGTTTTATATGCAAAAACAAACTGGCCTTCGGACTTTGATGGTAAAAACTTAGATGCAAAATCAAATGAAGCAAGAGTTTGGTACACAGGCAGCACACGATCAAAAAAGAATTTGTTTCTACTTGGGACTACACACAAATATAGTTTCCCTTTAGCGCAAATATATAATACTTACATGGAGAACTTAAATGAGCAATAAAACATTTTTCAGACAAGTGGGTGGTAAACATTATAAAACTATGAAGATACAGCCATCCGTATTTATAAACGAAAATAATATTCCATTCGCTGAAGGTAATGCAATTAAATATATCTGTAGACATAAATTAAAAGGTAAGAAAGAAGATGTATTAAAAGCAATACATTATTTAGAAATGGTTTTAGAAAGGGACTACAGTGTTTAACATTAATAAAACAATTATTGGAGATATGGGACTATTTACCTGTATCTGTGTATATTATTTTTTACTTACATGAGTCATCAATTAAATTTTATATTTCAAAAGGGTGATTGGACTACACCAAAGTCTTTTCCGGATTTGTCTAATGAAAAATCTATAGCAATCGATTTAGAAACACGTGATCCAAATTTAAAAAGTTTAGGTTCAGGTTGGACAAGGAAAGACGGGGAGATTGTGGGGATTGCGGTAGCCACGCCAAATTTTAATGGATACTTTCCAATTGGTCATGATGTAGGTGGTAATATGGATCGTAACATGGTCCTTAATTGGTTTAAAGATGTTTGTAAGACACCTGGCAATAAAATATTTCACAATGCAAGTTATGATTTAGGTTGGATTAGATCATACGGATACCAGGTCAACGGTCAATTAATAGATACAATGATTGCAGCTGCAATCGTAGATGAGAATAAATTTTCATACAGCTTAAATAACTTAGCAAGAGATTATCTTGGTAAGATGAAAGCTGAAACAGAATTAAAAGAAAGAGCAGAAGAATGGGGATTAGACGCGAAAGCCGAGTTATGGAAATTACCAGCTCAATATGTTGGTTTTTATGCTGAACAAGATGCTCAATTAACCTTAGAGTTATGGCAAAGATTAGATTGGGAAATAAGAAGTCAATCTTTAGATGATATCTGGAAACTTGAAATGGGTTTAGTTCCGGAGGTAATAAAAATGCGAGAGCATGGAGTTAGAGTTGATTTAGATGGTGCAGAGAAACTTAAGAAGAAATTTATATTAAGAGAAAAAGAATTACTTAAAAAATTAAAAGATATGACATCCTTAGATGTAGATGTTTGGGCTGCAAGATCTGTTGCTCTAGCTTTTGATAGACTTGGTATAAAATATCCATTAACTGAAAAAACAGAAGAGCCAAGCTTTACTGCTAATTGGTTAGAAAATTGTAAAGAACCATTAGCAAAATTAATTAAAGAAATCAGAGAAGTAAATAAATTTTATAGCGCCTTTATTGATTCGATAATTAAACATGCTCACAAAGGTCGTATTCATGCAGAAATTAATCAATTAAGAGGAACAGGTGGAGGAACTGTTACTGGTCGATTATCTTATTCGTCACCCAATTTACAGCAAATACCAGCAAGAAATAAGGAATTAGGCCCCTTAATTAGGTCATTATTTCTGCCAGATGAAGGTTGTAAATGGGGATCTTTTGACTATTCACAGCAAGAACCTAGATTAGTAGTACACTTTGCTTCACTAATTGGAGAGGGTTATGCAGGCACACAAGAATTAATTAAAGCATATGAGCAAGAAGATGCTGACTTTCATCAAACAGTTGCTGAAATGGCTAATATTCCAAGAGCACAAGCAAAAACAATAAATTTAGGATTATTTTATGGTATGGGCATAAATAAACTTTCTAGAGAATTAGGTATTTCATATGAAGATGCACAAAATATATTACAAGAATATAATAAAAGAGTTCCATTCGTTAAGAAGTTATCTGAAAAATGTATAGAAGTAGCTGATAAGGTTGGTTATGTTAGAACTTTAAAGGGCAGAAGATGTAGGTTTAATTTGTGGGAACCTATAACATTTGGATTACATAAGGCAATGACTGAACAAGATGCAGTATTACAATTTGGAAGAAAAGGAATTAGAAGAGCTATGACTTATAAATCTTTAAATAGATTAATCCAGGGCTCTGCTGCTGATCAAACAAAACAAGCAATGGTGGACTGCAGTATGAAAGGTCATAGACCGTTACTACAAATACATGATGAACTTTGTTTTAATATTGCAAAAGATGAAGATATTAAAGTAATTAAAGAATCAATGGAAAATTGTTGTAAGCTTACAGTGCCAAGTAAAGTAGATGTAGAGATAGGGAGCAACTGGGGTGATGCAAAATAAACCTGTTGATGAAAATTTAGAAGAATTAATAGAAGCAGTCAAAAAGAGAGGAGTAAAGTGTCAAATATGTGGTTATATTCCTCAGTATCGAGAGGAATTCCAATTAATATTAGTAAATGATAAACTTACTTGTAATAAATGTGAGGAAAAATGAAATTTGATGATATTAAAGCCAATGTAGGTATTTGTCCGGAGTGTCATCACTTCTCATCATTTATGGAAACTAAGAAAAAAAATATTTATACTTGTCACATCTGTCTCCAAAAAGTTGAACAATATGTTAATGGTAAAGTAATTTATAAGACTATTACTGTGCCTGGAATCGAAATATCAGAATAATTTAGAGCAAGAGATTGCTTAACTAAAAACATAATTTAGTTATTTTTTTTTGCTGCTTAAGAAGTTATATCAGAATATTCTTTTAATAACTCTTCTCTTGCAGCCATCGCAGCTCTATCTCTCATTTGAAGTCTAACCTTCTTTAACTCGAGATCGATCCACTTCATGTCAACTGTCTCTGCGCCATTATCCAGATACAACTGGTTCCACTTGGACTCCAAGCTGATCTTTTTTAGCAACAGTGACTGTGATGTCTCTGTCATTTATTTCTTCATAAGTTATAAAGAGTTTGGAAGGAGAATAAGTTATTTCTTTTTCGCTTCTCCACTTTCCGCCGTCTTTTGTTAACTCTTTTATGAAATTATCCTTAGCTTCATCATCGTTATTAGCATTGACATTTAACGTTATTCGTTGTCCTGCAAAACGAGCAATTAAACGATATAATTTCATAAGAGATAAATACCTTAAAAATCAATAGTTTGCAATACTTTTGTCAATGGGTGTAAATTAAGTTTGACAACTATGGTTAAATTGATAAGATTATCCCATTAAATCATAACAAATGGAGTATATAATGGATGACACAAAAGACGATAAAAAGAAGTTTAAAGCGTATAGACCCACTTTTGAACCTGAAAAATTCAAAAATAAATGGGAAGCAAAAATAACTTATATGTTGTTAAACGGACTTGCTGATGTTGTTGAGCTTGAGAAAAGAGTTATTGAGCTCGAAAAAAAAATAAAACTTTTGGAGGGAAATAATGATAAACAAAATATGCATTAGATGGTTTTATAATTTTAAAAAGTATTTAAATAAAAACTATTATCAACTTAATCATCCAGACGGTGTATCTTACCCTAGTTTAAGAAAGAGAATTATAATAGCATGGAAACTTCGTAATGAACCAACGTTAGATGAAACAAGGAAAGAGATATATGGCGAAAAAATCTGATCGATCATTAGACAAAATGTTTTTAGCAGTAAAATCTAATTGTACGGTTGCATCCATGATGGCTGAATTATCTAAACATGATCCCTTTGCGTTAATATCTTTTGATATAGTTAAGGATAAGGAAGTTTTTACAACTGATATAATACCAAAAATTTATACAACTGAGATGAAAAACGTTAGGGTTGAAATAGATTCTAGAGATTACACTTATATCTTTAGTTCAGATAGAAGAGGTTTAGATACTTTTATAAAAACAGATGCTGAGATAATTAAACTTAAGGATAAAAAATGACAAATAGATATTTAAAAGCTATTAAAAAATTACTTAAAGCATATCATAAAAAATTTGATGTTTTTGGAAATGAAAAAAAACCAACAAAAAAAAGAAGGAGAAAAAAAAATGGCAGTAATTGATTTAGCATTACTTGTAACATTAGTTATTACAATTGGTATTGCAATAAAAATTTATAAGGATTGAAAATGAACTTTAATGATCATAAGCCAAATGCTTGGTTGTTTATATTAATAATAACTTGGTTGTTGTTAATTCTAACAATTATAATTTACAAATAACAAAAAGGAAAACAATGGACATAAATAAATGGAAGTCACTAGCAGTGGCGATAAATAGTTGGAGAGATCTTTGGGCTATGAA
>Ga0247834_1003789_pt1 | contig 19964 bp, 15 predicted proteins | sample LaCruzMarch2015__8_FD_187118 | JGI IMG/M metagenome (GOLD analysis project Ga0247834, IMG submission 187118) | Freshwater microbial communities from meromictic Lake La Cruz, Castile-La Mancha, Spain - LaCruzMarch2015_12m | ecosystem: Environmental > Aquatic > Freshwater > Lake | place: Spain...
TCGACGATCCCGCCACCAGCCTCGTCGACCTCGAGCTGCGCACGGCCTTCTTGCGCCACGGCAACGCCAGCGCCGGCATCATCGAGGGACGCGATGGCAGCATCCTCGACGACGGCTACCTCGGCGACCAGCCAACCTTCCAGCCGCCGTTTGAAGACCCCACCGGGCAGCCCTACACCCGCTTTCTCACCCAGCGCGTCATCGAGCAGACCCTCCAGGCGAGCGCCTCCCTGCGCTGGACCTTCGACAGTGGCCGCGCCGTCGTCCTCGAGGAGCGCACCTCGTGGGAGCGGGGCTTTGGCAGTGTCACGGCCACCGTCGATGCCACCGTCGAATGGGCCGACAACGCTGGCCTGGTTGCTGGCGTCCGCCGCGTCGAGGGCTTCGTCGGCACCAGCCTGTCCTGGCGCTACTGACTCGGATTCCCCTGTATTTTCAGATGGTTACGGTCTCGATGCCTGGCGCCATTGGCGGGCGGGATCGGCTGCGCTACTGGCGCGGCTTCTGCCCGAGGAGAACCGTGCGCTTTCCCGGCCGCCGCAAACACAAGCATTACTTCCCCGTCGACGCCCGCGACCCCTTGCTGCACTTCAGCGGCCCCCGCGATCCGGCCATGAAGTCCCACGTCGTCGGCATCGACCAGACCCTCGTCGACATCGACGCCCGCGTCTCCGACGAACTGCTGGCCCGCTTCGCGCTGCCCAAGGCGGCGTCGACGGTCATCGACAATGAGCGCGCCGGCCGTCTGTATGACGAACTGCTGGCCGGGGGGCTCATCCGCTACGAGTTCGCTGGCGGCACCGTCGGCAACACCCTGCACAACTACTCATTGCTCGCCGACGACGCCTCGATCCTGCTTGGCGTCATGAGCGATTCCATCCGCGTGGGGACCTCGGGGTATCGCTACCTCTCGAACACCTCGAGCCGCGTGAACCTCGACCACCTGCAGCCCGTCGACGGTCCCATCGGCCGCTGCTTCGCCCTGATCACGCCCGATGGGGAGCGCACCTTCGCCATCAGCGAAGGCAAGATGAACGCCCTGCGGCCCGACAGCGTCCCCCCCGACATCTTCGACGACGCCTCGGCCCTCGTGCTGTCGGCCTACCTGCTGCGCTGCAAGCCCGACGACCCGATGCCGGCGGCCACCATGCGCGCCATTGCCCTGGCGAAGGAGCGCCAGGTCCCGGTGGTGCTTGGTCTGGGCACGGCCTTCGTCATCGCCGAGCGCCCGACGTATTGGCAGGAATTCATCCGCGAGCACGTCGACATCGTGACGATGAATGAAGAAGAGGGCGCCGCACTCACGGGTTCGGCAGATCCCCTCACGGCCTGTGACCTCGCCCTGCAATGGGCCGACCTGGTGCTCTGCACCGCGGGGCCCACGGGTCTGTACCTGGCCGGCTACACCGATGACGACGTCAAACGGGAGACCCGCTACCCGCTGCTGCCCGGGGCCATCCCCGAGTTCAACCGCTACGAGTACAGCCGACCGATGCGCCAGGCGAAGTGCACGACCCCCGTGAAGGTCTACGCCCACATCGCCCCCTACCACGGCGGCCCCGAGCGCATCACCAGCACCAACGGCGCCGGCGACGCGGCGTTGTCGGCCTTGCTCCACGACATCTCGGCCAATCGCTACCACCGGCGCAGCGTGCCGAACTCGGCGAAGCATGTGCGCGAGTTCCTGACCTATTCGTCGATGAGCCAGGTGTGTCGCTACGCCAACCGCGTCAGCTACGAGGTGCTGCTGCAATCGGCGCCCCGCCTCACCCGCGGACTCCCCGAGCGCGAAGACGGCCTCGACGACGAGGCCTACTGGGCGGTCTAGCAGGGCCTCACGGGCTGGCGGGCTCAAGTGCCGCGACCGGCGCTGGCAATGGCACCGTGGCTGGCGCGCCCGGGCAGGGCAACGACGCCGAGAACACCGCGGTGGTCGACACCGTGGCCCGCAAATAGGGGTCATGGACCGCGATGTCGTCGACGGCGACCCGCCCGATCTCCACCGCGGTGCACAGGGGGGCGACGCCGTCGACGAGGCCAATCTCCATCGTCAGGGCATCCTTGAGCTTCTGCTTCACGGTGGCGAGCCGCGCCGACAAGTCGAGACGCAGGGCCTTCTTGACGGCGTCCACGAGGGCCTGCTCCTTCAACGCGATGGCGACCTTCAAGAGCGCCTGATCCGTCTCGACGGTGGGGCGCAGGTCGGGGAACTCCAGAAAGTTGTCGCGCACGGAGGGTTTGCCCGCCAGATAGAGGTCGCCGTCGACGTCGACGCGGACGCCCTGCTCGACGAAGCCCCCGATGCGCACCCGCACCACGACGTCGCCGCCGGCGGCGAACACCTCGGGGTCGGTGATGTACAGGTGGGGCTGCTCCGTCGAGAAGAACAATTTGCCGTCGGGAAACGCCATGCCCATGGCCTTCTGCAGTTCGTCGTAGCCGGCGGCGATGGGGATGCGCAGGGCGAAGGGCCCGCCTTCAATGCCCGACGAATTCTTCAGTGGTGGCAGCGGGGGCAGGGGGCCGGGGGCCGCGCCGTCGACGACGACCACGGGGCTGCCGTCGGCGGCCCGTCCGGTGCACGGCATGGTCAACGACGGCGCCACCGTCAGGGCGAGCTCTTTCTCCCAGCCGTCGGCCAGGATGGTGGGGCCGGCCTCGAGGCCCCGCAGGTCGAGGGTGAAGCAGGCCGACGCGGGCTCGAGGGGCAGAAACAGCGGCGCGGCGAGTTTCTGGTGCAGGCCCATGAAGGCCGGCTGCAGATCGACCTGCAACGTCGTCAGCTTCTCGGTCAGGGTCTTTTCGACGTGGGCCACGAGGCCGGCGGTATCGGCGAAGCGCACCCGGCGATCGTCGCTGCTGACCTTCACGGTCACCGCTTGCAGCACGAGCTTGTGCTGGGTGGTGAGCACGGGCTGCACATCGGCCTTCACCTTCATGGTCACGTTCAGCATGGCGCCGGGGACGTCGACGACGGCGGTGACGTCGGTGGTGGCCACCATGCTCTTGCGGGCGTCGTCGAAGGCCAGGGCAAAGGGCTTGCGCTCCCAGCTCCAGGTGCGCGCACCCAGCAGGGCGTAGGCGCCGGTGTCGCCGCGGGGCACGAGGGCGTCGAGGAGGGCTTCGAGGCCCTCCCTCGTCAGGGTCAGGTGCATGGTGGGTCGCTGCAGGGGCGGATCGGCGATGGGCAGGGCCCGCTCGTCCATCGGGCGCCGGGGGTACAGCGAGGCCCGCGTCGACGTCGACGACGTCTGTTGTTGGCCATCGGTGGCGCAGCCGACGGCGAGGCCGGCCATGGTCAGCATCAGGATCAGGGAGCCACGCATATGCATGACCCTGTGGTGCTCCAGCGAGGTCGAAAAGGGAACGCCCCGCCTGGCGGCTATTCGTAGCGCAGGGCCTCGATGGGATCGAGCCGGGCGGCCCGCGCTGCCGGATAGAGGCCAAAGATGACGCCGACAGCGACGGAGAAGCCAAAGCCCAGGGCCACCGACCACGGCGGCACGTAGGGGTCGGGAAAGCCGGGGACGAGGGCCGAGACCGCGTAGGCGACGCCCACGCCAAGGGCGACGCCAATGACCCCGCCGAGCCCGCCGAGGGCACCTGCTTCCATCAAGAACTGTCGTTGGATGTCGCTCTTGCGGGCCCCCATGGCGAGGCGCACCCCGATCTCGCGGGTCCGCTCGGTGACGCTCACCAGCATGATGTTCATGATGCCGATGCCCCCCACCAGCAGGCTGACGCCCACGATGCAGACCACCACCCAGGTGGCGACGCCAGAGACCTCCTGGAAGCTCTTCAGGATCTCGGCCTGGGTGGTGATGGTGAAGTCGTCGGGCTCACCGCTCTTGAGCCGTCGGTGCCGGCGCAACGTCCGCTTCACCTGCTCGGTGACAAGGTCCACGTCGTCGATCTCCGCCAGTTTCACGAGCAGGATGCCGCCCCGGTTGGGGTTGGTGAGGCTGAGCGCCGTGGTGTGGGGCACGATGACGGCGTCGTCGAAGTTCTGCCCCAGGGGGTTCATGCCGTCTTTGTTCTCCATCACGCCGATGATGGTGAACGTGGCGCCATAGAGGCGGACCTCCTCGCCAATGGCACGACCAAGGCCGAGCTTCTCCTTGAGGTCGGGGCCGATGCACACCACCCGGGCCCGCTCCCGCACCTCGCGACCGGTGAAGAAGCGCCCGGTCTCGACGTTGTGGTTCTGGATGAGGGGGTAGCTCTCGATGGTGGGCATGATGACCGCATCGGTGGTGGCGCCCCGTTGGGACACCGGCCGTCGGTCAAAAAAGTAGGGCGTGGCGGCGAGGACTTCGGCGACGCCGACTTCGATGGCTTCGGCGTCGTCGGCGTCAAGCTTGGTGTTTTTCCGCGCCATCTCGGCGGAGGCGTTGCCGGGGAACACCATCATGAAGCCGGCGCCGAGGCCCTCAAGCTGGGTCGAGTAGAGGCGGAAGAACCCCTGGACGATGGCGGTGACGGCGATGACGGCCATGACGCCAAAGACCACGCCAAGGGTCGTGAGCAAGGCGCGCAGCCGGTGCTCGATGATGCTGCTCAGGGCGAGGCGCAGGGTCTCCACGCCGCCACCGTAGCAGCCTCGCGGCGCTGTGTCGGTGTCTTCACCACATGCCGGGCCCAGCGGGGCGTCGGCGGCGTCGGCGACATGTGGGTGGGTGTCGGTGTTGCTGCTGTCTGGCAGCGCTGGCGCCCGGGAACTTGCCGCCCCGCAGCCGGGCACAGACACTGCGTGACCCGGGTACGTCCCGCTGCCGGGCCGCCGGATCTACCCTGACGTGTGGTGTCACGATTGGCAGTGCCTGAGTCGAAGCCAGAACCGAGCCCCCCGGCCCAGCGGTCGTCCCCCCCGGACCCGTTGGCCGAGCGGTTGGTGCGTCTGGAGCAGGCCCGCGCGGCGTTGTCGACGAGCAGTTACGGCGCCGTCGCGCCCAGGCCGGCACCAACGTCGACGGACACGACCAAGCTCAACGATCTGAATCCCTACTCCTTCGACGCCGACGGCTGGTGCGAGCCCACCGAGGCCCGGGTGCGGGCCTACGATCGCCAGGGCCCTCCCGTCGACCAACGGGCTGCCCGCACGGGGGAGGACAAGCGATCTGTCCTTGAAGGGCATCTCCGGGTCCTGCAGGCCAAAAGCCGGCGGGCGGTGGCCTGGGAGACCCTGTGGGACCGGTGGCGGACCCACCCCCGGCTGGCCATCGTTCAGCCCCTGTTTCCGATGCTTGAATGTGACGTCCGGCGCACGGCCCTGCACGACGAGGTCGCCAGCTTCCGCGTGCGCACCACCCACGATGATCAGGCCACCCCCCTGGTGGAGCGCCTGTTCGCCAGCGGTCTGTCGACGGGCAATGCCGAACTCATCGTCGACGTGCTCGTGCAGCTCCGACACGCCTGGACCAGCCGGGCCAAAGACGCCGTCGAAGCCGGCTACGACGACGTCAACTGGCGCCACGCCTGTGGCGAGCTCGCCCAGGTCATCGACATTGCCCGGGATGCGGGCCTTGGCGACGACGTCACCTGCGACGCGGCGCTGGCGTCGTTGTTGTCGGACTGCGCCAAGCTGCGCGGCAATTTTCTCACCCACCACATCGACGGCGCCATCGCCGCCTTCTTGATCCTGCCGCGGGTCATGCGCCTTGACCTGCCGCGGGATCGCCAGCGGGTGGTTGGCATCTGCCAGGCCATCGTCGAGCATCAGGTGGGGCCCCCCCGCTTCATGGCCAGCATGGTGCGCATGGGCATCCGCAGTGTGCTGCAAAAGGTTGGGGCCGGTGTCGACGACGACACCAACGCCATCCTTGAGGGCCTCTATCAGAAGATTGCCGACCCCATGAACCCCGCCCATGTGGACCGCTCCGCCGAGGGCGTGGGCTGTTTGCGCTTGAGCCGCGAAGAGCGGGCCCTGCTCAAGCTCATCGAGCTGCCCGACTGGTGCGTGCCTCATCCCCTGACGCCGTGGTTTGAAGCGAGCTCCGCCGTCATCGACGCCGACAGCCTCGTCAACTACGTCACCGCCGACGGCGTCGGCAAGATCGTGGCCATCTGCGGACCGGGGACGCCGTTTCACGATCCGACGGTGTTTCACTCGATCTTTTCCTGCGGGGCCTCGTTCGTCGACGCCGTCAGCGTCATGAGCGACGTCGCCATGGTGTCGGTGGAGCGGGGGTTGTTGGCCACCCGGGAGCTCATCGAGAAGGTGCGCTTCGGCGTCTCCCGCGAGCTGGAGCGTGGCTTGTTGGCGTTTGCCGTCGAGGACTTCGACCGCATCCTCGCCGAGGAGAAGGTGGACCGCTCGGTCCTCAAGGTCCGGCGCATCCACAGCCTGGCGGTGGTTGAACTCGGCACCAAAGCCGAGCACCTGCCCTATTGGGGCGTGCCCCTGAACTACGCCTCGGCGGGTCGCGACGTCGAGGCCGCCAAGCTCATCCGCCGCAAGGTGGCCGACCTGCTCCGCGCCGTCTGAGCCCGACCATTGCCCTGCGGGCGGCCTTCTTTCGCCTCGCCACGCTCGCGGCCGCTTCGCGGTCTCGAATGCGTGAACGCCGGTCAGGGCAACGTCGACCCGCTTGTGCATCGGGGGCGAAGGCGCACACTCGTTGGATGCGGTCCCCGATGTCGTCGTCAACGGCCAAGCTGGCGCTGCTGTCGTCGCTCTATTTCTCACAAGGCCTGCCCTACGGCTTCTTCACCCAGGCCTTGCCCGTGTGGATGCGGCAGCAGGGGCTGTCCCTCACCATCATTGGCGCCTCGTCGGTGTTGGCGTTGCCGTGGGCCCTGAAGCTGCTGTGGGCGCCCCTGGTGGACCGCTTCGATGGCTCACCCCTGGGACGTCGTCGTGGCTGGATTCTGCCCCTGCAGGCGGCGTCGACGGCGGCCATCGTGGCCCTCGCCCTCGTCGGCAACGGCGCTGACACCACCACCGCGGGCACCACCGTGTTGTGGGCCATGGCCGGCGCCATGTTCATCACCAACCTGTTTGCGGCCACCCAGGACATCGCCACCGACGGCCTCGCCGTCGACATCCTGTCGCCCACGGAGCGGGGCATCGGCAACGGCGTCCAGGTGGCAGCCTATCGCGTCGGCATGGTGGTGGGTGGTGGCGCCTTGTTGGCGGGCTTCTCGACGTTCGGCTGGCTGCCGACGTTGTTGATGATGGCAGGCCTCATCGCCATCATGAGCGTGCCCACGCTCTTGTACCGCGAGCCCCCCGTGGTGCGGGTGCCGTCGTCGTCGTCGTCGTCGTCGTCGTCGTCGTCGTCGCCGTCCGCGCCGGTGTCGTTGTTGGCGTCGTTGTCGTTCTTCACCCGGGGGGGCGGCACCGTCGCCATCTGGGCCGGGGCCCTGGCCCTGTACAAACTGGGGGACGCTCTTGGGTCGCCCATGGCCCGCACCCTGCTCATCGACCGGGGCTACAGCGTCGTCGACGTCGCCTGGTTGCTCGGGACCCTCGGCAGCGTGGCGGGCATGGTGGGCGCCCTGCTGGGCGGCGTGGTCGCACGTCGCAGCCGGCTGCGGGCCTTGCTTGCCTGTGGTCTGGTGCATGCGGCGCTGATGGCGGCCTATGCGCTGCCCGTGGCCCTGGGCCTCGACGTCGAGGCGGGTCGCACATTGGTGGGAGCCCTGGTGGTTCTTGAACACGTCACCGGCGGCATGGCCACGGTCAGCCTGTTCACGGCCATGATGGATGCCTCGACGAAAGAGACCGGCGCCAGCGACTACACGGCCCAGGCCAGCGTCGTCGTCATCGCCTCTGGCGTCGGCAGCGCCCTGTCGGGGGTCTCGGCGGACCACCTGGGCTATCTGTGGCACTTCGTCCTCGCCGGCGGCATCTGCGTCGTCGGCAGCCTGGCCATGTGGCCCATCTACCGGCTTGGCATCGCGCCCCACGCCCACGTCGATGGTGACGTCGACGCGAACCGTCAGGAGTCACCGTGAAAGTCACAGCCCTCGGCACCGGCGATGCGTTTTCGGCGGACCGCTACTCATCGTGTCTGCTCATCGAGACCGCCACCAGCCGGGTGCTGGTGGACTGCCCCCATCCGATCCGCAAGGTGCTCAAGGAGTCCACGGGAGGCCGGGTCGACGTCGGCGACATCGACGCCGTCATCTTGACCCACCTGCACGCCGACCATGCCAGCGGCGTCGAGGGCTTCGCCTGGTTTTGCCGTTTTGTGCTGGGGCGACCCATGCGCCTCTTTGCCCACGAGGCGGTGCTGGCGGGCCTGTGGGGGCAACTGCAGGCCAGCATGTCCGAGCTCCTCATCACCGACGAGGACAACCATCCCCACCATCGGGAGCGCCTCGAAGCTGCCGACCTCCTCGACACCACGCCGTTGTCGACGCAGCACCCGGTCACTGTCGGTGGCCTGCAGGTCTCGGCCCGCCTGACGGCCCACCACATCCCCACCACGGCGCTGTTCTTCGACGACGGCAACCGCCAGCTCGGCTACTCCGCCGACACGGCCTTCGACCCCGAGCTCATCGCCTGGCTCGCCCGCGCCGACGTCGTCATCCACGAGACCAACTTCGGCGCCCATACACCGTATGCCAAGCTCGCGGCCTTGCCCGAAGCCACCCGCCGCAAGCTGCACCTCATCCACTGGCCCGACGGCTTTGACATCGCCGCCAGCACCATCCCCGTGCTGCACGACGGCGACGTTGTCGAGGTGTCACCGTGAGTGTCAGCGGGTGATATCGACGAATGAGGCGCCTGCAAATGCGGCGTCGAAATCGGTGTGTCATGGCACGATGGCCCATGGCGCCACGACTACCGGAGGCTTTCGAGCAGTTCGAACAACGGGCGAGGAGTGCCCTGAGCGGCGGCGCGTCCGAGGTGCGCTTCGGACGGCACCACCACTCACACGCGATCGTCACCGAGCCGGATGGCTCGTTTGCGGTCCGGCGCCTCGAGTACACCCAGGCGGAGCGCGACGCGTACTTCGCGGCGCATCGGATGTTCATGCCGGAGAGCGCGGAACAGATCTCGAAGCCGCGAACAGTCGTCGCCACGACGCGCACGCTCGACGAGGTGCTCCAGATCGTGAAACGCAGCTGGCCATGGTGACCGGCCAGGAGAGGTGATGACCTCGACGGCGCTCAGGCCCGGCGACGACGACGAACGATGCCGAGGCCCAGGCCCGCCAGGGCCATGAGCGCGACGGCGTCGTTGGGCTCGCTGCTGCTGCAGGTGCAGCCCGGCAGGAGGCCTTCGCCTTCGCCCTCGCCCTCGGCGCCTTCGCCTTCGCCTTCGCCCTCGGCGGGTTCGCCCTCGCCTTCGCCCTCGGCGGGTTCGCCCTCGCCCTCGCCTTCGCCTTCGCCCTCACCGGTGGTGCCGGGGTCGACGCAGGCGCCCAGCACGCAGCTGCCGCCGTCGGGGCAGACCGCACCCTCACAGGCGTCGCGGCAGGTGCCGGCGTCGCAGAAGGAGCCCTGGGCGCAGGTAACGGTGGCGCAGGCGTTCTCCGTGCAGCGGCCGTCGGGCTGGCAGGTGGCGTCGGCGCCGCAGGAGGCTCCCGCGCAGCGGGCCACGCAGGCGCCGCCCTCGCACACCGAGCATTCGTCGCAGACGAGGCCTTCGCAGGCGTCGATGCAGCGGCCGCCGCGGCACTCGTCGCCGACGGGGCAGGTGATGCCGGCGCAGGCTTCAACGCAGGCGCCGTCGACGCAGCGCAGGCCCGCCTCGCAGGTGACGTCGGCGCAGGCGGGGTCGGCGCCGAGGCAACCGATCTCCGTGCAGATGACGCAGGCGCCGCGGTCGCAGGTGCCGCCGGGGCCGCACAGGGCGGGGTCCTCGTCCTCGTCGATCTCGCCGTCGCAGTCGTCGTCGAGGGCGTTGCAGCGTTCCACGCCGGGGGTGACGACGGCGGCGCATTCGGTGCCCGCGCCGACGCAGCTGGTGCGGCCCGCCGCGCACACGCCCTGCAGGCCCGTGTCGCAGTCGCCGCCGGCTTCGGGGCACAACACGGCGCCGCCGCGAATCTGAAACACCCAGCGACCGGGCTCGCCAATGTTGGAGTCGTTGCAGGCGATGTCGTTGATGGTCGACGTCATCGAGCCGGGGATTTGCACGAAGTCGATGGTGTTGCCGGCGTCGAAGCCCACCTGGGCGGGGGTGCCGCCGAGGCCGCCGGAGCCGCCGCTGGCGTCCCCCGTGGTCCAGCCGCATTGGTTGAAACGGAACTCCACGTCGAAGTCGCCAGCCGCGACGCCGCAGCCTGCCGGGGCCGCCGTCAGCACCATCTGGAAGTTCATGAGCCGGTCGAGCTGGCAGTTGTAGTAGCCGACGTTGTCCCAGGTGATGGTCATGCGGCCGGGCTCGAGGTCCCACCAGGTCCCGTTGGTTGTCGGGTTCTGGCAGGCGGCGTTGCCCGGCGAGCCCGTGGCCGAGGAGAAGCCGCGGCAGTTGCCGTCGACGAGGGGCCGCAGGTCGACGTCGGCCCAATAGGCGGCGATCATCGGGCGGGAGGCCACCGGGAAGGCTTCAGGGGTGAAGACGGGCTCGGCGCCGCTGAACGTGATGTTGCCGTTGGTGTTGACGAACGCCGAGGTGTGGGTGTCGCTGAAGAAGCGCAGCCCCGACGGAAACGCCGGCGTGAGGTCGATGGACGAGGACGAGCCGTCGTCGTTGGGGGACAGGCAGTCGGTGCCGAAATCCCGGGGCCCACCAAGGCCCGTTTGCAGGGGCACGTTGGCCAGGGCCGTCGTTGCCCCCAGCAGCCCGAAGATGCCGGCGGCGCCGACAATGCCGACCAGAAGTGAGGAACAGTGGGTGCCCATGGGATGACCTCGCACCCTGTCCTACCTGATGGGACCGGCCGCGGAAACGGGATCCACGTCGTTTTGAAGCCGTCAGGGCGCTGGGGGCGTCGTCCCGGGCGTCGTCGAGGACGAACCGTCGGGTGTCGGCGGGACCGCACCATCGGGCAGATCGGGCAGGGGGACGGGGTCGTAGCCGCCGGCGTGGAACGGGTGGCAGCGACAGATGCGGGCCCCCGCCATCCAGGTGCCCCGCACAGGACCGTGGAGGCGCAGGGCCTCAAGGGCGTAGGCCGAGCAGGTGGGCTGGTAGCGACACAGGGGGGGCAGCCAGGGGCGAATCACGAGCTGGTAGCCCCGCACCAGCAGCGAGAGCATCCAGACCAGCAGACGACGAATGGGGGCCACAGGGGAGGTGTAGGCACGAGGGACGACTTCGCCAACCCGCCCCGCCGTCCCCGACGGTCTGGGCGCGGGTGGTCCACCGCGGGGCCTGCCGTCGACGTGGGCGTCGAGGTCAGCGCCGGCTCCTGAAATCTACCCTGGAGTTGATTTAGTCAAACCGTGGGCCCGGGGGGCGCTCACTCGACGCTGGCGGCGGCGCCGTAGCCCATCCAGTCCGTGAACAAGGCCATGACGCCGGCGGCGGCGCCGACGACGACGGCACCGACGAACGTGACGTTGGCGGCGGTGGCCAGGGCTTCGCCGGCCTGTTGCTGCTGCACGATGAGGGCCCCCTCGACGGGGGTTTTGGCCGAGCCATCCACGAGGTCCTGGGCGGTGTCTGTGCTCTGGGTCGACAACACCCCGAAGGCCGTGCCGACACCGGCGACGACGACGGCCGCTGCGGCGACGCTGACGGTGCTCCAGACGGGCAGGGGCGGTGGGTTCAGCACCAGGGCCCGCTCCTTGGGGACGCCGCGTTCGACGCCCGCCTTGACGGCGACCTCGGGAAACAGCTTCTGCACGGCGGGGCCGATGGCCGCCAGCAGCTCGGTGCCGCTGGTGCCCTGCAGCCGATCCTCGACGGTGCCGACCACCTGGGCCCGGGCCTGATCGATGCGGCGGATGGACAGCACGCTGGCCCCCTCGAGGACGCCAATGCGACCCGCGATGAGGATGTCGGCGCCGAGGGCATCGGCGATCTCGGCGAGGCAGCTGACGCCCTCGGTACAGCCGACGGATTGGCGGTCGGCCTCGGCGGCGAGCATGGCCCGCACCTCGCTCATGCCGACGACGCTGACGCCATTCAACTTGCGCAGCTCGGCCACCAGGTTGTCGGCCACGATGCGGGCCGTGCGGGGCGGCAGTCCCTCGACATCGAAGTCGGTCACCACCAGCCGCAACAACCGCCGGTTCTGCTCGCTGGCGCCGCTGGCCGGCAGGTCGGCGGACGAGGCCGTCGTCGACGGCGGAACGTCAGCGCGGGCGCCAGGGGACGCAGCGACGGTGGCACCCAGCAGCATCACGGCGAGACAGCGCGTTGGCAGCATCGGGCAACGCTACTGCGCAGAAGGCTAGGCTGTCGGCCATGGTCACCCTGAGACACCTCGCGCCCGCCACCATCCTCCTGCTCGGAGGATGTTTCTCGACGGTGGACATCGGCGAGGAAGCCCAGATTCGCTGCGCCGCCGACACCGACTGTCCGTCGCCCATGACCTGCCAGACCGACGCCAACCGCTGCGCCCTGCCGGGCATCTCGTTCGACACCACGCCGCCCATCCTCATCAGCGCCACGTCGTCCGTCGCCGCCATCGGCGCCGCCGGCAGCGCCATCATCACCATCACGACGTCGGAGACGCTGGCGTCGGCGCGGGTGCGCCTGGAGGGCGAGGACGACCCCCTCGACGTCACCATCGACGGCAGCGCCATCAGCGTGGCCGTCGACGCCACCGTCGCCGGGGTGAGTCGGCCAGCCGGTCCCGTGACCCTGGTCGTCGTTGCCGTCGACGTCGCTGGCAACGAGAGCGCCGAGGGCCGCCTGGCCCCGGGCTTGACCATCGACCCCGACGCCCCCGACATCCGCGGCGACGAAGTCCTCGTGCAGGCCGGTCCCGACAACGTGCTGTTCCCCGGCCGGACCGACGCCGCCCGCGCCGACAGCGTCGTCGAAATCGAGATCGACTGGACCGAGGCCACCGCCGCCCGCCGTGGTCTGCAGTTCGAGGACGACAGCGGGACCGTGGTCACGGTCGACGTCGACCTTGGTGTTGGCGACCCGTCCCGGACCGTCGTGCTGCTGGGCGCAGCCGAGCTCGCCAACCTGCCTGACGGCACCTGGACCGTGAGCGTCGAGGTCGAAGACGCCGTCGGCAACGTCGCGCGACGCGAACTGGTCACCCCCTTGCGGGTCGACACCACGCCGCCACCGTCGCCGACGTTCACCTTGCTGACCCGGGCCCCGTTTGGCAGCACGGCCGCCAACCCCAGCACCAGCGCCACCGGTCTCGCCGACGATGCCCTGCTGGTCCTCGGGGTCACCGCTGACGTCGTCGTCGACCCCGCTGCCGATCCCGCCCGGGCACCACCGAGTGTGGCCCGGGCCGTCGTCGACGGTGGCGCGTTCGCGTTCTCGGTGGGCATCGACGTGCCCGGCCTGCAGGTGGTTGCGGTCGACGCGGCCGGCAACCTGTCGGCGGCGGTATCGGCGGCGCGGGCGGGGCTGGTGGCGTCGACGCTGCTGGCCAGCACGCCCCACGAGGTGCGGGCCCGCCGTCTGGTGGCCGAGCAGTTGGTGCAGCGCGGCGACGCCCGCGTTGACGACGTCCTGCGGGACACCGGTGCGGTGACCACGACCTCCGGCGTTGCCTGGCACCCCCTCACCACCCGACGCCAGGACCCGTTTCCCGGACCGGCCGTCCTCGCCAGAGACCTCGTCGGCGGCGGCCTGCTGGCCATGGCCGACGGCTTCACCTTCCGCGTCCGCGACTTCCAGGTGGTGCGCCTCGACGTGCCCCGGCTCCCCGTCCGTCGGGGAGCCCAGATGGTGACCGACCCCGAGCGGGGCCGCATCGTGTTGTTTGGCGGCACCGACAGCAGCGGCGCCACCCGCAACGACCTGTTTGAGTGGGACGGCTCGTCGTGGCGCACGGTGCTGGCAAACGACCCCACCGATGTCACCCGACCCGGTCCCCGCGAAGGCCACGGCATGACGTATCTGCCCGGCACCGGCAGCGTCGCCGTCGTCGGTGGCTGCGGCGGCGAGGATCAGAACTTCTCCGGCTGCCGCTTCCCCATCGCCCTCGATGCATGGAGTTGGGATGGCCGGGCCTTCACCACCCTGTGCAGCGGTGGCTGCGGTGTCAGCAGCCAACAGTTGCTGGATACCACCCATCCCGCCGTCACCGCCGACGTCGACGGCACCCCGCTGCTCATCGGCACGGGCCTGGTGTCCCTCGACGGGCCGCGCCTGTTCCGCCTCGACAACGGGGCCTTCACGGCCAGCTGCACCGGGCCCACCTGCGCGGGCCTCATCCCGGGTGACGGCGTCGTCGCCTTTGATCCCGCCCGCAACCTCCCCGTGCTCTTTGGCACCTGCAGCAGCGCCCCCTGCGCGGTCCACATCGACGGCGATGTCGTCGAGCAAACCCCGCTCTCGGCGGCACTGCCGTTCATCGGCAGCTCGGGGAGCTTTCAGCCCGACGGCGTGGCCGTTGACGAACGCGGCACCGTCGTCGTCGCCAACGGCTCGAATCCGGGCGCCCTGTTCGGGGTGAAGGGCGGCGACGTCGCCACCATCGTGCCCCGCACGGTGCAGCCCCGCTGCGGCGGCGCCGCCGCCATCGTCGACGGCGAGGTGCGCGTCCTGGGCGGCTGCACGGCCTGCGAGGTCGACACTGCCCAGGGCTGGTGTACGGACCCCCTGTCGACGTCGGAGGCCCCCGAGGCCACCGTGATCCCGCGGCCGGCGACCCCCGTCACTGGCAGCGCCTTCGCCGTACCCCTGAACGACGACACCGTCGTGGTGCAGCGGGTCTTTGGCGCCGCCGACGCCGGCTCGATGATCCTGCGCCGCGCCTCAGACCTGGCGGTGTCTGTGACCATCGACGTCGGCGCCCACGTCTACGCCACCGGCGGCTACAGCACGGGCGGTACGGGCAGTGCGGACCTGATCATGCTGCGTGGTGCCTCTGACCTGAGCCAGTTTCCGCCAGCGTTTGGCGCCCTGGAGCCCAACCTGCGCATCGACGCCGACAACGTCGTCACCGACGCCTGTACGGGGACCTGTGGGGCCACCCACTTCAGCGACGGTCGCGGCGAGATGATCGCCCGCACTCGCGGTGGCCGTGGCCTGGTGTTTGGCGGCACGGGCAACGGCATCGCCAACATCGGCGTCACCGAAGCCACCACCGTGTACGAGCCCGATGGTCAAGGCACGACGACCGCGGCCCTGTCGCCCCATCCCCTGGCCCGGGCCTTCGGCAACCTCGTCTACGACCCCGAGCGGGACCTCACCTGGCTCTTTGGGGGCACGGTCTTCAACGCCCGCAACGAGTTCGGCGACGTCGGCACCTGCGGCATCGTCGGCGGGCCCCAGGCGTGCGGCGACCTGTGGCGCTTTGACGGCACCGCCTGGGAGCAGGTGGACCCCGTCGACGTCACGGGCTTTGGGCCCCCACCCGCCCGCCTGCAGGCCCAGGCGGCCTGGTCTGACGGCAACCTCGTCGTCAGCGGCGGCGCCACCGGGGCGGCGTTCTTCCCGGTGACGGCGACCGATGATGCCTGGCGCCTCGAGGCGTCGTCGGCCACCCCCATGAGCCACCAGCTGGTGGCCCGCTACGCCACCTACGGCGACGACGCCCTGCAGGCCTTCGACGGCGTCAGCCTTCGCTGGTGCGGCACGGCGGTGGACGCCACCGGCAGCGCCGTCCCCGTCACCCTGCGGGTCTGGGCGGGGGGCCGCTTTCATGACGCCACCACCACCGTCGACGGCGGCTGCGTCGACGGCACCCTGGCCACCGCCGGCGTGCAGGACCTGGTGGTCGACGAGACCGGCCAGGTCGTTGCCGAAGTGCTCCCCGTCCTTGGGGCCACCGGCGGTGCCGATCCGTCGCTGACGACCACGACCTTCACGGTGACGACGTTCTTCGCCCCCGAATGAGCCCATGGCCGGGTCCTGGTTGACAATATCTACGCATGAGTAGATTATGGTGGCATGGGCCGTCCACGCATCGATCCCACCGCCGTCACCACCACCAGCCGGGTGCTGGACGCCGCCGTCATCGCCTTCGCCGCCGAGGGCATCGACGGCGCCACCCTGGCGGACATCGCCGCGGCTGCTGGCATCACCCGCCCCTCGCTGCTCTACCACTTCGCCAGCAAGGAGCGGCTTTACGAGGCCGCCCTGGCCCGGGTCTTTGCCGACATCGGCGCGATGATTCGCGCGGCCTCGAGCCCCGGGGGCACCCCAGGTGAGGACGACGTCGGCCGCGGCCCCGGCTCGGACGTTGACCCGAGCGTCGTCCACGAGATGCATCAGCACCGGCTCCTGCAGCTCGTGGAGGGCTTCGCCGCCTTCGCCGTGCAGCAGCCCGCCACCGCCCGCCTGCTGCTGCGGGCCATCGTCGCCGACGACAACCCCGCCACCCGCGCCCTGCTCATCAGCCAGGCCGTCCCCGCCATCGATGCCGTCTGCGCCCTGGCCAGACAGGCCGCCGCCGTCGAAACCGACCTGCGGGCCACCCTGATGGCCATCATCGTCGACGTCCTCGCCCGGGCCGCCGCCGGCGACGCCGCCACCGCGTTGTGGGCCCATGGCTCCGCGCGCCACCTGGCGGAGCGCTTGCTCTTCCCCCGTCATCAGGCCCCCGCCAGCCACCGAGGTGCACCATGACCAGCCTGACCGCCAACGATGTGCCCTCGCCGTCCACTTCGTCGTCGTCGTCGTCATCGTCGCCGCCGCCGCTGTCGATGACCGTGCAGGCGCTGCCCCGGCTGCTGCGCTCGCTGCCCTTCGCCATCGGCCTGGTGGTCCCCGTCGTGGGGCTGGCGCTGGTGCTGGCGCCGTCGGGGCCCATCCTCTACGCCCTGCCGGCCATCATCTTCGGGGTGATTCCCCTCCTCGACGCGGTCCTCGGTCACCAGCAGCAGATGGTGGAGCCCGAGAGTGCCGCCACCTCGGGGCGGGACTGGCGCTACGACGTGTGGCTGTGGCTGTGGGTGCCCCTGCAGGTCACGGCCGTCGTCGTCGGCATCGTCACGATTGGCGGCGGGCTCGGTGGCGCCCACCCCCTGACGGGCTGGGAGTTTGTGTTGGCGACGGTGTCTGTGGGGCTCTTCACCGGCGTCGGCATCAACGTCGCCCATGAACTCATGCACCGGCGGGGCAAGGTCGAGCGGGCTTTGGCCGAAGTCCTGATGACGACGACGACCTACACCCACTTTTGTGTCGAGCATGTCCTTGGCCACCACAAACATGTGTCGACACCGGTGGATCCGGCATCGTCCCACCTCGGCGACACCCTCTACGGCTACCTGCCCCGCACGTTGCTCGGGGGGCTGCGCTCGGCGTGGCGCATCGAGGACAAACGTCGTCGTCAAGCGGGGCTGCCCTGGTGGTCCTGGAAGAACCGGCAGTTCCGCTACGGGCTGACCCTGGCGCTGGTCTACGTCGTCATCGCCGCCACCGTCGGCGTCATGGGCGTGGTGTTCTTCGCCGGCCAGAGCCTGGTGGCCATGTGCCTGCTCGAGACCATCAACTACATCGAGCACTACGGCCTCGCTCGTCGCGAGATTCGTCCCGGCGTCTACGAGCGCACCATGCCCTGGCACTCGTGGAATGCGTCCCAGCGCCTCACCAACTGGTTCTTGTTTCACCTGCAGCGGCACGCCGACCACCACCACATCGCCAGCCGCCCGTACTACGCATTGCGCCACATCGACGACAGCCCCCAGCTCCCCGCCGGCTACGCCACCATGGTGTTGTTGGCGACGGTGCCCCCCTTGTGGCGGCTGGTGATGGACCATCGCGTCATCGCGTGGACCGCGCGTCAGCGGGTCCTTGAAGGCGCTGCCGACTGAGCCGCCAGCATGTAGGCAGAGAGCGCCATCGGGAGCCTGCTTGCACCGCCTGGAGCCGCTGGTTCCACGACGTCATCATCAGTCAAAAACTCGAAACGACATGAACGATCACGCAGGGTACGACCCATGCGAAAGATCGAGCGTGTCGTCGAGGTTCGAGATCGGACCACCCTTATTCCCGGCGAAGAGCCGATGGTTGCCCACCCGCGCCTGGGCTTCGTCATCGACGCCCTCTTTGCCCTGCGGGAGAACCCCGCCGACCGCACGGCGCGCATGCAGTTCGCCATCCTGCAGAAGGAGGGGGCCTGCCACTGCCCCGGCTGCGGCGACCACGTTGCCCTCGACGGCTTCCGCCGCACCCGCACCAGCTACGCCGTGCGCGACGAGTACCGCTGCGGTGGCTGCGCCCAGCGCTACCTGCTCGCCGACGAGAACGTCTGCTGAACGTCTGCTGAACGACGCTGCGTGGGGCCAGCGGTTGCGACGCTGGCGCCCCACCGAGCGATGGGGTAGCGACGGCCCATGAGCCCAGGCCTCACCCGCACCTTTCGCATCCGCAGCACCCGCAAGCCCGGGGGCCTCGGCCTGCTCACCACGGCCTTTGGCGACGTCGGCGTCTCCATTGGCGACGTCGGCACCGTCCGCATTGGCCACAACTTCACCATCCGCGACTTCCATCTGCTCCTCGAAGACGATGAGCAGGTCGAGGCCGTCGTCGACGCCGTGGCGCTGCTGGAGGGCTCCGAGCTCCTCGAGATCATCGACACCGCCGAGCTCATCCATCGCGGCGGCAAGATCCGCACGGTGTCGCGGGTTCCCCTCGACGACCAGCACAGCATCGCGGCCGCCAACGTCCCCGGCGTCAAGCAGGTGGTCCGTCGCATCGCCGACGACCCCGCCCTCGCCGACGTGTTTTCGTCCATCGCCCGCACCGTGGCCGTCGTCACCGACGGCTCGGGGGTCCTCGGCATGAACCGGGTGTCGCCGCTGGCGGCCCTCCCCGTCGTCGAGACCAAGTGCGCGTTTCTGGCCAAGCTGGCGGGCCTGTCGGGCCTGCCCCTCTGCCTCGACGTCCCCACCGAAGACCGGCTCATCGAGACGCTGACGGCCCTGCGCCCGTCGTACTCGGCCCTCATCATCGAGTCCGTCGCCGCGCCCCGCGGCCAGCGGGTATCCCAGCGCCTCGCCGACAAGCTGCAGGTGCCGGTGTTTCATGACGGCGCCGACGGCCCCGCCATCGCGGGCCTCGCGGCCATCCTGGGGGCCTGCAAGAAGGTCGGTCGGGACTTCGCCTCGATCCAGGTGGGCCAGATCGGCCTTGGCACCGCCGGCGGCGCCATCTCGCGGCTGGTGATGAAGCACCAGGGCAAGCCCGTCCTCGGTGAGGATTTCCACCCCGGCGCTGTCTCCAAGCATGTGGCCCACGGGGGTCTGCACGGCTCCATCGACCAGATCATGGCCCGCTGTGACGTCGTCGTCATGAACACGGGCCACCCCGGTCTGGTGCAGCCAAGCCAGGTGCGCGAAGGGCAAATCATCATAGCCCTCGGCGAGCCCCGCCCGGAGATCGAGCCCTTCGACGCCGCCCTCGCCGGCGCCGCCCTCGCCGCCGACGGCAAATCCATCTCCACCGCCGCCGTCTACCCCGGCGTGTTGCTCGGCGCCCTGGCCGTGAAGGCCCGGGTCCTCGACGACGCCATGCGCATCGCGGCCGCCCTCGCCATGGTCGACCTCGCCGACGCCGCCGACCTCGTCCCCGTTCCCCTGCAGCCCGGCATCCACGCCGCCATCGCCGTCGCCGTCGCCAAGGCCGCCGTCGCCGCCGGCAACGCCGCCGTCACCATCGACCCCGCCCTGCTGACCATCGCCGTCTTCGAAGAGGTCATCGCCGACCAACGGCTGCTGCCCCTCTCCCGCAGCTGACGACGCCGACCTCACCCCCGGCGCTGCGCGCCACCCCCTCTCCCTGAAGGGCGAGGGGGCAATCATGCGAAGTGCGCTTTGGTTCCCCCTCTCCCTTCAGGGAGAGGGGGTTGGGGGTGGTGCAGACCGGGCACATAGGTCAGCAGTAGACCGAGCAGATAGGTCAGCCGTGAGAGCGGAGGACCTGATGACCTGGAAGACACGTGACGTGGAATCGGAGCGAAAGCTCTTCGTACAGGCCTACT